>ERZ773014.2517-NODE-2517-length-10532-cov-2.363940_pt1 | contig 10532 bp, 9 predicted proteins | sample MGYA00580841_ERZ773014 | MGnify/ENA primary metagenome ERZ773014 (study PRJEB29015, sample SAMEA2737989) | human oral metagenome | biome: human oral; feature: human-associated habitat; material: dental | place: China | collected 2067 ...
TGCAGAGGGGTTTCTCGCGAGAAAACCGCTGTACCCGAATAGCCTTTTCTTTCTGCGTAGTTCCAGGTTTGAACGTAGCCGGGAAGGTCCAGCTCAACCTGGCCTTCTTGCAGCTTAGTCTCTTGAAGTGCAAATACATCAGCGTTTATGGTTTCAAAAATTTCTGTGAACGAAGGCTCTTTCTTGATCACGGCACGCAGACCGTTAACGTTCCAGGAAATCAGCTTGTACTCTCGAGTTTGGCTCATAACTCCTCTTTCATACTGTAACCTGGTGGTTTAGGTCGCAGCGGATTCGTATCATAGCAGCCGCGAGTGATGCGCGTTCCACGCTCCAGTTACGGCGCCAAGCGGTGCGTTTGCGGCAATAAACTTTCAATAAATCCATGGTATACGACTAGTAGTCACCAATACCGCTACAATAGAAACATTCATAGCTGGCAAGGAGGATTCATGCTTCGTCAAAGCTACAACACCTGGCAATGTGGAACTCACACTATCTCTTTGGCGCGTCCTAGAATCATGGGCGTTCTCAACGTCACTCCAGACTCGTTCTCTGATGGCGGAAAGAACTTTGATCCAGAGGCTGCAATTGCACGCGGTCTGCAGATGCTGGATGAAGGTGCTGACATCATTGACGTTGGGGGAGAGTCTACTCGTCCAGGTCACACGCCTGTTCTGCCTACAGAAGAGGCTGAGCGCGTCGTGCCTGTGGTGCGCGCATTGGTAGCTGCTGGAGCAATTGTCTCCATCGACACACGTCACGCCGAGGTAGCAAAGATGTGCGTCCGCCTTGGAGCATCAATCATCAATGACGTTTCCGGCTTCACCGATCCAGAGATGGTTGCTGTAGCTGCGGAGTCTGACTGCGGCTGCATTGTGATGCACTGGAATAAGGACGGCCTTGGAGCTCGTGTTGAGCGCAAGCAGGTTCAGCTGGATGACATGCGCCCTTCTCGCCCTACAGGCAGCGCTGCTGCCAGAGCTGCAGCTACAGGAGCTGAGACACGCACACTGAGCTCTCAGCGCCGTTTTACTTTGCCTGAAGAGGCGCCTATCATGCGCCAGATTATGGGCTTCTTGGGTGATCAAGCTCGCGGTTTGATGCGCGCTGGCGTTTCCAAGGACCGTATCTGCATTGACCCAGGTCCAGGCTTTGACAAGTTTGCCGACGAGGACGTTGTTATTCAGCGTGCTACTCGCTCGATGGTTTCTATGGGATATCCGCTGCTCTGCGCCGTGTCCAGAAAGCGTTTTGTCGGCGCTGTTTCTGGCGTAACTGAGGCTACGCAGCGCGACGCAGCTACGCATGCAATTTGCATTGCCGCTATCACCAACGGTGCCCGTATCCTGCGCGTTCACGATGTCGCGGGAACCGCTCAGGCTATCAACGCTTACTGGGCTATGACCGAGCGCGATCCTCGTCAGGGATTTGTGGCGCTTGGCTCCAACGTAGGCGACCGCGTGGGCTATCTGGCCCGTGCAACGCAGCTCATCGACGAGATTCCGCTGACCTGCGTTGTTTCTCTCAGCCACGCCTACGAAACCGAGCCTGCATACGGAATTGCCACGCCTGTGGTAAACGCTGTTGCTGAGATTAGAACTGAGCTTCACCCGCTGGTTCTGATGGATAAGCTGCTTGAGGTAGAGAACGCTCTCAACCGCACGCGCAAGAAGGGCGAGGAGGGTCATGGACCTCGCACTATTGACTGTGACCTTCTGTGGGTTGAGGGCGAGCAACACGCAGGTAAACACCTTACTCTGCCTCATCCACGTATGGGTGAGCGCGATTATGTGCTTGTTCCTATGGAGGATCTGATGCACGATCCTGTGCGTTTCTTCTCGCACGGAGGTGTGGAGATTGCCCCTCCTGACCAGCGTGTTGGTCACGTTACCGAGGACTTGGGAGCCATTACGTGGGAGTAGCACAAAAAGCTCTGGAGATGGCACGCGGCGGTGCGCAAACGGGCGAGTTTGTGTATCGTGTCTCTGATGCGCAGAAATGCGCTGCATCTGGCCAGGATGAGTGCTGCGAGTTGGCCTTTGATTCACCATCAGCACCAGCACGTCCATCATCTGGCGAGAAACTCTTTGAGGTTGCAACCGTTGTGCGCCTTGGCGTCTCGATGCCCTATGTGCCAGCGGTCCCATACGTTGTAGCGCTGGGGCTCTGTCAGTTCTTGCGTGCAAAAGATGAGAACTTTGGTATCCGTTGGCCTTACGATATCTGCTATAAAGACCAGGTAATTGCCTCAATTAAGGCTACTGCTGGCTATCAAGAGGGCATGTTTGCTGTGGTAAGCGTCGCAGCAGACCCCAAGTCACTTTGTTCAGCGTTTGGCGTTGCAGACAACACAGAACTTCTCGCTAATAAGGTCTCTGAACTGGTGGTTCAGAGCGTAAGTGCGTGGGAAGAGCAGGTTAATCGTGCACGGAGCTTTGCGGGACCAATTGCGCTGATCCTGAGCGATTACTTTGATATGGTTCCTCTGCTTGGACAACAGGTCAACAAGGTATACCCCAGCGGTAACGTTGCGCTGACCGCACGATTTGGCGGCATTGACGTGTGGGGTCATGCCATCCTTGTTGATGAGGACGGCAAAGAAATCCTTGTGAGTGAGGAAGAAGCTTCCGTGGTGCCAGCGCTTTAACCGCTGCTCTAGCTGTCAATCTAACTGCTGCAATGCAGCTGCGGAGTCAGTTACTCTACGGCTTGAGTGGACTGCTTCCAAATCAGATAAATGCCACGCATGGTGAGCTGCGGATCAACCACGTCAAAGACATCTGTTGCTTCGCTAACGGTGTTAGCCAGGCCACCCGTTGCAATAACGGTTGCGCCCTCAATACCAGGCTCTTTGAGCGTTCTGGCAACCAGACCCTCTGCCTGAGCGGCGGCGCCTACTACAATACCTGCCTGAACAGCGCTTTCTGTAGTGTTACCCAAGACAGTCTCAGGGGCCTTGATAGGAATGCTAGAAAGCTTAGCTGCGCGCGCAAACAGAGCGTTTGCAGAGATCATAATACCTGGTGAAATAGCGCCTCCGCGGAATACGCCGTCCTTATCAACAACGTCCAAATTGGTTGCGGTGCCAAAATCAACCACAATAACCGGATAGCCATAGCGCTCAGTTGCGGCAACGGAATTTGCTACGCGGTCGGCACCCACAAGCTCGGGGTGGGGGATATTGAAGCGAATCTTATCCGTGGAAAGCGCGTTAATGCGGGTCAGAGGCTTGTTGAGCAGTAACTCAAAGCAGCGCTGCCAAGCACGTGTGATAACAGGAACCACGCACGAGAGTCCACCTGCCTCAACGTCGTCTAGGCTCAGTCCATCTTTCTGGAAGAACGTGAAGAGACGACCGTGCAGAATGTCGGAGGTGTCGCTTTGATCGGTAGGCATTCTCCAGCCGCGCACCATAGTGCCTTCGCTGTCAAATAAACCAATGGCAGTTTGTGTGTTGCCCACATCAATCGATAAAAACATTATGCCTCCGAGAGCTGTAGACCAGCTTTTTTATGACGCATTGGATTTTAGCCCATTGACGGGTGCATGCGCACAAGGAATGTCTGAACAAAATGTGAATTTCTCGCCAACTGCTTCTAGCAACGGAGGTGTTGTTCTGCTATACTTTTTCAGCTTATTGTCTTGGTTGAGCACGTGCTCATAAAGACACCCCTGCTCTGGTCGGAAACCAGGGCCGATGTAAGGAGTCCTGCATGAAGCAAGGTATTCATCCAGAGTACGTAGAGTGCACCGTTCGCTGCACCTGCGGAAACACCTGGACCACACACGCAACTGTTCCAGAGATGCGTCTTGACCTCTGCGACAAGTGCCACCCATTCTATACGGGTCAGCAGAAGCTTGTCGACACTGGTGGACGTGTCCAGCGCTTCGCCGACAAGTTCGGTGGCGCAGCAAACGCTGCTCTCGAGGCTGCTAAGGCTGCCAAGGAGGCAAAGGCTGCTAAGGCTGCTGAGCAGGAGGCTGCTCGTAAGGCTGCTGCTGAGGCTAAGGCTGCTGAGAAGGCAAAGCGTGCTGCTGAGTTCGCAAAGAACGCACCAGCTGCAGAGCCAGAGCCAGAGGCTGAGGCCGAGGCCGAGGCACCTGCAACCGAAGAGGCTGCAGAGTAGCAGGTATTTGCTCGCGCAAAGACCGCAGAGTACAGAATCGGGGTAGCTTCGGCTGCCCCGTTTTTGTTTGGCGAGAAACCCTCTCAACTCAGAGGGTATACTTGAAAGTGAAAAATCTGCCGTCGGAGGACGAATGGAATCACTGTATACAAAGTATCGCCCGCAAACGTTTGAGCAGGTAGTTGGCCAGAAGCATGTGGTTGGCACCCTTGAGCGAGCGGTCTTGGAGCAAAAGCTCAGCCACGCATACCTGTTCTGCGGACCTCGCGGTACAGGCAAGACTACTATGGCTCGCTTGCTGGCAAAAGCCATTCTCTGTCACGAGGCGCCTGGTCACCTGCCCGACGGCACTTGTGAGGACTGTCAGCTGATTGCTGCCGGTCAGCATCCAGATGTCTTTGAGATTGACGCTGCCTCTAACACCGGTGTTGATAACGTGCGAGAAGAGATTATTTCTCGCGCCAGCTACGCTCCCGTGCGCGGCAAGGGCAAGGTTTACATCATCGACGAGGTGCACATGCTTACCTCGGCGGCGTTTAATGCCCTGCTCAAGACACTGGAGGAGCCTCCTTCACACGTGACATTTATCATGTGTACCACCGATCCTCAGAAAATTCTTGCAACTATTCTGTCTCGCGTGCAGCGCTTTGACTTCCGCTCCATTGCCGCTGACGAGATGGCAGAACATCTGGTCAACGTCTGCAAAAACGAGGGCTTTACCTACGAAGACGCAGCTATTGACCTTATTGTTCGTCATGCGCGCGGTGGCATGCGTGACGCCCTTTCTTCTCTTGAGCAGCTCTCCGTTTATGGCGGCGGCGTTATTTCTGAGCAGACGGTTCGCGACGTTTTGGGTCAGTCGTCCGGCTCTCTTATTAACAATGCTGCGATGGCTCTGGCTCAGCGAGACATTTCTTCGCTCTTTACCACGGTAAACACGCTGTTTGAAGGTGGCAAGGACCTGCTGCAGTTCACACGCGAGCTTGCTATTCACGTAAGAGATCTCTACATTGCCGCAGCTGTAGGCGTTGATTCTCCAGCTCTGGCAAATTCCATCGCATCAACTGAGCAGCTTACCAAAGAGGCTCAGGCATTTGGTTCGGTTGATAGGCTCTCCAGGGTTCTGACCGTTTTGGGCGACGCCGCAAATCAGATGCGCACCGCCGTGAACCAGCGACTTGTCCTGGAGGTTGCGTTTACCAAGCTAGCGCGTCCTAACACAGAGCTTTCATTGGAAGCGCTGGCAGATAGGGTAGCGGTTCTTGAGCAGCAGCTTGCAAACGGTGTTGTTACTGTTCCTGCTGGCGAGAAACCCGCAGCTTCCGCACCTGCTCCTGTTGCCGCGCCGGCTCCGGTTGCCGTACCTGCTCCAGTACCTGTAGCGGCTCCTGCTCCAGTTGCGACCCCAACGCCAGCTCCAGCTCCTGTAGCTGTACCTGCGCCAGTTCCCGCACCGGCCCCAGCACCTGCACCAAAGCCGGCGCCAGCTCCGCAACCCGCGCCTGCTCCAAAGGAAGTTGACCAGGCAGACGCACTTCTCGTCAGACAGTGGAAAGAAGTCGGCAAGGTTTGTGCCTCAAAAAATGCCGCTCATGCAGCACTGCTGGTCAGCTCAACGCTTGAGTCCGACGATGGCTCTGAGCTAGTAGTTACGCTGCCCAAGGGTTCCTCGTTTGCAATGAGGATGCTCAGCGCGCCAGCAGTTTCCGAGTTTGTAAAAGAGTGCGTTGCCCAGGTCATGGGCCCGCGCCGCATCAAATATGTTGAGTCAAGCCTCGCTGCAACGGCAATCTCTCGAGAAAAACGCGCAGCTCAGGCGCCGGCTTCAGCACCCGCTCCTGCAATTCCAGTGGCTCCTGCTGCGCCCGTCGCACCAGCCCCTGAGCCAGTTGTGCAGATCGCTTCTGCAGCTGTTCCTGCTCAGATATCTGCGCCAACACCAGCACCTGCAGCCCCTGTAGCTCCAGCACCTGCAGCTCCCGTTGCACCAGCGCCAGAGGTGTCATATCCAATGCCTTGGGATGAGCCTACGTCTGGCGGAACTCCCGTTGAGGTTCTTGATTACGATCAGGTTCCTTACAGTGATGACGATGTAGCTGCAGTTTTAAACGATTCTGCTGAAGATGTCGCTTCGGCTCCAGTTGCACCTACGCCCGCACCCGCGGCTCCAGTCGCACCTACGCCTACACCTGTTGCAGCACCCGCGCCGCAACCTGCGCCAGCACCTGAGCCAATTCCAGCTCCAAAGTCTGCTCCAGCACCAGCTTCACCAGAGGACATCGCTGCTCGTTCTGCGCTTCCTCCAGAGCTCAACAGCGTGGCAGACATGCTTGAAAAGGTATTTGGACCAGCGGTTTCTTTATCGGTAGAGAAGAAGCTGGATGCTGAAACTCCTGTAGACCCTGCAAACAACTAGAACTTCTCGCGATATTCTCGCGATATGACGCTTTGGTGCATGGCCTTTCATGTGCCAGCGCAAAAAGCGCAACTTGTCTAAAATAGTTACGACGATAGGAGAACATATGGCACGTGGTGGATTTAACATGGGCGGTATGAACCGCAATCAGATGATGGCTCAGGCTCGTAAAATGCAGGAGCAACTGCTGGAGGCTCAGCAGAAGGCTTCCCTTATGCAGGCAACCGCAAGTGCTGGTGGCGGCGCTGTTAAGGTAACCGCATCTGGTGACCTGCGCCTAACCAGCATTACCATTGATCCCGAGGCAATTGATCCTGAGGATATCGAGATGCTCCAGGACATGATTCTGGCTGCTGTAAATGATGCTCTTGAGTCCGCTGAGTCTCAGGCATCTGCCCAGATGAGCGCAGTAACCGGTGGACTGAATATCCCAGGACTGTTCTAATCCATGGCGTTTGATACCACAAATGATGGTCGCGCGCTGCAGCGTTTGCTTGACGAGTTAGGCCGCCTACCAGGTATTGGTCCAAAGTCGGCTCAGCGCATTGCCTACCATCTTCTAGAGGTTGATTCCGAGGAGGCTCGCCGTTTGGCGCAGGCCATCTTGGAGCTTAAGCAGCAGGTGCATTTTTGCCCTATCTGCTTCAACTATGCAACGCGTGACGAATGCGACATCTGCCTGGATTCTTCCAGAGATCGCAGCAAAATCTGCGTGGTTTCCGAGCCTAAGGATGTCTCGGCAATCGAGCGTACCGGTGCGTTTCACGGCCTCTACCACGTTCTGGGCGGCGTTATCTCGCCTATGGACAAGATTGGTCCCGAGCAGCTCCACGTACGCGAGTTGCTGTCCCGCCTGGCCGATGGTACCGTTACCGAGGTAGTTCTGGCAACTAATCCGGACGTTGAGGGAGAAACAACTGCAACGTACCTCTCCAGAACTATCAATCCGCTTGGAATGACGGTTACCCGACTGGCAAGCGGACTTCCCGTAGGTGGAGACCTTGAGTACGCAGATGAGGTAACATTGGGACGTGCAATTGAAGCACGTCGGGAGGTTTAAGCATGGCAAACCACATGAGAACAAGTTCATCTGGCGAGAAGACCCCTGAGGCTTCATCGGTTGACATGAAGAACATTTCAACGCTTCGTGCAGGTCAGGGCGCACAAATTCCTCAGAGCCCACGTCAGGCCGATAACACGCCAGAACCTCCAAATAGAAAATCGGTCATCATCTTGGTGGTCGCAGCTATTGTTGCGCTTACTGCTCTGTTCTTTATTGTTCGCTGCGCTACAAGCACTAAGAGTGAATCTGCAAGCCAGCAGCCAAAGCAGACTCAGTCCGCCTATGCTGACGAGAAACAGCAGGATGAGCAGGCAGTTGACGGCTCAGTTACCTTCCACGGCATAAAGTATTCCCTGGAGAAGCAAAGTGACGGCAAAACAGCTGTTGTTCGCACGAGTGACTCGGGGACTAAGAGCGTTCTATTTGAGGTTGAGGGAACTCCTACCAGCCTGATTCTTTTTAACGACACTATTTTGGTGCCAGAGAATCGCGAGTCTGGCTGGGATGTTGTGGCATGTGCCCTGGTAGACGGCTCGCTTCCAACCCTTATTGCCGATAAGGACGGCAAGGCTGTTGGAGGAAACGGAACTATTACTGCAGCTACGCTTGATGGAACTACGCTTAAGGTAACCGACTCCACAGGAAATACCACCAGCGTTGCTCTTCAGTAGAACATTCGTAAGGAAGTTGTGGATTTCTGGTGAGCGTTCACTTGTCTGACCTGCGGATATTCTCGCCAAGTGGTTATTTTCAAGAAAATTTTCAAATTCGTTGGAAATAACGCTAGACAAGAATAAAAGTTCCCTGTATTATTTCAATTCGCAACAAGGCGTCCGGGGTATTAGCTCAGCTGGTTAGAGCGCCGGCCTGTCACGTCGGAGGTCGCGGGTTCGAGCCCCGCATATCCCGCCATTGCATGTTCAAGCCCTCTTCGGAGGGCTTTTTCATTACCAAAAAAGTCCAGCATAAATGATTTAAATTACATCTTTAATTTATTGAAACCAAGTCAGAAAATAGAGCATTGTGTGCTATCTTTACATCAGAATGTGTCTAAGTGCTTCTGCTACAGAAACATTTAAAAGCAGAGGTAAAGTGAGGTGGATTGTGCGGAATCAGAATACTTTGGATGCGCTGTCGCAACGCGATAGTGTGAATTCCATTTCCGCAGATTCTTCCAATACGGAACACACTTCAGATTCAGTCAAGAAAATTGCTGTTTTTGATTTTGATGGAACCGTCATTTCTGGACAGTCAGGACTCTTGTTCTCTGCGTATTTGCTTCGTCGCCACCTGTCCTCAATTGCACGCACGCTCAAGCTTGTGTGGTGGGGAGCTCGCTACAAGCTACACCTTCCTCAAAGGCAGGAAGAGGCTCGTGAGCTGGTTGTTGGCGCACTTACGCAGTATAGCGTTGAGTTTGCAAATGCCGTCATGCACGATTTTCATCGCGAGGTAATTGAGGGGATGTATCGTCCTCAGGCGCTGGAAGAGGTGCGTCGTCGGCAGGCAGAAGGTTGCTGCGTGCTGTTGGTTTCAGCAACGTTTGAACCTATCGCGGAATTGGCCGCAGAGAAGCTGGGAGTGGACGCGTTTCTCGCCACAAAGATGCAGGTGGGAGCAGACGGGCACTATACCAGCAAGGTTGACGGTCCTGTGATTGAGGGCGCTCAGAAGCTGGTCTCGGCAACTGAGTGGTGTAACCAGCGCTTTGGCGAGGGCAACTGGGAGATTGCGTACGCGTACGGCGATCACTACTCGGACGCAACGCTTTTGTCGGCAGCTCAAACGCCGTGTGCCGTTTGCCCTGGTCCAACGCTTGCCAGACTTGCAAACAAGCGCGGCTGGAAAATTTTGAACTGGTAGCAAAGATTGAACTAAGAGCAGCACCTGAACCGATAGCAAGAATCAACCTGTAACAATGACTGGCCTGGTCACAAGCCAGATACGTAAGTAAAGCAGTCCCTCGCGTGGACAACAAGAGGGGGTACTTGGAGAACCGATGGAAATTTCACGCAAAACTGACTATGCAATCCGCATGCTTTCTTCGCTGGTGAGAAGCCCAAAGAAGCTTCTTTCTGTTCGCGACGCCGCAGAAGAAAACGATATTCCATACTCCTTTGCTCGCTCAATCCAGCATGACTTGGTCATGGCAGGCGTAATTGTCAGCACGCGCGGCGCTCACGGTGGCATGATGTTGGCCATTGATCCTACTGAGGTAAGCGTTCTTGATATTGTCGAGGCAGTTCAGGGACCTGTTTTTATTTCTAGCTGTGAGTGGGCAGGTCCTAATAACGAGCCATGCCCTCGTCATAATTCGTGCTATTTTGGGCCTCTTTGGTGCAGTGCTGAGAAAACCTTGCGTAATTTCTTTGCGTCCGTGACTCTGCATCAAGTTGTTGTAGAGGGTCTTATGCCAGAGATGGTGGGCGAGTTCCAGTTGGTAAAAAATGAGAATGCCCAGGCCTCTCGGCAGGTTCGTGTAGAGCAAAGACGAACACTTTCGGAAATGGCCGAGGTGAAATCAACCAAGACGACGATTCCTTTTATGAAGAATAACGAATTTGACTATGCCTCCCTGATTAAGTGGGTAGGAAAGGATTACAAGCACTGGGTATGGCTTATTTTTATTCCGATAGTTACCTTTATCATCACAGCGGTATCCAATGGGGCTAACCTCACCGATGGAATAGATGGGCTGGCGGCGGGAACCTCGGCAATTATCGTCTTTACTTTGGGGATATTTGCATGGATTTCAGGGAACACTATCTTTTCGGAATACTTGAATATCATGTACATACCTCATGTAGGCGAGGTAACCATATTTATTGCCGCCTTGGTAGGAGCGCTCATCGGTTTTCTCTGGTACAATACCTATCCAGCACAGGTCTTTATGGGGGATACAGGTAGCCTTACCATAGGAGGG
>ERZ773014.2523-NODE-2523-length-10512-cov-9.115043_pt1 | contig 10512 bp, 7 predicted proteins | sample MGYA00580841_ERZ773014 | MGnify/ENA primary metagenome ERZ773014 (study PRJEB29015, sample SAMEA2737989) | human oral metagenome | biome: human oral; feature: human-associated habitat; material: dental | place: China | collected 2067 ...
CATCGTTCGACTGCGTTTGAACGGTGCCCGCTGAAATTCTTCAAGTAATAGCGATGAAATTAATAGGTATACTATTTTTATTTTTGCCGCTTTCGATTTCGTGTAAAGAAAAATCTTGTGAAGATGTGTTTTATGAATTTGTACATAAGAAAAACGACGGCGGCTACATCGTTTTGGAAACGGGGAATATCTGTCCTTATAAAAATCAAAAAGATAAAAATCGATACCGATAACGGAATTGTGTATGCGTTTCGAAATCATAAAAACACTGCGGGAAAAAAGCGTGATTGCTGCATAGGGTTTTGTGCTATGTAGGGGCGTTGTGCGTACGAGCGCGAAGTGCTTCGTGAAGGAGCAACGGATGTGAAAAATCATACAAATAGTCAAGTGAAACAGCGTCCGCGTGCGCCGTGTGCTGTGGTAGCCGGTAAAAAAAGTTTTGTAAAAAGGTGTGGTAGGGTACTTGACAGAGTGGGAGGGAAAGTGATAAATTAAAAGCTACCCGCTCAAATCACGGGTGCGCTGTTTGACAGGTAGAGGGAAGGAAAGAAAGCAAGACGCATGCGGAGACAAAAGTCTCCCGAAAAAACTTTAAGCGAGAGCAAAGAGAAAGCGGGGACAAACGAAACGAAATTATACCCGGAGCAATCCGGGAAAGAAAATGATGGAGAGTTTGATCCTGGCTCAGAACGAACGCTGGCGGCGCGTCTTAACCATGCAAGTCGAGCGGCAGGCAGCAATGCCGAGAGCGGCGGACTGGTGAGTAACACGTGGATAACGTACCCCGATGCCCGGGACAGCCTGTAGAAATAGAGGGTAATACCGGATAGGTCACCGTTTTTGTAAGGAAGACGGCGGGAAAGGAGCTTCGGCTCCGCGCTGGGATCGGTCTGCGGCCCATCAAGCTCGTTGGTGAGGTAAGAGCTCACCAAGGCGAGGACGGGTATCCGGCCTGAGAGGGCGGACGGACACATTGGGACTGAGATACGGCCCAGACTCCTACGGGAGGCAGCAGGTAAGAATATTCCGCAATGGGGGGAACCCTGACGGAGCGACGCCGCGTGAACGAAGAAGGCCGGAAGGTTGTAAAGTTCTTTTCTGTTCGAGGAATAAGTGTCGGAGGAAATGCCGACATGGTGACGGTAGGGCAGGAATAAGCACCGGCTAATTACGTGCCAGCAGCCGCGGTAACACGTAAGGTGCGAGCGTTGTTCGGAATTATTGGGCGTAAAGGGCATGCAGGCGGGTCGCCAAGCTTGGTAAGAAATACCGGGGCTCAACTCCGGAGCTATATTGAGAACTGGCGAGCTAGAGTTGCCGAAGGGTATCCGGAATTCCGCGTGAAGGGGTGAAATCTGTAGATATGCGGAAGAACACCGATGGCGAAGGCAGGATACCGGCGGACGACTGACGCTGAGGTGCGAAGGTGCGGGGAGCAAACAGGATTAGATACCCTGGTAGTCCGCACAGTCAACGATGTACACTGGGCGTGTGCGCAAGAGCGTGCGTGCCGAAGCAAACGCGATAAGTGTACCGCCTGGGGAGTATGCCCGCAAGGGTGAAACTCAAAGGAATTGACGGGGGCCCGCACAAGCGGTGGAGCATGTGGTTTAATTCGATGGTACGCGAGGAACCTTACCTGGGTTTGACATCAAGAGGGATCATATAGAGATATGTGAGCGTAGCAATACGGCTCTTGACAGGTGCTGCATGGCTGTCGTCAGCTCGTGCCGTGAGGTGTTGGGTTAAGTCCCGCAACGAGCGCAACCCCTACTGCCGGTTACTAACAGGTAAAGCTGAGGACTCAGGCGGAACTGCCTGCGACAAGCAGGAGGAAGGCGGGGACGACGTCAAGTCATCATGGCCCTTATGTCCAGGGCTACACACGTGCTACAATGGCCGCCACAGAGCGGGGCGAAGCCGAGAGGCGGAGCAGAACGCAGAAAAGCGGTCGTAGTCCGGATTGAAGTCTGAAACTCGACTTCATGAAGCTGGAATCGCTAGTAACCGCACATCAGCACGGCGCGGTGAATACGTTCCCGGGCCTTGTACACACCGCCCGTCACACCATCCGAGCAGGGGGTACCCGAAGCCGGCAGTCCAACCGCAAGGGGGACGCTGTCGAAGGTACGCTTTGTGAGGGGGGTGAAGTCGTAACAAGGTAGTCGTACCGGAAGGTGCGGCTGGATCACCTCCTTTTCCAAGGGAAGAGGTACGCGCAGTGTACGCGCGAAACCGTATGCGTCGGGGGCTGTTCGAAAACTTCAGTTTTCGAACAGTTTCCATACTGCTTTCTTTCTTTCCCTGTGCCCTCGCGCAAGCAGTATATGCGGCGATAATCAAGCACGGGACAGTAGCTCAGTTGGTTAGAGCACCGCTCTGATAAGGCGGGGGTCAATAGTTCAACTCTATTCTGTCCCAGATCCAAAACGGACAGAATTGAAAGCGTACCGGAGTGGTATGCAGGATCTTTGAAATTATTAGGGAAGGGAAGAAGGTGAAGATAGCGTATATGTGGTTGGAAGCATAAGCGCGGGAAAGAGAATATGGTCAAGCGGAAAGAGGTTTGCGGCGGATGCCTAGGAGCTGTCCGGCGAAGAAGGCCGCGGTAAGCTGCGAAAAGCTGCGGGGAGGAGCACACATCCTTAGATCCGCAGATAGCCGAATGGGGTAACCCGTATACCGAAGAGGTATACACCGCGCGCGGGAAGAAGATACTGCGGCGGGGCGATACTGCGTGAAGTGAACCATCTAAGTAACGCGGGAAGAGAAATCAAAAGAGATTGCGCAAGTAGCGGCGAGCGAACGCGCAGGAGCCTAAACCCTTTGTAGGGTGTTGCAGGGCCGCACGGGGATGACCCGTGGAGTTAGGAAAAAACCGATTTTTAGCAGAAGCGTCTGGAAAGGCGCGCGAGACAGCGTGAAAGCCGCGTAAGCGAAAAGGATCGGACTCCATGGTGCGGTACCTAAGTAGAGCGGGGCACGAGAAACCCTGTTTGAATCCGGGTCGACCACGATCCAAGGCTAAATACGAGACAGCTACCGACAGCGAAGAGTACCGTGAGGGAACGGCGAAAAGAACCCCAGCGAGGGGAGTGAAAGAGAACCTGAAACCGCAAACCGACAAGATGTCACGGCCTGAAAGGGTTGTGGCGTGTCTTTTGTAGAATAAACCTGCGAGTTGCGATGCGCGGCGAGGCTAAGGGTTGGGAGATCCGGAGCCGGAGCGAAAGCGAGTGTGAGAAGTGCGAGAAGTCGCGTGTCGCAGACCCGAAGCCAAGGTGATCTAATTATGGGCAGGCTGAAGGCAGGGTGAAACCTGTTGGAGGGCCGAACAGTAATCTGTTAAAAAAGGTAGTGATGACCTGTGATTAGGAGTGAAAGGCTAAACAAACCTGGAAATAGCTGGCTCTCCCCGAAATGCCTTTAGGGACAGCCTCATGCAAAGCGGAAGGAGGTAAAGCACCGGATGGGATAGGGGGCGTCACAGTCTACCGACACCAATCGAACTCAGAATGCCATCCGCCAACGCATGGGAGTGAGACTGTGTGCTCCAAGGTTCACAGTCGAGAGGGAAACAGCCCGGACCGCCGGCAAAGGTCCCAAAATAACGCTCAGTGTGAAATGAGGTGCGCTTGCACAGACAGCCAGGAGGTTGGCTCAGAAGCAGCCATTCCTTAAAAGAGTGCGTAACAGCTCACTGGTCGAGCAGGCGTGCGCAGACAATGTAACGGGGCTAAGCGTTATACCGAAGCCGCGGGTTCGTATCGTAAGGTACGGACGGTAGGGGAGCATTGCGCTAACCGATGAAGGCGTACCTGTGAGGGGCGCTGGAGGAAGCGGAAGAGAGAATGCAGGCACAAGTAACGAAAAGACGGGTGAGATTCCCGTCCGCCGAAAGCCTGAGGATTCCCGGGTAAAGGCAATCTGCCCGGGGTAAGTCGGCCCCTAAGGCGAGGACGAAAGTCGTAGTCGATGGGAAATCGGTTCATAATCCGATACCCGATTCAGTTTTGAAGGCAGGACGCATGAGGTGAAATCCGGCAGAAGAACGGTAGATTCTGTCCAAGCGGTAAGGTGCTGAGGGGGCGGTTAAAAGAGTCCCTGAGCTGAGCCGTGACGGGGAGCAGAGCGAAGGCGAAGCGAAGCGGACGTAATCAAGGTGCCGGGAAATACTGTCTAAAGGTAGGCTGAGTTGGACCGTACCGGAAACGGACACACGCAGGCAGGATGAGCAATCTAAGGCGCACGAGCGACCCCGCGTTAAGGAACTCGGCAAAAAGCACACGTAACTTCGGAAGAAGTGTGGCTCACGCTGATAAGGATGTGAGCGGCAGAAAGCAGGCCCAGGCGACTGTTTATCAAAAACACAGCCATCTGCGAACCAGTAATGGGACGTATAGGTGGTGACACCTGCCCGGTACCGGAAGGTTAAGGGGAGGGGTAAGCCGAAAGGCGAAGCTCCGAACCGAAGCCCCGGCAAACGGCGGCCGTAACTATAACGGTCCTAAGGTAGCGAAATTCCTTGTCGGGTAAGTTCCGACCCGCACGAATGGTGTAACGATTCTGGGCGCTGTCTCAACGCGGGACTCGGTGAAACTTATATTCCGGTAAAGAAGCCGGATACCCGTAATTAGACGGAAAGACCCCGTGAACCTTCACCGCAGCTTATCACTGGGATTCTATCCGCCATGTGTAGGATAGCCGGGAGGCAAAGAAGCGTGCGCGTCAGCGTGCGTGGAGCCGTTGGTGAAATACCGGCCCTGGCGGATGGGATTTCTAACCCGAGTCCGTGAAGCCGGACGGGGGACAGTGATTGGCGGGCGGTTTGACTGGGGCGGTCGCCTCCTAAAGGGTAACGGAGGCGCGCGAAGGTCTCCTCGCGGTGGTTGGAAATCATCGTACGAGTGTAAAGGCACAAGGAGGCTTGACTGCGAGTGAGACATCACGAGCAGGTGCGAAAGCAGGTCTTAGTGATCTGGCGGCGGCATGTGGAAGCGCCGTCACTTAACGGACAAAAGGTACTCCGGGGATAACAGGCTGATTTTCCCCAAGAGTTCACATCGACGGGAAAGTTTGGCACCTCGATGTCGGCTCATCGCATCCTGGGGCTGGAGCAGGTCCCAAGGGTTTGGCTGTTCGCCAATTAAAGCGGTACGTGAGCTGGGTTCAGAACGTCGCGAGACAGTTCGGTCCCTATCTGTTACGGGCGAAGGATGTTTGAGAGGAGCTGCTTTTAGTACGAGAGGACCGAAGCGGACGAACCTCTGGTATACCGGTTATCCTGCCAAGGGTAAGTGCCGGGTGGCTACGTTCGGAAGGGATAACCGCTGAAAGCATCTAAGCGGGAAGCCCGCCTCAAGATGAGACATCCCTGAGGGTATAACCCTCCTAAAGACCCCGGAGACACTATCCGGTTGATAGGCTGCAGGTGCAGGCACGGCGACGTGCACAGCCGAGCAGTACTAATAGGTCGTGAGGCTTGACCATATTATCGTTCCCGTGCTATAGCGCGGTACAATAGACATACAAGCACATAAAATGCTCGTGTAAAACGACGGCAGGCGCTTTGTTGTACGTCTGCCCCTTCTTCCTGTTTCTTTTTTTACGGCAATTATTGCCCGGTGGCCATGGCGGGGAGGTTATACCCGTTCCCATTCCGAACACGGAAGTCAAGCTCCCTTGCGCCGATGATACTGCTCTTTCGCGGGAAAGTAGGTAGCTGCCGGGCTTTTTATTTTTAACTGATTCAATTTCGAGTTTTGTAAATATCCCCTGTACGCTTTACTTAAACGCCGCTTTCATTTCGCCGAGCAGCAGTTCGGCAGCCGGCGTAAATGTTTGAAATCTCCGCCAAATGATATACATCGCGCTTGTCAATTTCGGACGAAGCGGGCGGAAGCACAATCCGCTTTTTGCGCTTACATCGGTAATGCCGTCGAACGTGAGCATACAGCTGGTGCCCTCTTTTACGAAAACGGAACCGTTGAACGATAAATCGGTCGTGACCGTAACGTTCAATTTTTTTATGCCGTCTCCGAACAGCTTCGGTAAATCCGTACGCAGCGATTGACGCGAACAGATGATCGGAATTCCGGATAAATCTTTGATCGTTACGGCTTCTTTTTTTGCAAGCGGATGTTTTTTTTGTATAAGGACGCCCCACGTATCGGCAGCGGGGACGGTGAGACAGTTGTATTTTTCGAGATCGACGTTTTCTACGACGGCGGCAAAATCGAAAAGCCCCTTATCGAGCCGTTCGGCGACGCGTTCCGTATCGCCTGCGTACAGATTGCAGCGTATCTTGGGGTGCCTGCGTTGTACGTTTTGAACACATTTTGCAAGGTATTTGACGTTTTTCGATTCCGCGCAGCCGATCGCAATGTCGCCTTCGCATTCGTTTTTATTAAACGATTCGAAATCGTGCTTTGTCTTGTCGATCATGCCGATGATATCTTCGGCGCGTTTGTATAAAAGCTCTCCGGCAGGCGTAAGCTTGATCGCGTAATTCGTACGCTGAAAAAGCGTTTCGCCCAGTTCGTATTCCAAATCTTTCAGCTGACGGCTCATAGTCGGCTGCGTCACGTTTAAAAGCTGCGCTGCTTTCGTAATGCTGCCCTGCCGCGCCGATTCCAAAAAATAACGTAATACGCGTGTTTCCATAATTTCAGTATACTGCGGACAGTTATACGTGTAAAGCATAATTTGCTATAGAAACAAAGTATTTGTAATAACTGAAAATATATGCTATTTTTACTGAAACGGCGTCGATCGCCGCGGAGGTACGGTATGAAAAATATGAATATAATCGGAATACGTATGATTTCGGCCGTTGCGGCCGTGATGTTATGGTTTGCGGGCTCTGCGTCCGCAAAGGGGAGTGCGTCTTTACGGGAGGCTCGTATGAATGACGGGTATACGTTTAAGTTGAATGAAAATGTGCGCAGGACACGTGTTACATTTAAAAATCGATTCGGCATCGTTTTGGCCGGCGATTTGTATGAGCCAAAAGCCGGAGGCGGAAAATTTTCGGCGATCGCGGTATGCGGCGCGTTCGGCGGCGTCAAGGAGCAGGCATCGGGCTTTTATGCGAATGAAATGGCTTCGCGCGGATTTATAACGCTCGCGTTCGATCCGTCGTTTACCGGCGACAGCGGCGGAGATGCCCGGTATGTCGCATCGTTCGATATCAACACCGACGATTTCAGCGCGGCAATTGACTATCTGTCGAATCTCGGCAGCGTCGATCCCGAACGCATCGGTATTATCGGTATATGCGGCTGGGGCGGAATGGCGCTGAATGCGGCCGCAGCGGATACGCGGATAAAAGCGGTCGTTACGTCGACGATGTACGATATGCACCGTTTGACCGTGAACGGTTACTTCGATTCGAGCGACGACGCGGACGCGCGCTATGCGATGAAGGAGCGGCTGAATGCGCAGCGCACAAAAGATTTCAAATCCGGAACGCCTGCTCTTGCCGGAGGGCTTCCCGATAAACTTACGGGAGACGAGCCTCAGTTTATTAAAGATTACTTCGATTATTATAAAACGCCGCGCGGCTATCATAAAAATTCCGTAAACTCGAATAACGGCTGGACGGTAACGTCGGCTCTGTCGCTGCTCAATACGCCGCTGCTCGCCTATGCCGGTGAAATCCGTAGTCCCGTATTGATGATCCACGGGGAAAAGGCGCACTCGCGCTATTTCAGCGAAGACGCGTTTAAAAAACTTTCGGGCGTCAATAAAGAATTGATGATTGTCCCGGGAGCAAATCACGTCGATCTGTATGACAATGCCGAAAAAATTCCGTTTGCAAAAATCGCAGAATTTTTCAAAACGAATTTAAAATAATTAATAATTTCTCCGGACGCCGACGTGACGGCGTTCCATTTAAAATTGCGTTGTTTCGGAGGAAAGTATGAACGCATATTTGAAGATTTTATTAATATGTATGTTTTTTGCGGCGGCAGGCTGCACCAGCGCCGAAGCGTCCGGTACGGGAGGCTATACGGAAGACCTTATCTATATCACGGTTGATAATACGACGCTTACGGCAAAGCTAGCCGACAATGCGTCTTCCCGTGCATTTAAAAAACTGCTCGAAGATCGAGGCGCCGTTACGGTTCGGATGCACGATTTCGGCGGTTTTGAAAAAGTCGGTCCGCTCGGCATGACGCTTCCCCGAAGCGATACGCAGATTACAACGGAAGCGGGCGATATCATTTTATATCAGGGAAATCAAATTACGATTTATTATGACGTAAACAGCTGGAGCTTTACGCGGCTCGGTAGAATTCAAAATATTACGCAAGCGCAGCTGAAAGCGATCCTCGGACACGGCGATGTCGAAGTCGTGTTTTCATTAACAAAGCGGGGATAAGTGTGCCGACGAATGCGGGACGTAGACGGAGCGCGCAGCCTGTCGTCCCGCTTTTGCGTGCCGTTAGCGCTGAGGCGCATACGTCTATCTGCATTTAAAAATCGGTGCAGCATGACCGGATTTTCACATTGCAATTGCCGTGCGGAGCGCTTATGTTGAAACGCTGTTTCCCGTCTTTACCCAAATCGACTTATACACGCGCCACGTACGCAGCTGCACGCCGTTCGTGTCGCCGGCCGATATGCGTCCGGTTTTTTTGCGCGCATCGTTACTGTCCGTCGACAGAGTGCAGACGATTTCCGCATCCGCGATTCTGAATACGCGGCAGGCATACGGAAAGCTGTATAGGTTTCTCTCATGTTCGGCGGTACGGAGCGGGTTTGTATCGCTGCACGCTTCCGGCGAATTTTTATCATTGTCTGCAAACCGATCGCTGCGCGAAAACCCCGCACCGCCGCGTACGCTTCGGCGCTCGGGCGGTATATTTACCGCGCCGCTTGCCGTATTGCCTGCAGTTGGCCCGCCGTGCGTTGTATCGGTAAGTATCGTTCCCGCAGTTATTTTTCCGAAAGCCGTGGCGCCGTTTTTAAAACGCAATGTCACGGGGAAAAAGAATTCGCCGTTTGCGATTTCCGGTACGCCGATCGTAAACGATGCGATCGCATCTCGCAGCGTTTTCAGCTGCTCCGCACCGAATGCCGTATCCGCATTGCCGTCTGTTTGCATGATCGTACCGATTTCAAGTGCGGAGTAATCGAAATTATTAAAAAACGCCCACAGCGGAAAAGCCGGAATCCAGCAAGGCTTTCCCGCTTCTGCGTTCAGGCGGAAAAGAGACGCTTTTTGTATACGGGTGAGGATATGCACTTCCGTCGGATGCGGGATTACGGCGAACATAGCGTCAGTATAGCTATTTTTATAAAAAAAATGTAGTATTGCCCGATGGTTTCTTTTTTCAAAAAATTAACAATAAAGCAAAAAATTCTTTTGGGCGCGCTTACCCTACTGCTCGCGTGCGATATCGGTCTGCTTGCAAAAAAATATCTGTCGAAAACTTCTTCGCTTTCACTCGTTTTTCCCGAAGAGATGCAAGCGCCTGTGTTGAAACTTACGGCATTGAACGTAAATGCGAAATCCAAAAAGGCGCGGCCGGGTTACGCGTATTATCGATTTACGGATGAACAGCAGCGGCTGCTCGATTCGTACATTGAACACTTCGGCGATGCTTCTCTTTCGGTGCGCATACGGATTGTGCACGATGAGGCGGCGGGCGCGGATAAAGCGTTTATGCTCGGTTTTTTATTTGCCGACGATTTTACGTTTCGAGGCAGGCTGCGAAAGGAGATCGAAAAGCGCCCGCTTGCAAGCCTTGTAGTGCAGGAGCTTTCCGAATTCGCTCTCGCGTTTTCGATCGGAAAAGACGAAATGAAAAACGGCAAGAACATCCCGTGCGGTTTTTTCGTGTACTCCGCCACTCCGGCTTCGGTCATCGCTGCGGAAATTCGAAGCGGGGCGATAGGCTGGGATAAAAGCGCTTCCGTGCCCCTCTTTGCCTTTGCACCGAACGGCGGCGTGATGCATGAGTCGCCCGATGAAGCGGACTTTTCCGGCGCATCGCTTGTCTTCCCTATGCATAACACGGACACGGCCGTTATGCCGAAGATCGTTGCGGCGTTTTACGCGCCGGATGATTGGGGTACGGCGCAAAATCCCGTAAAGACGGAGCTGAATGCGGGCGGAGAAAAATTAATAATTTTTCATACGAATAAAACGCGGGTTTCGGGTTCCGGAAATAAAACGTACGCATACGATATACCGACGGCGGCTCTTGCGAATCCTTTTTCTACGGTTTCCTGCCGCGATAAAATCGATAATATGCCCGTACTCATGATGACGCGGAGCGATGTCAAAAACGAATTGAATGCGGGCGGAAGAATTTTTGCGCCTTTTAGAACCGATCCGGGTTTGATCATTTCGTGGCCGCGGGCGAAGTGGCGCACGGGCGATTACGAACTGTTCGAATGGGACAGGTTTCCCGGCGTGCTCATCATCGATACGAAAGACTTTGCCGTGCAAAACGATTTTTTCAGGCGGCTTGCGTTTTTTTCCGAAAAGATGGGCTATCGCGG
>ERZ773014.2531-NODE-2531-length-10482-cov-2.585116_pt1 | contig 10482 bp, 9 predicted proteins | sample MGYA00580841_ERZ773014 | MGnify/ENA primary metagenome ERZ773014 (study PRJEB29015, sample SAMEA2737989) | human oral metagenome | biome: human oral; feature: human-associated habitat; material: dental | place: China | collected 2067 ...
GAAACCAACTCAACCTCTGGAACTGCGCTGGTAACAGCCTCATAGATCTCTTGCTGGCGCTCTTCATCTTGAGGGAACAGCAAACCTCCTGCATACATCGGAACATCTTTTGGAACAGACTGTGGTCCAAGTCCCGGCACAAAAGTGTTAATTGAGGCCGCTAGATAATCTACCACCTCTTGAGTAGTGTCCACTATTTTCCAACATGAGGTAAATGACGTGTCTAAAGGTTGCTCAAGAGGACCTTCTTCATAATACGCAAGCAAACAGTCCTGCATTGGAGAAATAACCTCAAAGATCTTCTCCATAATCTCATAGGTAAATTGCTTAGTAAAAATGAGCTTTCCGTTAAAGTAGAGAATCTTTCCGCTAGAAAATATGCCAGTATCAGTTAGAGATACATCTGATTTGAGATAAGAAAGTGCATCGTAAACTGGCCTTCCGGTAGAAAGCCCAAACGCGATACCCGCGGCTTTAAGATTATTAATTGCCTGATGAGTTCTTTCTGAAATAGCCGGAGCTTCTGCCGGTTTTAGTGTCTGGTCCATATCGGAAAGAACAAGCTTAATCATCAAGGCCCCCAAAGTTCATGTGCTAAATGAGTGTTTTGTTAATTCTACCAGCAAGAGCAGGGAAATTCATAAAAAGTGCCGTTATTATTACGTTATTAACTTTGGACTACGAGAATACTTGAGGGTCTATGAATATTTACGACCACTTTGCTCACGAAGATGAATACGATGAGCTCAACATAGATGCAATGTCAGAGAGACTTGCAAAGGCACTGTCATTTAAGACAGTGTATACAGATGCCAAAACTACTGATTGGTCTCAGTTTGAAGGCCTTCAACAGCACATTTATGACAGCTTTCCGTATATTATGACGGCAGCTTCCAATGTTGAGGTGGTTGGTCACTCGCTCCTCATTGAGGTTCCAGGATCTAACCCCAAGCTTCCTGCGTTGATGCTCATTGCTCATCAGGACGTTGTTCCTGTTGTGCCTGGTACAGAAGACGCATGGACACATGATCCCTTTGGTGGAGACGTCGATGACACCTACATTTGGGGACGTGGTGCGCTTGATATCAAAGACATGCTCATGGGAGAGCTTGAGGCGCTCGAGTATCTGCTTTCACAGGGTTTCTCGCCAAGGCGCTCTATCTACCTGGCATTTGGCGAAGACGAAGAGGTCTTGAGCCACGGTGCCACTAGGCTTGCAGAAGTCATGGCCTCGCGAGAAATGCGTGCAGCTTGCCTTCTGGACGAGGGCACCACTACGTTTTTTGATGGCAGCGCCTACGGTGCGCCAGAGGCTACCGTGGCCGACATCTGCATCTCGCAGAAGGGCTTCTTAAACGTTAAGCTCACCTCTCCTGGCCATGGTGGACATTCCTCAAATCCATTTGGTGGAACCTCGCTTGAGCATTTGAGCTGCGCACTAGCCGCTCTCTCTGAGGCTAAACCTCAGCCTGAGCTTAACGATATTGTTAAAGAAACCTTTAAGGTTCTTGCACCAGAAATTACCGATGAACCTTTTGCTTCTCTGGTGTGTGACGTAGATACAAATGCAGATAAGATTGCGCATGCTGCAGCCCAGATCAAAGAGCTCTATCCCTTTGTTACCACTACGTATGCGTTTAACATGCTTGAAGGTTCAAGTAGCGCAGCTAACGTAATGCCTGGTAATGTCAGCGCAACTATCAATATTAGGCTGCTTCCTGGGGTAAGCGTTGAAGAAACCGTTGAACACATCAAACAAGTAGTAGCCCAAGTTAACCCTTATATTGAGGTTGAGACTTTACACTCAACTCCTGCGGGAAGAATTGATTCTCCAACTGGTGCCGGCTACCAAGAGCTCAAGGCCATTATGGAGCACTATCATCCAGGTGTTACCTTTGTCCCGTCATTTGTGTGCGGCGGAACCGATTCTGTCCGATACGAGGGAATTTGCGATTCCATTCTGCGTATTTGTCCGTTTAGGCCAACACCAGAAGATGAGGCAAATGGCGTCCATGGCATTGATGAGCGTATCGAAAAACGCGTTTATACTCAGGGTGTTCGTGTTCTTATTTCCTTTGTTAAACAAATGTGCCAATAATTTGCTATTGTGCAACTTACGTTAAAATAGACACATGTTATGTACTACAAAAAGGGGAGTGAAACGTTGCAAACTAGGCAGCAGCTAGCTAATCAAGTAGCATCCCAAATTAAAGAAGCAGCAGACGCCGATGCAGCAAAAGCGCAGGCAGAGGGAACTATTACTGATCCAGTTGGTAGTTCCAACAATCCTTCTAACGCTATTTTTACTGTTGCAAACGTCATTACCTTTTGCAGATTAATCCTTACGATTATCTTTCTTGTGCTCTTCTCAACAGACGGAAATCGCTGGGTTGCACTGGGATGTTATGTAACCGCAGCTGTCACTGATTTTCTTGATGGTCAGATAGCTCGTAGAACGCAAACCGTCAGCTGGATGGGCAAAATCATGGATCCTATCATGGACCGAGTGCTTCTTATCACAGGTGTTCTTGGCCTCTTGATTATTGGTGAGCTTCCTCTCTGGATTCCACTCTTTGTTATTGGACGAGATGTTTACCTTACTTTTGGTGCACTTGCCGTCCGCAAATTTCGTAGGCGTCCTATTGATGTTGTCTTTGTTGGTAAAGCAGCAACTGCATTTTTAATGACTGGATTTAGTCTCTTACTTTTGGGCATCCCAGTTGTATCTGGTCTTGGTCTGGTAAACGTTAGCTGGCTTCCAGGTCTTAACTCTGAAAGCAGCGCTCTAGGTATCTTCTTTGTGTACATAGGAATTGTTTTCTCGGCAATTACCGCTATTGTTTATACTGGTGAAGCGGCTAAAATAGTTAAAAATAGTAAAAACACTCAAGCATAAGTTAGGTTGTTTATGACTTTCCTTCAGCACAACCATGTATCTTTGCGCCAGCTCTCTCATAAGATGCTGGCTTTTCTTGTAAGCATGCTGCTTGTATTTGTTCTATCTGCTCCTTTTGCTCCTGCAACTAAGGCTTTGGCAGAAAATACCTCTTCTAACAAGTCTTCTGTAACAGATGAGCCAAAACTTACTGAGGCAACTACTGCCATTGTCACCGATGCACAAGGAAACGTCCTCTGGAGCAAAAACCCAGATCAAGAGCTTCCTATGGCATCCATCACCAAGGTTATGACTGCAATTGTGGTGCTTGATTCTGGCGTTAATCTTGATGAGCCTTGTGAAATCACAGTTCCAGATCTTGAAGAGGGTTCACAAGTTGCTGGTTTGACCTCGGACGATACGCCTACACTCAGACAGCTCATTATGATGATGCTGGTGTATTCCGCAAATGACGCAGCTTATAACATTGCTGTCAACGTATCTGGCTCTCAGCAGGCCTTTGTTGATCAGATGAACAAAAAGGCTGCTGAGATTGGCATGACTCATACGCAGTTCCAGAATCCTCACGGCCTCGATGCTGATGGACACCATTCAACCGCGCGAGACCTTGCTCTGATGGGTCGTTATGCACGCGAGCACTATCCACTTATCGCAAGCGCTGTACATACCAGGTCATACACTACAACGGTAGGAGGGGAGCAGCGCACGTTCCACTCAACCGATGATCTTATGGACACCTACCGAGGTCTTCTCGGCATTAAAACAGGTGCAGAAGACTCTGGTACTGCCTTCTTGGGCGCTTCAAAGCGCGGAAACATTACGCTATATACCTGTGTGCTTGGTTGCGAGACTACACAAGGTCGTTTTGACGATACCGCCATTCTGATGAACTGGGCTTATCGCAATTACAATCGCGTAAGCATTCAGCGTTCTGACCAGATTGTGCAGATTCGTACGAGCGAGGACAACTTCTTGCTCTCTGCAGTGGTTAAACCATCAACTTCTACCACATATATGGCATGGCCTGGCTCTAAAGACTTCACCTACCAGACCTCCATGCTTTCTCCAAACTATCCAGTAGCTAACAACCAGCTGATTTCTTCAACTGACTGGTCCCAAGATTCCGCGCAGGTAGGCACCACCATTACCCAGGCACATCTGACGCTGTGGACTATTCCGGCCTACAACCTCTTTGACCTGTATTCGGTTGCTCCGTATCTCTTTGGGAGAAACTAATGTCTGAGCAGAAACGCTCTATCCTTCATACCGAGCTTGAGTATCTTGGCGCACAATTCTCAACCTCAACTGAAGGCTTCAACTTAGCCCAATCTTTCTATGGCGAGAAACCCCTTGAGGAAGCTCTGAAAGATTGTGCTCTTATTGACCTGAGTGGTATCGGCTACACGCTGGTAAGTGGAGTTGCAGCTCAAAATTTTGTTGAAGCTGTCTTTGCAGGTAAGCAGCTTGAGGTAGGAGAGACTTCATTTGAGTGTGCGCTTACGGGAGACGGGTCTCTATCTTCCATCGGTCTTCTCGCGCGTTCTGGTCAAAACGAGTACGTGGTACTTGATGCATCTGAGCGCTCTCTTGTTCTAGACGAGTGGCTTTCTATCATTGCGTCAGTCGAGCAAAACGGTGTAGCTCCTTATGCAGAAGCGTCTTTAGAAGACGCAACTCCGCTGCTTACTCCGCTTCTTCTTGCTGGTAAAAAGACCAAGAAGGTCCTTATGGACTACCTGGGAGAACAGAAGCTTCCAGAAGACTCAAAACTTTGTAATCTTATGCTTGACCAAACAATCCCAGCACTTGTAGCCAATGTTTCAACTAAGAAAGTACCTGCATATCTGGTTATGGTTCCACCGGTACATACGGTAATTCTTTTTAGAAGCTTGCTTTCTTTTGAAACAGTCCATCCTCTTGGACATAAGCAACTCATTGAAGGCCTTAAAACATATCTTCCATGGTTTTCAGAACTTGCAAGTAACACTAAAGTAGTAGTAGCTAAAGATAAACTTGAGGGTTGGGGTTTACTCAGAGCCTCTGATGATTTCATTGGCGCAAGGGGTGATCTTCTATGAAATATGCAATTAATGCAGTAGGTGTTCCAGCTCCTATGGGACCATACTCTCAGGGTACTACTGCAGGTAGATTGGTATTTGTCACAGGTCAAATTGCGGTCTCTGCAGAAGACCCAAAGAAGCTAATAGACGGAGGAATTGAAGAGCAGACTACTCGTGTCATTCATCTTGCTCAGTCAATTCTGGCAGAGGCAGGATGCACCCTTTCTGATGTTGCTCAGACAACTATCTACCTTGCTGATATCAATGATTTGCCTAAGGTAAACGAAATTTATAGGCAGTACTTTGTTCTTCCTGCACCTGGCAGGGCAGTTATTGAGGTTTCTGCGTTGCCCCTTGGTGCGCTCATCGAAATGGACTGCATTGCGTGTCGTTAAGCGTTATTATTATGATGTAACCAAATTAAGGAGAAACCATGTCAACTGACGACATCAAACAGCAGTCACCAGACTCAACAGAGATTTTCCGCATGCCATCAGCTGACGCTACGGTTCCAGACCTTATGGCTCAACAAAAGCCAGCTCACCCTGTCCTTACTATTGTCAAGGGACCACAGACTGGTCAGACTTTTGAGCTCAATTTACCTCAGATCTCTCTTGGCAGAGATCCAAAGAGCAGTGTTTTCTTGAACGACATGACAGTTTCCAGAAATCATGCCACCATTGATCTCTCTAATCTTGCTCTTGGCTATGCCACTATTGAGGATCTTGATTCTCTCAATGGTACCTGGGTTGATGGTGCCATTATTAACAAGGCTACCCTGCGCGATGGCTCAACGATTCAGATTGGTACCTTCCGCATGGTCTTCCATACCAGCAGAGTTTCAGCTTAAGGTTAAAGGATAGCTTTATGGCTGATTCAGGCTTTCTTACCATTGGTAAAGTAGTCAAGAAATTACAGACTCTCTATCCTGACTTGAGTGTTTCTAAAGTCAGATATCTGCAGGATGAAGGTTTGCTTACTCCTACCAGAACTGCTGGTGGCTATCGTCTGTATTCCCAAAAAGACGTTAAGCGACTTGAGACTATTCTGTATCTGCAGAAAAGCCGTTTTATGCCGCTCTCAGTTATTAGAGAAGAGCTTGATAGGCAAGATAAAAACCCTGAAGCTGAACAACAGGTCAAAGCTCAGTCTGCTGAGGCAACTGGAGCTGAGGCTCAGGCTGCACCTGAAGCTCAAAGTTCTTCTCGCCAGACCCAATCTCAGCTTGATGGAAAGCAAGTGTCTCAGGCAATTCTTGGTGCCACGCATGCTGATGCTATTGTGGTACCTGTAGATGACCCTGAGGTAGTTCAGAAATATCACGCTATTGATCGCATCCCAGAAATTGTGGGATGCTCTGTAGGCTTTGTTCGTCAGCTTTCCGAAGCAGGCGTCATTACTTTAAAGCGCTCTCCACATGGCAGAGACCTTGTGGATGGCAAAGACTTAACGCTGATTCGCCTTTGTAGTGAGCTTCGTCACTTTGGTTTTGAGCCCAAGAACCTGCGTCAATACGTTATGGCTGCAAACCGAGAATCTAGTATGTTTGCCAAGTCGCTTGTCGTATACGCTAAAAAAGGCGGGGGAGTTGAAGTTGACCATACTGACGAGACTCGTCAAAAGTTTATGGCTGCTCTGACCCGCATGTTAGGCCTTACCAATGCGGTTAGAAATGAACTTATCACTAAATTAGTTCGTGAATCTTTTAAGGATATGCATCTAGACGAGTAATCTAGGTATATATAACTATTCATTGATTTTGATTTTGAATGTGAGGACATTGTGTCTACGTATGATTATGAGAGTCATATCATTAGCATTCCTGATTATCCAGAGCCAGGCGTTATCTTTAAAGATGTAACTCCACTTTTTAAAGATCCTGAGTGCTTCCACGCAGTTGTTGATGACATTGCAGAGCACTTTGCTGATGCAGGAATCACCAAGGTTATTGGTGCTGAGGCTCGTGGTTTTCTTGTTGGAACCCCTGTAGCCTACAAACTGGGTGCAGGCTTTGTTCCTGCTCGTAAGCCAGGCAAGCTGCCTCGTGAGGTCTACGCACAGGCTTATGACCTGGAGTACGGTACCAGCGAGCTTCAAATTCACACCGATGCTCTTACCCCAGACGACGTTGTTCTTATTGCTGATGACCTGGTTGCTACTGGTGGCACCTGCGTTGCTTGTGCTCAACTTGCCGAGAAGGCCGGTGCAAAGGTAGCGGGTTTTGCTTTTGCTCTTGAGCTTTGCTACCTGCACCCAAGGGAGATTATTGGTAAGTGCTTTGATCAAGAGGTCTACACCCTTATTAAGGTCCAATAAGCTAAATCACTTACATCAGACTTACTTTAACCTGACAATTTTGGCTGGCAAGACTACGTGCTTGTCAGCCATTTGTCTTATTTACATAAGCATTTTGTTAATCACAGTAAACTTGTTTGCAATACATAGAATTTCTCCATAATTGCAGGTCAAAGATAAATTTATGCAATGATATTTGCCCGCTCCATGCTATATAACTGCACAAATAGTCTTTGAAATTTGTATGAAATGTCATTTTCGGGGTAAACTATTCAAATACTCGATAGGGTAGCTTCCCAATAACAAGGGTTTCTCGCCAAGAAATCGGTGAGTTGACTTTGATTTTTTATCAAATGAGCTATCCTAGATGGCAAAGCAAAGCAACACGTTGCCCAATTGATTTCGTGCTTTGCGGAAGGAGCTTATATGTCACAGCGCCGATCTTTCACAAGACGAGACGCTCTCTTATTTGCAGGTCTTGGTGTAGCTGCTACGCTGCTTACCCCAGCCAAGCTATTCGCAGACCCACAAAGCGATCTTGAGGCCGCATCTGCCCAGCTAGACTCTCTTGGTGCAGCTCTTGCAGAGGCCATGGATAACCTTAACGAGAAAACCTATGCACTTGACGCCACCAACAACAAAATTGGTGAGGTTCAGGAGCAGATTGCAGAGACTACAGACCAGCTCAATAAGCAGCGTCTTGTCCTTTCTGCAGCAATGAAGAGTGCTTATAAGGCGGGTCCACAGGAGACTTTGGACTTCCTTCTTGGAGCATCCAGCCCAGAGGACTTTGTCAGCCGCGTCTACTATATGGACCGCACCAGCAAGCAGGAGGCTGACTCCATCAATACCGTCAAGGCTCTTGGTGACCAGCTTCAGGCTCAGCAGCTTGAACTTCAGGCTGAGCAGGAGAACCTTCAGGCTCAGGTCGCTGAGATGAAGACTACCGCAGATGGTCTTCAGAGCCAGGTTGCAGAGGCTAAGGCTTACTATGACTCCCTTGATGCTGAGGTAAAAGCTCAGCTTGCTGCTCAGGAGGCTGCATCAGCTAACAACAACGTTGCTTATGCAATTGAGACTGTTACTCGTGAGACTCCTTCTAACAGCTCAGAGTCTAACGATAGCCCTTCTAACGAATCCAGCTCCAGCTCTTCAAGTTCAAGCTCCTCAAGCTCTTCTAGCTCTAGCAGCTCCAGCAGCTCCAACAGCAGTTCTAATTCTGGTGGTGGGTCATCATACTCCGGCGGTGGCGGTGGCTACCCAGCTGCAGGCGGTGGCGTTGCTACAGCTTATGCTTGCATTGGCTATCCATACGTTTGGGGTGGAGCTTCTCCTTCTTCCGGCTTTGACTGTGGTGGCCTGGTCTATTACTGCTTCCTCGGCTACCGTGCAGGTACCGCAGGAACCATTGGCCGTGCTATTCGCGCTGCTGGTAACTGGCATGATTCCATGGATGAGCTTAACTATGGCGACATCATCTTCACCCGTGCGGGCTATGAGCACGTTGGAATCTACATCGGCGGTGGCCGCATGATTCACGCAGCTAACGAGTCCGTCGGTGTTATCGAGGGTCCTGTTTATGCTTGCTATGGTGGAGGACCATTCTCCGGCTAACGTACAATTTCTGTACAAAGTTTTAACTCACGCACGTAAAGTCGTACAATATCCAAGTACGCTTTACGTGCTTTTTTATTAACCATAGACTGCTAGGGGAGATTGTGGCGTTTCATCTCAAACATAAGACAAACGTTATTGAGCGTCATTTTTCTCGTAGATTTCAGGTAGCCCTTATTGGAGAAGGCCTGCTTGTTGGCCTTCTGGGTGGCGGCGTAGTCACGCTGTATCGCCTTTGTCTTTCTTTTGCAGAAGCTCAAATGCGCTCCATTACTCAATCAATCGCAGGTAATTGGCCTTATATGGCTCTCTGGTTTGGTGTTCTGATTATTCTTATGGCGGCCGTTTGTCTACTCATGAAGTTTGAACCCTATACCGCTGGCTCTGGAATCCCTCAGACCAATGCTGAGGTCATGGGATCTGCCGATATGCCTTGGTATCGAGTTCTTCCCGTCAAGTTTGTTCAGGGCGTTCTTGTGGCCTTTGGTGGTCTTTCTATGGGCCGAGAAGGTCCATCAGTCCAGTTGGGCGCTGTTTCTGGTAAAGCGGTCTCAAAATTCCTTAAACGCAAAAGGGGAGAAGAACGTCTTCTGGTAACCTGTGGCGCAGCTGCGGGTATGTCAGCCGCTTTTCACGCTCCTCTCACTGGCACACTTTTTGCTATCGAAGAGATCCAGAAAGAGTTTCATGCTCCACTGATTATCTCGGCAATGACCGCATCAGTAGGCGCTGACTTCCTTGTTTCTAACGTCCTTGGCATGAAGCCTGTCCTTCAGCTTCCTTACGTAGCACCATTACCTCATGTCGACTTTGCATTTGTCTTAATCGTAGGCTTTATCTGCGGTTTATTAGGCGCGCTTCACAATAAGGGAATGTTCTTTGCCCAGGGGCTGTACAAAAAGATAACTAAGTTTCCGCCTTTCTCGAGGCTCATTATCCCATTCATGCTAGCTGGAATTATGGCTTTTACCTGGCCAGATCTTCTTTGCGGCGGTGACGCCATTATCGAGAAAATCAAAGAGCCAGCAACACTTACTGAGCTCATGGTTATAGCGCTTTTGCTGGGCAAATACTTCTTTACCACAACATGTTTTGCTGCTGGAACGCCTGGTGGAACTCTCTTTCCAATGGTTGTCATGGGAACGCTTGTTGGAACACTGTTTGCCCTGGTAGCAACCCATATTTTTGGCATACCTATGGCATATGCACCAAACTTTATTGCTATGGGCGTTGCAGGCATTTTTGCCGGAGCAATTAGAGCGCCCGTCACCGGAGTAGTGCTTATATTTGAGCTCACAGGTTCTCTTGAGGCTCTTATGGCTATGTCTGCAGTTGCAATTGTGTCCTACGTAACCGCAAATATCCTGCGTGTTGACCCATTCTACGAGCACTTACTTGCAGAATTTTTGGCTTCTCAGCAAGGGGAGTCTAAACCAACACTTGATTCTGGCGAGAAAATTCTTCATGAGTTCACTATTGGCCAAGGAAGTCCCGTTGAGGGCAAATTGCTCCAAGATATCCCATGGCCTGACAAAGTGAGGGTTGTAACTATTGATCGCGCTGGCTTAGAAATTATTCCAACGGGTCAAACAGAACTAATGGCACTCGATAAGATTC
>ERZ773014.2534-NODE-2534-length-10479-cov-2.933135_pt1 | contig 10479 bp, 9 predicted proteins | sample MGYA00580841_ERZ773014 | MGnify/ENA primary metagenome ERZ773014 (study PRJEB29015, sample SAMEA2737989) | human oral metagenome | biome: human oral; feature: human-associated habitat; material: dental | place: China | collected 2067 ...
GGTCAGATAGCGGACTGCTCTTGCCACATTGCTTACGGAGTTCATCACAAGGCAGCGGTTGATGATTTCTTCTTTCATTGAAAGGAAGGAAAGAAAGTCCATAAACCCTTCGAAGATACATACGGGCTCGGCTCTGTCCGTGAATATCGGAGTAATGTCCTTCGGGGCAATCGTTCCTTTGAACATATTGTCGTCCCGAAGTTCATAGCCGCCAGAGAAGTTGGCAAAGCCAATGGCTTCGTATCTTCTTCCCCTTACCTCATAGCTGATGGATTTGAGAAAGGGCAATGCCTTTTCCAAGTTGATGCAGCGCACCTTTGTAAGATACTCCTGTAAATGTGACGGTAAGGTGTCTGATACATCTATCAGTCTCCTTGCCCCGTTTGCCACTTCCTCTTTTGGTAGTCTGATACTACCATTGCTGCTGTATGCCTTCTCCTTTGAGGGTTCGGCATTGTTGCACGCTGTATCAAAGGAAGTGGTCTGCCCCAAACGGCAGATGGCTTCCGAGAGCGTGCAGTTCTCCAATCGCATACAGAGGTCGATGATGCTTCCGCCCCTGCCTTCGGCATAGTCTATCCAAAGGTTCTTTTCCGTGTCCACTTTGAAACTCGGACGCGTTTCCTCCCTGAGCGGTGAACGGTACATTGCATAGGCTGGTGTCCTGCGGACAGGCCTGATACCTTTCCTTTCGAGATATTCCACAATGGGGTATCGCTTGATTGCTGATAAATCTTTTTCTTTCATTGCAATATGTTTTAATTGAATTGATTAAATAATTTTTGTTTGAATGATAATGATGTGTTTGAATGATAATGATGTGTTTGAATGACAATAGTGTGTTTGAATGATATTTGAATGGTAGTTGAATGATTATTGAAAGAAGATCTCTTTTCCCAAGTTTTTCCCCTCCAAACTTTTTCATCTTTCTTCTTACTACAAACTACTCTGCTATAAGTTATTGTTAATCAGTTATATATTATGATTTTTGAAGGAACTACACATCCGACTACATTTGGCTACTACACATAGTTTACGGCATCTGACTGCTGCAACTGCCGAGCAAGGGACAAGGCTGTATCTTCCTTACCTTATACACATAGATGGGACTGCCGCTCTCACGCCGCTTGCTCACTTTCTTAAAGCCTGCCCTTTTCAAGGCTTCGCCCATGTGCTTCAAGGACAGGGGATGATGCGTATAGTAGCCTAAATAGGTAATTATCTCTGTGGTAGTCATATAGGAGCAATGGGGATTATCATCAGTTGGTTTCTCAAAACAGCGCAGCAGCAGTCACATCTCTGCGGTCTGCACTTGGAAGTCCTCGCTATCTCGGTATAGTTCTGCTATCTCGTCGTCGTCAAACCAATATCGGAAACCTGCGTTCAACAAGGCTTTGGCTTCCGCATAGACACTGTCCATAGAAATACTCTTTGCCCTCTCAATGTCAATGGATAAAACTTCAAATGGCAGAAACCGTCTGCTGCCCGTAGGGTCTGTAAGGAAATCATTGCCGTTCACCGATGCCACGAAACTTGCCAAGTGGGGATGTTCCTCCACATACTTGTCATAGGGCATGCGGTATTTGACCATCGGACAGGTAATGAGGTTTTTCAGTTCGTTTTCGTCCCGTTTGTTGAGGGCTTTGAGCTGGTCGTCAATGTTTACGATAAGGTTCTGCCCGATATAGGTAAGTGTGTCCTTCTCCTGCGGATATATCTTTCCTGTATAACTGTAACCGTGCAGTGCTGGGGGACAGAGCAGGTCAAGGAACGTGGTCTTGAACTTGCCCTGCTCGCCTGTCAGCACGAGGCAGGTATGGTTACGACACTCACGGTCGTCGATTGCATTGGCGACCACCGCCACAAGCCATTTAATAAGATACGGCAACCATTTGTTAGAATTACGGACAACAACGAAGCTTGCCAAATCGGAAATTGCTTTCGGTGAAAAAGAAGGCACATTACTATTCCTGCAACTGGCATCATCACAGCTACTGCTATCACCTATATCTATCAATGGCAACCCTTTTAAATACTCCTGCACGGGATTGATACGGGGAGAAAAGCTGCTTTCAATGATGGAATAAAGGTTCTCGGCAGAAGTCGCTATGCTTTCATCGCAATCGAGTTCCCTGCGAAGTGTGTTGATTTCATAACGACCAACCTTTACAAAACGATTATTACCCTTACTGCAATATTCGGTTCTGCCCAGTACAGTATTGTATCTGAACTCGTAGTGTGTGGAGAGGTAGTTTTCTATCTCTGCGTTCTTGGAGGAGCTACCTCTGCGATGAAGATTTCTCCTGCTGTCTGTATTGCCTGCATCTGCGTTCTTTTTCATTATTCCCTTGAATTAGTTTCCAAGAGTGAAGTTAGGGTGAGAATGCGCAACTTCCAAGCATTCAGAGCCTTCTTGTATAATGTTGCGTCTGTATGCTGCAAAATTCTTAGGAAAACGGGCAGGAAAGAAGAGCATTTATCGCCTCATTAAGCAAAATCGGATGACAGGAAAGATAGGTTAGTAGAAATACGGATGTCGTTGTTTGCTCTCAGATGCGCTCTTTTGCTTTGATTACCTTATTAATCTCATTTGTGCAGTGGCAAGAACATCAATCTGTCTCCTTTGTCCTTGTCATAGCGCCACAAGCTGCCACTTGAATGAAAAGTGATGGAATAAGAAATATCCAATATTAATTTTGCATAAGACAAGCTGCGCTCGACAAAAAATAAGTGAACTTTCCTCTGCACTCGCTTGGATTGTCTTTGCAATGAAAGAAAAAAGACGGGGCAGGAAAACGCAAATGTGAACCGATGAAACGGATTGCTCTTTTCCCGATAGTTCCCGATACTTCCCTGCTGTTCCCCACGGCTTTGAGAGGCGCACGTACGCCATTACCTTTGCCAGCAGAAACAGGAAAGAACTGAAACAACAAACAATAACAAAATATGATTATGAACTATTACGTCATTACGGAAACCAATTGGGCAAAGCTTCGAGATGAAATCTTGAGCCTTGCAGAATGCTGCCACAAGGCATTCGGAGAAAAGAGTAAGCATACGGACTGGTTGCACAACGGCGATGTGTGCCGACTGCTGAACATCAGCAAACGCACTTTGCAGCATTATCGTGATACGGGCGTACTGCCGTTTACGCAAATCGGACACAAGTGCTATTACAAGCGTGAGGATGTGGAAACACTTCTTCTTACGAAGTCGAACAAACCTAAAAACAGACAGATATGATGGAAACAGCAAGAGACTTGAACATGGAGACGGACGAGATGCAGTTGGTCGTCTCAGCGTTGAGAGGTGTAGGTAAACGAATAGTGGAAATAGCGCAGACGCACAAGCCACTCTTTGCCGGCGAACTTTTCCTTACGGGTAAGGAAGTGTGCGAGCGGTTATACATCAGTCCCCGTACTTTACAGGACTACCGCGACAAGAGAATCATTCCCTACACACAATTTGCAGGGAAGATGCTCTACAAGGCTTCTGACTTGGAAAGGATGCTGGAGAAGAATTATAAGGGTATTTAGAGAACTATCGAAGGGTACAACGATTTTCCAAGGAGATAAACAACTACTGCATTTGTTATTGGACTTAAAAATATAAAGTTGGAATGACACTGTTAAATAGAATGCGAACAATTGCTTTGTTAATTACAAAATCCCTAACTTTGTAGAATAAATGGTTCCTAAAGTAAGTCGTTATGTGTAATTTATTTCCAGACGAGCAAGTGGCAGTTGATTTTTCCGTCAAAATACCCATTTTTATAGGAAAAAATAAGAAGACCTATTATATTGGGAAAGAGAAAGGTGTCCTTAAAAAATATGAGGGCAATGCCTTTTCAGGCTATGAGTTTCATACCATACATGGATTTGTCTATTTTCTGTCGAAAAATAAAGATAAATATCCCACCGAGAGCTATAATGCAGTATTTTATCTTCAATTGGAGAAGGAACAAGAACTAACTTTAGAAGCAATCCAAAGTTGTAAGAAAAAACTGCTTGTCGGGAAACATCCATCTGTTTCAGAAATTGTTTCTTCTTGGTATAATGGATTTCAATACAAACAGGAAAAACAAAACGAATCAGGAACCATTGTACAATATGGACTGCGCCCGCCTCAAATCGGTGCATTACATTCAATTTTAGCACACTGGAGTATTTCAAACAAATCAGCTTTGGTTGTAATGCCGACTGGGACTGGAAAAACAGAAACGATGCTCTGTCTATCAATAGCAAATCAAAATGAAAAAACATTAGTTATTGTCCCGACAGATTCATTACGAACACAAATCTCCAATAAATTTATTGAACTGGGTATTCTTAAAACTAAACCATTTGAAATTGTTGCAAATTCAGTCCTTTATCCAAAGGTTTCTGTACTTAAAACGACCATTGAAACAGTAGAGGATGCAAAGAAGATACTAGATGCCAATGTAATTGTTTCCACACCTCAAATTCTGACAAACCTCCTCAAAACAGGGAAAAGTAATATTTTTAATCTGATAGTTCAGCAATGTAATAATTTGATTGTAGATGAGGCACATCATATCGCAGCAAAAACTTGGAAAGAAATAAAGTTAAAATTTGAAGTCGCAGAAAAACCTGTATTGCTATTCACAGCAACCCCATTCAGAAATGATGGTGGTCGTATTGAAGGAGAAATCATATATAACTATCCTCTGTCTTTGGCGCAAAGAGACAGATATTATGAGAAAATCACATTTGTTCCTATCGTAGATTTTAATCCCGCAACGGCTGATGAAAAGATTGCAGAAAAGGCTATTGACACACTAAAAAGAGATCTTCAAGCCGGATATGACCATATTTTAATGGCTCGTGTTGATGAGAGAAAAAAAGCAGAAGAAATTTACGAACAGATATATAAAAAACACTCAAAGTATTCTCCAGTCTTAATTCATAGCGGAATATCAAAAGTATCACAGCGAGAAATACTTGAAGGAATTAAAGAAAAACGACACCGAATTATTGTTTGTGTAGATATGCTTGGAGAAGGATTCGACCTTCCCCAATTAAAAATTTGTGCAATGCACGAAATGCACAAAAATATAACAACATCCTTCCAGTTCATTGGGAGGTTTACACGGACAACAGGAAGTAATCTTGGAACAGCGACTGTTATTGCTAATATCGTCGACAATAGATTTAAAGGCGTGTTAAACGAACTATATCGTAAAGATTCGGATTGGGATAAAATCATAAGCCAATCAAATGAAGATATTATCGGTGGCATTGTTAAAGAAGAAAGTTTCTTTAAGGACTTTTCGGACGTACCGATACCACACAAAATACCTCTGCGGAACATTATGCCAGCTATGAGCACTGTGGTATTTAAACTTTATGATAGCAATGTCTTTTGGCGTCCTGAAAAGTATATTGATTATTTCAAAAATAAAAAATATGAAACTGTTGCTGTTGAACATACTAAAAAGAATTTGCAAGTAATCATTGTACGTAACACGGAAAAAGTTGCTTGGGGAAAAATCGACGACCTGATTAATACGGAATACGACTTGTATATTGCATATTTGAACCCAGAGCAGAAACTTTTATATATCAACAGTTCAAATAATGGGTCTACTCATGATAAACTTGCAGAAGCATTAGTTGGCAAAAATATTTCTTTATACAATGAAAGTGATATATACAGGGTCTTGAATAATGTTTTTCAGTTGGAGTTGTTTAATCTTGGGTTAAAATCACACTTGGATGGACCTATTAGTTTTACAATGTATGCAGGAAATGGAATTGTCAAAGGATTAAGCGAGATAGACAAAGGAATGCATAGTTCAAATTTATTTGGAACAGGATATGAAGACGGAGAAAAAATAACTATTGGATGTTCTAATAAGGGGCGTGTATGGACAAAGTTGGTTAAATCTATACCGGATTATTGTGAATGGTGTGATAAGATAGGAAGTAAATTGCTAGATGAAAAGATTGATACAAAAAATATTTTTGATTTTATTCAAAAGCCTGAAAGAATATCAACTTTTCCCGAGGGAAAAGTTCCAATATCAATCAAATGGAATGAGAAGTTTTACTATGACCCTCTATCAGCGATTGATGATTCCAACCTGCTAATAGACCATAACATCGAGTTAGTAGCCTATACCCCCAATACTATTGATTTCAATATTATTATTGAAAATAGTACATCTTCATATAGGTTAGAATTAGAAGAAGATAAGAATGGTCGAGGATATAAATATAGCCTCATAAAAGGAAATCCAATTATTGTAAGTCAAAGAAAAGAAAGTAAGGACATTATAAATTTATTCTTTGAGTATCCCCCTATCATATGGTTTCAAGACAATTCAAAAATGTATAATGATTTATTTTTCTTGTTCAACTATAAGTCCCTTATTTTCGATACGAAAAAGATATTGGTGTATAATTGGGACGGCGTCGATATTACTAAAGAATCGCAGAAAAAAACGAAACAGGAAGATTCGATACAGTATAGAATACTTGAACTATTGAAGAAAGAACCGGAGTATGATATTATTTTTGACGATGACGATGCAAATGAGGCAAGCGATATCATCGCAATAAAAGGATATCAGTCAGAACATAACAAACTTATATTTGAATTATATCATTGTAAATTTTCTTCCAACAAGAAACCTGGAGGGCGGTTGAAAGATTTATATGAAGTATGTGGGCAAGCACAAAGAAGCTATCATTGGAGGCATAATGCTATAGAGTTGTTAAAACATATGAACCGTAGAAATAGCACTCGACTTACGCAAGGAGGACCTTCACGCTTTGAAAAAGGTGGTGATAATGAATTACTGATAATCCAAAATATGCTATCATCGAGTTATTGCGATATTGAATTCCATATATATGTAGTTCAACCAGGAATAGAAAAGAATAAATTAGTCAACAACCCAGGTTCATTGTCACTACTTGGCGCAACGGACTTGTTGTTAAAGAGAACGGGGAATGAATTTTATATAATCACTAACGAATAAATGGGAGTCGATAATATATTGAACAAGATACTGCAAATAGAGCATGGTTTTCAGCACATCATTGATGGAGCCGACGAAATCTTTTCTACATACTCAAAAGAACAGTGCTTTGAATTTACACTTGAATTGTTAAAGCACGAAGCCTATCAAGCACGAATGTTAGCAACAACGATATTGGGTAGATTGGCAGCAGAGGATAATAATGCCCTTTACTTTCTGAAAGAGCGAATAAGCACCGATGAAAATTGGCGTGTGCAGGAAATGCTTGCAAAGGCCTTCGATGAAGTTTGCAAACACAGAGGATATGAAACGTCCTTACCTCTCATAGAAGAGTGGATAAATGACGATAATCCGAATGTTGTCCGTGCTGTAACAGAGGGATTGAGAATTTGGACAAGTCGCCCGTATTTCAAAGAAAAACCATCGGTGACTATTGCTCTAATCAGTAAGCACAAAGCACATGAGAGCGAATATCTTCGGAAATCCGTGGGAAACGCTTTGAAGGATATAAGCAAGAAACATCGTGAATTGATACGAGCCGAAGTACAGCAATGGGATTTATCCAATCCACGAGTTATGTTTACTTATAAACTTGCAACTAAGTTGTTAAAGTAAAAGCTCGCAATATACACTTGGGAGCTCTTTTCCAATACTCAAAATGAAATTTAATGTAAGAGGAAAAAGTTAAGTTGTAAAAGTAAGAAATGCTAAACTTGGGCTACGTTCGTATATCCATAGTTCTACGTTCATACTTCTTGCATGCGGAAATCTCCTGAATTTTAGCGATGCCTTTATCAAGAAATTGTGTACATTCAAGGATGTAATCATCAAAGAGAATTTTTTACTCTCCCGAGTTTCTACAACACTTTAGGGGCGACGGTGCGGTTTGTTCCCTCAAACAAGAATCGGAGGGAAATTTGACCTCAATATAGACGATGTTTCTCACGTTAGCAGGTTCAGACTAAAGAAAGACGAATTTATGGAGGGTCAAGATTGTCGGCAGAAAGGCAAAATCGGGGGGATAAATTGTAAATCAGAATCAAATCTATAATAGCTGAATGTTATATTGCGATTTTTTTTATATTTTTATTTCTGCGATGATAAATTTACGTCAAATTATAATATCATAAATAGTTACGTTTAAACACTCAATTTACTATTATGGCACAAATGGGACTTGGTTATGGAAGCGAATTCCAATTACTTCGGTTTATGGGCAGACATAGACACGAACTTGAAGAGACAATAATTGATGCGCTTCAAGAAAAGCAACAGACAATTAATGATAAGAATTTTGATTGGCTTGATTTCGAGTATTCTGATGTTGACAAAGTTATCACCGGTGATCGCGAACTGTGCGGTTTATCTTTTCTTGAAAAGCGAATAGATAAAAGTCTGTATGGTAAGATAATAAATAGTCTTCAAAAGGCAGGTTCCTTTACAAGGGATTGGCAATATTGGGATGCTGTTTTCGTATTAGATAATTGTTTCTATTTTGTGGAAGCAAAGGCTTATACAGATGAGTTGCCATCAAAAGATGTTCATGGAGGAGACAGTAAAAAAGAGATTCTAAATTTTATGAGGGAAAATATGTAACCCTATGGCATTGATGTTGATGAGAACTGGTTAGGTTTATATTATCAATTTGCAAACCGAATTTCTATGATGGCTTTTCTTAACTGGAACGGTCTGAATGCTAAAGTGCTATATATTTATTTTGAAAATGGGTATACTAGACAGCAGGTTGTTGGTCAAAAATTAAAACTTGTAAGTGACAACGAGGCAAGAATGAGGGAATTTGATGAAGAGATTTAAAAAGAATTATCCTATATCAATGTTAAAAAAACACAATTTTAGAGATAGTTGCACATGTTTATATAAATACAACTCCAAAAATGCTAAATAATGAAGGAGGTGTTATCTTAGTTTTGATTTTACTTCCTACTTATACCTTTGCTGAAATTCATTTTACTTTGATAAAGGTGTTAGATGGCAATTTCTCGTTTTATGGTTCGGAGATGATAGTAAAAAAGGATGCGCGATACAAGGTCGTTACCCCTAACGTTTTCACAAGTTTCGATTGTCTATCAATAGAGGAAGGTTAACTCTCCTATACGTCGCACACAGAGAAAGATTTTAGAATACAAGTTTATAATGCCAATTTAGATTGTATTCTTGATAAAACCCTTACTCCGAAAATACCGAATGATTATAAAATAATTTGGACTTCTACAAACCGTTTCTTGCTTGAAAATAACGGATATCTCCACCTTATTCGAGTGAGCTCAACAACAAAAAAGTATAGAGAAGAGGGATATGAAAAATTATATGTATGCAACTCTGATTGCAGCATAATAGAAGAATTATGCTCTTCTCCTGGTTGCGATTTCGTAATTTTTCTTTATATTTCCAGTAACGAAATTAGACCGCTTGTTGAGGATTCTTATTGTACGAGTGATGCTGAGTCTAATTTTCGGACATGTATTCATCGCTTTTCTGATGACAAAAGCACGAATGTTAATAATATAAAGATATGTGTATCAAAACTTAAAGCAGCTTTTAACTTGCAAGGAATTCCTGTCCCTGAAGATGAAAAAGGCTTTGTCATAAGAAATGGTGTAAAGATACTAAACAAATAGTTTGTATAAAGAAAACTTATTCTCAATAAGTTCATACGATTGCATCACTGTTGTTGTCTTTAAAATTGGTTATATACAAAATATAGGCTAACAAAAAGTGCCATATTTACTTCTAATGGAAAGCATAAAAATAGTTTGATGAGTCCCATTTACGTAACCTATAGAAGAGCCACTTGAACACAAAAGCAATAGATAATGGTCATTTTTCATTTTCAGCCATGGTATAATCAAGCCTATTATAAGACAAATAAGGAAGCATGGAATGCAAGAACAAAAATTCATTTGCATTCCTCGTTTTACGACTTGAATAAATTCAAGAAAGAGGTAAAGTCCGTTCCCGACTTGGATTTGTCTTTGCTGGGAGACATTCGAGGAAAGTCTATTCTGCATCTTCAATGTCATTTCACCATGGATACGCTTTTCCTGTCAAAGATGGGAGCCAATATCGTTGGCGTGGATTTCTCGGAAGAGGCTATACAAACGGCAAAGTCTTTGAATGAGGAATTAGGACTGAATGCACAATTCTGTTGCTGCAATATCTATGATGCGCCTACCATGTTGAAAGGGCAGAAGTTCGACATTGTATACACATCTTATGGTGTAGTTAATTGGTTGCCCGACTTAATCCAATGGGACATCTGATTTCATAAATGCTGAAAGACGGTGGAAAGTTCATTCTTGTGGAATTTCACCCCATATTATGGATGTTCAATGAAGATTTTTCGCAAGTCCGATATGCTTATTCGCGCAAAGAACCTTACGTTGTGGAAGAAGCAACCTACACAGATTAGGAAAATGACAATCGGCAAAAGACCGTTACGTGGAATCACGGATTGG
>ERZ773014.2541-NODE-2541-length-10455-cov-17.644808_pt1 | contig 10455 bp, 6 predicted proteins | sample MGYA00580841_ERZ773014 | MGnify/ENA primary metagenome ERZ773014 (study PRJEB29015, sample SAMEA2737989) | human oral metagenome | biome: human oral; feature: human-associated habitat; material: dental | place: China | collected 2067 ...
TCAATTACATATCCGACGTCGACGTCGTCTACGTGGCGCGGCCCGCCGCGGACGCGGGACTTCCAGACGGCGCGGGCACAGGGCTTCCAGACGGCGCAGGCGCCGGCGGCGCCAGTGAGAGCGGACGCGGCAATTGCACAGAGCGGACGGAAGAGGCGGTGGAGGAGGCGCTGGAGGTCGCCTCGAAGCTCGCGTGCCTGACGGCCCGGATTGTATCGGCGCCCGCCGCGGAGCCGGGGCTGTGGGTCCTTGACGCCAATTTGCGCCCCGAAGGCAAGGACGGGCCCCTTGTGCGAACGCTGGAATCGCACGTCGCGTACTACAAGAGGTGGGCCAAGGGCTGGGAATTCCAGGCGCTGCTCAAGGCGAGGCCGATCGCGGGCGACGTCGAACTCGGCGAAGAGTACATGGCCGCGCTGTGGCCGATGGTCTGGGAGGCGGCCGGCCACGAAAACTTCGTCGAGGATTCGAGGGCGATGCGCCGCAGAGTGGAAAACCACGTCCCCGCCCGGGACGCGGATCGTCAGCTCAAACTGGGCAAGGGCGGGCTTCGCGACGTGGAGTTCACGGTTCAGCTGCTTCAACTCGTCCACGGGCGGACCGACCGCTCCCTGAGGGTGCGGGAAACGGTCGAGGGCCTTCGCCGTCTGCGCGACGGCTCGTACGTTTCGCGCGCCGACGCGGAAAAGCTCGACCGCGACTACAGAACCCTGCGCGTGCTCGAGCACCGGGTGCAGCTCAGACGCCTGCGGCGCACCCATCTTCTGCCGACGGGCCCGGACGATCTGCGCGCGCTCGCCAGAGCCATGGGCCTGCCCGGCGTTTCCGGCGCCGAGGACCTGGAACGCCTGTGGCATTCGACGCGGCGCGAAGTCCGCTCCCTCCATCGGGAGATCTACTACCGCCCACTGCTTCCGGAGGCCGCCCGCCTTTCGCCGGACGACATCGCCCTCGCCGAAGGTCCGGCCAAGGCCCGTCTGGAGGCCATCGGATATCGTGACGCCGCCGCTGCGCTGCGGCACATCGGCGCGCTCACCGACGGAATATCGCGCGGTGCAGCCATCCAACGCCAGCTTTTGCCCGTCATGCTCGGCTGGTTCGCGCAGGGGCCCGACCCCGACGCGGGACTTCTCGCCTTTCGCGTGCTCTCCGAGCGCATGGGCCGCACATCCTGGTTCCTTCGGTCGCTGCGCGACGGCGGGGCGGCGGCCGAGAGGCTGTGCATCCTTCTGTCGACGTCGCGCTACGTCGCCCGAGAGCTGCCGAACATCGCCGAATCGGTGTCGTGGCTCCTCGACGACGGAGGGCTCGCCCCCCGCGGGCGCGAGGAACTTGAAGGCGAGCTGGCTTCCATGATTTCGCGCCGGTCGGATCCCAAGGAGATCGCCCGGGCGGGCCGTTACCTCAGGCGGCGCGAGCTGCTGCGCACGGCCATGGGCCAGGTCCTCAGGATGGTCGATCCCGTCTCCTCGCGGGCCGCGATTTCGAGCGCCGCGGACATCGCCGTCGAGGCCGCTTTGCGAGGGGCGGTTCCCGCCGCCTGCAAGAAGCTCGGGTTGGATGGCCCGCTCAGCTCCTACGTCGTTGTCGCCATGGGGAGGGCCGGCGGCAGGGAAATGGGGTACGCCTCCGACGCCGACGTCGTTTTCGTGCACGAACCCCACGACGGCGCGGATCCTGCCGCGGCCGCGAGGCTCGCCGAGGAGGTGGCCTCCCAGACGATGAAGCTTGCGGGCGACGTCGACAGCGAGCCTCCCCTTCGGGTCGATTCCGATTTGCGGCCAGAGGGACGCCGCGGCCCGTTGGCCCGCAGCCTGGGCTCCTACGCCGAGTATCTGCGACGCTGGGCGCACACCTGGGAGCTTCAGGCGCTTCTGCGGGCGCGCCCGTGCGCGGGGGACGAGGCGACTGGACGGCGTTTCGTCGAGACGATCGACGCCTTCCGCTACCCCGAGGGCGGCCTGAGCCAGGAGCAGGTCCGTGAGGTTCGGAGGATGAAGGCCAGAGTGGAGACCGAGCGGATTCCGAGCGGGGTTTCGCCGAACCGCCATCTCAAGCTCGGGCGCGGGGGATTGGCCGACGTCGAATGGACCGCCCAGCTTCTCCAACTGTGCCACGCGTGGAACCACCCGGCGCTGCGAACGGTCTCGACGCTCGAGGCGCTTCGCGGCGCGGCCGCGGCGGGCCTCATAACCGGAGACGAGGAACGGCGGCTCGTGCGGTCGTGGGAGCTCGCCTCGGCGCTTCGCGACATCAACGTCCTGGCGTCCGGCAGGGCCTCGGGCAGCAGAGTCGACGTCCTTTCGCATGAGATTCGAGACCTTGCGACCGCCGCGACGATCCTGGGGCGCGACGTCGCCGTCAAACACGACATCGAGGAAGAGTACATGCGTTCGGCCCGGCGCGCCCGAGCCGACGTCGAAAAGGTGTTCTTCGGCATGGAGACCTGAAACGAAAGACAATCATGCGAATCTATCTCATAAGGCACGGCCAGACGACGAGCAACGTCCGTCATATTCTCGATTCGAACCCTCCCGGCGCGCACCTGAGCGACCTGGGCCGCGAACAGGCGGCGGGCCTCGTCGCCGCCTTCGACGGCGTGGATTTGGACGCCGTCTACGTCTCGTCGCTGCGCCGCACGGGGGAGACGGCCGAGCCTCTGGCTCTCGCGCGCGGCATCGATCCGGTGGAACTGGACGGCCTGCGGGAGATCGAAGCGGGGTCATGGGAGGGCGGAAGCGACGAAGCCACCTATCGCGGCTACCTCGGAACGGTTCAACGGTGGCTTTCCGGCCGACTCGAGGAACGGATGGGAGGCGGCGTCACCGGGGCGGACGTGCTCGAACGGTATGACGCGGCGATCGCCTCGATAGAGGCGAGCGGCGCACTCGCTGCGGCCGTCGTCAGCCACGGGGCTGCCATCGGATTTTGGACGTGCATGCGAACGTCGGGCATCGACCGCCGCGCCGTCGAGCGGGCTTTGAACCTCGACGCGGTGCCTCTGCAGGTGTTGAAGAACGGGCAGATGTGCGTGATCGAGGGAGACCTCGCCAGCGGTTACCGTGCTGTCTCATGGAACGGGGTCCCGCTGGGCGAGAGCCGCTGACGCGGGCGTCCAGGCGCTTTCGAAACACGTCGGCGACGTGCAGCCGCGGACGCCGCGTTCAGGAATCCCCGGCGGCGTGCCTCAGGGCGCGGCCGTCCGCGACGCGAGGCTGCCGTCCGGCCTTGAAGGCACTCGGCCTTGGAATGCGTCACGAATCGTGGCTCAGGACCTTGTCAAGGAAGTCGCGGGTGCGCTGGTTGCTTGGATTGACGAGGACGTCTTCGGGGGAGCCGCTTTCGACGATGCTTCCCTGGTCCATGAAGACGACGGTGTCGGACACCTCGCGGGCGAAGCCCATCTCGTGTGTCACGACCAGCATCGTCATGCCCGAAGCAGCCAAATCCTGCATGACTGCGAGAACCTCGCCGACCAGCTCCGGGTCCAGCGCGGACGTGGGCTCGTCGAAAAGCATGAGGTCCGGTTCCATCGCCAGAGCGCGGGCGATGGCGACCCGCTGCGCCTGCCCTCCTGAAAGCTGGGCCGGGTAATGGTCGGCCCTCTCCGCCAGTCCCACGCGCTCGAGAAGCTCGCTGGCCTTGGCTTTCGCTTCGTCCTTCTTCACGCCTTTGACCTTGACCGGCGCTTCGACGACGTTCTCCAACGCCGTCATATGCGGAAAGAGGTTGAATCTCTGGAAGACCATGCCGATCGGCGCGCGTTGAACCGCGAGCTCCTTGGGACGCAGCTCGTGCAGGCGCCCTCCGGCGTCCTGCCGGTACCCCATAAGCGTGCCGTCCACGTGTATCGAGCCCGCCTGAATCTCCTCCAGAACGTTGACACATCGCAAAAGTGTGGACTTCCCGGAGCCGGACGGGCCGAGGATCGTGCAAACCTCGCCCGTCTCCACTTCGAGCGACACTCCCTTGAGGACGTGCAGTTCGCCGAAAAATTTGTGGACGTCTTGTATCTCAACCATTGCCATGTTTTCCTCCTAGGGTGTCCATTCGCCCGAGTTGCCGTCCGGCGTTGTGTGGGCGGCGTTGATCGCCTCTTGCCGAGAGCTGTTCCGCTTGCGTTTGCGCCGCCGGGACGTGCGCGACGTTGAGTTCGTTGATCCCTTTCCGTAGTAGGCTTCCAGACGCGCCTGGCCGACCATGAGCACGGACGTGATGACCAGGTACCAGATCGCGGCGACGACGAGGAACGGAATCGGCAGGAGCGTTTGCGAACCGTAGTCCGTCGCCACCTTCGTCAGCTCGAAGGTGAAGGGAACGGCGGTGACGAGGGAGGTCGTCTTGAGCATCGAGATCGTTTCGTTGCCGGTGGGCGGAACGATGACCCGCATAGCCTGGGGGATGATGATCCGATAGAGAATCTGCCGGGGGCTCATTCCCAGTGCCTGGGCGGCCTCTTCTTGGCCTTTGTCAACGGAGTTGAGGCCCGATCTGATGATCTCGGAAAGATATGCGCCTTCATTCAGACCCAGCCCGACGATCGCCGAGACCGCCGCCGTGAACAGGTCGTAGGTGCGGAAGCTGAAGAACTCCTCGCCGAAGGGCACGCCAAGGCTCAGGCGAGGGTAAAGAACGCCTATGAGCCCCCAGAAAATCAGCTGCGTGTAGATCGGCGTCCCGCGGAAGAACCAAATGTAAAACGTGGCGACCGCCCGCATGATCGGGTTGTCCGAGCGTCGCATGATCGCCATCAGGATCGCCAGGACGATGCCGATGGCCATGGCCGCAACCGTCAGAATGAGCGTCCAGCCGATTGCCCGAAAGATCTCCACCGTGAAGAGCGTCTTCCATATGAGCTCCCAGTGGAAGTTCTTGTTCGTGGCGAGGCTGTGAATGCCCATCGCGGCCAGAAGGGCGAGGACCGCAGCAGCCAGCCACCTGCCGTAGTGCGGAACGGGTATTGCGCGGATGAGCTGAGGCTGCTCTTCGGTTTGCTGGCTGCCGTTTTCGGTTTGCTGGGCCGCGGATTCCGCTCCTCTGACGGGGCGGGCGGATCCAAGCGGTTTGGTTCCCTTCGTTTTCGCCTTTGGGGCCTTGTCGTTTTGCTCGGCAGGCTCGTTTGCAGTGTTCGAATTCATGTCACACCTTTGGGTTGAGGAGCGCCTTGGAGGCGATGTTCTCGTCGATGTTCCAGGACTTGAAAATCTTCTTGAGCGTTCCGTCGTCCATGAGGGACTGCAGGGACGCTTGAATGGCTGCCGTCAGGGCAGGGTCGTCTTTTGAAACGACGATTCCTTGCGGCGCCTTTTCCATGATCGGCCCGGCGGCTTCCAATGCGCCGTTGGTCCTGTTGATGGCGTAGTTGATCACCGAGGAATCGGCGGTCATGGCTTCGATTTTCCCTCCGCTCAGCGCCAAGGTGACGTTCTCTTGGGCGTCATATCGCTGTATCGTCGGTTGCTTATGGCATTTCTTCGCCTTTTTGGCGATCGTCTCGTCTTGGAGGGTGCCCGTTTGGACGCCGATCGTCCGCCCGCATATCGATCCGGGCGTGAATTTCGAGGGGTTGCCGGCCGCCACCGCCCAAGAGGTGCCCACCTCGTAGTACTGGATCATGTTGAAGTTCGCAGTTCGCTCGTTGGTGATCGTGAAAGCCGAGGCTCCTGCTTCGTAGCGTTTGGGAATTCGGGGAAGAATCGAATCGAAGCTGGACTCTTGGATCTCCAAGTCAAGCCCCATGCGCGCGGCGACGGCTCTCATGACGTCCATTTCGTAGCCGACCGGGGTCTCTCCCTGCTTGAAATCCGCGGGGGCGTAATAGAGGTTTGATCCGATCGTCAGCTTCCCGTCGGACTTTGCCGCCTGAGGAACCATTGCGGCGATCTTCGGGTCGGCGCGCACGGACGAGGCGTCGAAAACCGCTATGTCGGAGCGGTTGTAGTCGCGGACGGCGTCGTCGGCCGAACCGCAGGACGCAAGCGCAAGCATGCACGCGCATGCGACGGCGACGACGCGGGTTTTTCTCAGCATGGACACTCCAGACTTCCGAGCTTTGCGTGTTTGACCTATTCCTAAATAACTATAAATATACACTAATAGTTATGCAAAGAATGTGGTCAACATTATAGTGGGTGCGGGGAGCGGCGGGGCAGAGTGCAGAGCACATCGTGCAGCAAGTTGCGTGGGCGGGGGCGGCAAGTTGCGTGGGCGTGCGTGGGGGCGGCAAGCTGCGGCTGTTGCGCAGACGTGTGCGGCGTGGCGATCGGTGCGGCATGCATGAAAATGCCTAGGCTCGCGAAACGCCCATTTTCTGGACCGTGTCTGAACCTAGGCGCCTTTCATGGGCCGTGACGTCAGGCTTGGCGCTAGAGGCCTCTGCTGCAAATGGGCGCCCGGGGCTCCCGGTCGTTCACGAGCGAGATCGTTGGGCGGACGGCGCCGAGCCCAGCCGTCTGCCTGCCCGGAGGTCTGGACGGATGCAAAAAGGGGTGCCGACGCAGACCGGCCCCGCCGCCGTTTGCAGGGCCTGCCCCAAGCCGGCCCCAGCTGGGCGCCGCGCCTCTAGATGTCGTAGTAGAGGGCGAACTCGTAAGGATGCGGGCGTTGGCGCACGGGCGCTATCTCGTTGGCGGTCTTGTAGTCAATCCACGTGCGGATGAGATCCTCGGTGAAGACGTCGCCCTCGAGGAGATAGTCGTGGTCCGCCTCGAGCGCGCGGAGCGCGTCCTCGAAAGATTCCGGCAGCTGGTCGATCAGTGCGTGCTCCTCTGGCGGAAGCTCGTAAAGGTCCTTGTCGATGGGCTCGGCCGGCTCCGTGCGATTCTTGATGCCGTCAAGGCCGGCCATGAGCTGCGCGGCAAAAGCGAGGTAGGGATTGGCGGAGGGGTCCGGCACCCGATACTCGACCCTTTTCGCCTTTGCGGACGAGCCCGTGACGGGGATGCGGATGCACGCCGAACGGTTGCGGGCCGAATAGACGAGGTTCACCGGCGCCTCAAAGCCCGGAACGAGCCTGTGGAAAGAGTTGATCGAAGGATTCGTGAAGGCGAGGAGCGAAGGCGCGTGCTCGAGGAGCCCCCCGATGTACCAACGCGCCATATCCGACAGGCCTCCGTAGCCCCTCTCGTCCGCGAAGAGCGGAACTCCGTTCTTCCACAGAGACTGATGGCAGTGCATGCCGGAGCCGTTGTCGCCGAAAAGGGGTTTGGGCATGAAAGTCGCCGATTTGCCGTGCTCAAAGGCCGTGTTCTTGATGACGTACTTGAACTTCATGAGATCGTCGGCCGCAGCGAGAAGCGTGCTGAACGTGTAGTTGATCTCCTGCTGTCCGCCGGTGCCGACTTCGTGGTGCGCGCGTTCGACTTCCAGGCCGACGTCGGCGAGGCGAACCGACATTGCGTCTCGCAAATCGCAGAAATGATCGTTCGGCGAAACGGGAAAGTAGCCTCCCTTGAGCCGAGTCTTGTATCCAAGGTTGGCCCCGGCTTCGTCTCGGCCGGTGTTCCACCATCCGGCCTCCGAGTCGATGGCGTAGAAGGAGGAATTGACCTGTGAGTCGAAGCGGATGTCGTCGAAAACGTAAAATTCCGCCTCCGCGCCGAAGTAGACCGTGTCCGCGATGCCCGTCGAGCGCAGATGTTCCTCGGCGCGGCGGGCGATGTTCCGAGGGTCGCGGGGATAAGGCTCGCCTGTGAAAGGGTCGACGATGGAAAAATTCATGACCAGGGTCTTTTCGATGCGGAACGGATCCACGTAGGCCGAGGTCACGTCGGGAACGAGCTTCATGTCCGATTCGTGGATGGCCTGGAATCCTCGTATCGACGAACCGTCGAACATGAGACCCTCGGTGAAGACGTCGTCTTTGAAGGCGGCCACGGGAATGGAGAAGTGCTGCATGACGCCGGGGAGGTCACAGAACCTGACGTCGATGAACTTGACTCCTTCCTCTCGCGTATAGGCGATGGCTTCTTCCGCGGTTGAGAACACGGTCACTCCTTAATGCTCTTCGTCTGTGAGGCGGGCGTCCGCCGACGTCGCACGCGCGGGCGGAATGCCTCGAACACTTGCATGTTACTCGGCTGTCTGGAGCTTCGCTGCATGTGTTCCACGGGTGTGACTGACCATGCTCGGTCTTTGGCCGTCTGAGCCTCGCGCAGTTCCCGTGTTCCTGGCGCGGCTCCCGGCTGGCCCGACTTGTCGGGGCGACTCTCTCGCGAGAGGAGTCGGTCTGCTTCAGTTTCCCCGCAGGGCGCGGCGATTGGCGCGGGCCTTGGCGGGGTCGATTCCCTTCGGGATGGGAAGGGCCTTTGAGTTCAGGGCGTCAAGGCGGTTGGAGAGCGCCGCGACTTCCTGGTTGGTGATGGCCTTGGGGAACTTGCGCATCTCTTTCTCCAAAGCCATGAGTTTCGTCTGATCGTCGTCGTTGCCGACGTTGATGACGTGGATGGGGGTGTTGGGAGCGACGCGCTTGAGGGCGCGCTTCTCCTCGGCGACGAGGTTGCGCACCCGCTGCGTGGGGCCCTCGGTGATGAGGACGATTCCGGCTCGGCCGACCGCCCTGAAAAGGAGGTCTTGGGTGCGGGCGTTGAATCGGACGGGTTCTGTGGTGACGTTCCAGCCGCGCCCGATGTTGTCGAGCACCGCGGAGACGGCTCCCGGCATCCCGTCGATTTGGCCGTAGCTTGCCCGCCGCACGAGCCGCACGAGGGTGATCATCGGCAGAATGAAGGCGAGCATGACGCCGAAGACGATCCAGAAAAAGCCGCCTAGGACGATTGTGAGGACGATGCCGAAAAGCAATCCCAAGGCGGCGGCGCCGAGGAGCGCCCAACCCACCCACGGGTAGGAGCGCTTGGTGATCTTGTATGCCTCGCCGATGACCTTGTACCAGCGTTGCTTTTTGGGCTTTTTGCCGTTCTTGTCCTTGGCCATGTCAGTCCTTCCTCCGAACACCCAGATTCTAGTGGATACTGCCGCTCAGGCCAATGCGGTGGAGCATGCGGACGACGGGGCAGTGCGCCCTCGCGTTTGTGCTTTCGTGAGTCTGTAAAACGAGTGTTGGCACTGTCATTCGGCGCGGGCTCCGGTTTGAGCGCGGCCCTTGCCGTTCGGGCGAGCGACGTTCGCCTGAACCCGCGGGGCAGGCGCCTTCCGGCTGGCAAAGGGAGGAGGCGTTTCGAAACGCCAGGACGCTTGTCGCCCGTCGCGATCGAGCGCTCGTTGCGGGGGGGCTGGGGGCGCTGGTTTCGTCGACGACGGCGGACGGCCAGCCGGGTCGCCGTGCAGACATGCGAAAACCCGCGGGGCTCCCCTCGAACCGAAAGGCCTCGAGGGGCGCCCCGCGGGCAAATTGACCTGAATGCGACGGAATCGGCTCGTTCGAGCTCGGATCCGAAGCCGAAGAGGAAACTCAGATTCCCAGATCGCCCTCAAAATCGCCCGACTCGAGTCGCTTCTTCAAGTCGGAGAGGTAGCGTCCGGCGTCGGCGCCGTCGACCAGGCGGTGGTCGTAGCTCAGCGCAAGGTAGACGAAGGAGCGAATGGCGATCGCCTCGTTGCCGTCCGCGTCCTTGATCACCGCGGGGCGCTTGACGATCGTGCCGACTCCGAGGATCGCCACCTCGGGCTGGTTGATGATCGGGGTGTCGAACAGCGCGCCGGCCGAACCCGTGTTGGTGATCGTGAAGGTGGAGCCGGAAAGCTCGTCTGGCCCGATCTTCCCGCCGCGGGTGCGGGCGGCCAGGTCGGCGATCGACTTGGCGATGCCCGTGATGTTGAGGTCGCCGGCGTTCCTGATGACCGGAACCATCAGTCCCTTGGGGGCGTCGACGGCGATGCCGATGTGCTCGTGGTCCCAGTAGTGCACCTCTTTGCCCTCGATCGACGCATTGATCTTCGGATGTGACTTGAGCGCGTCGATGGCGGCCTTGACGAAGAAGGGAAGGAACGTCAGCTTCGCTCCCGTCTTTGCCTGGAACTCCTCTTTCTTCGCGCCGCGGAGGGCGACGATGCGGGTGACGTCCGCTTCTATGACCGTCGTCAGCTGGGCGGAGACCTTGAGGGAGTCGACCATGCGCTCGGAGATGACCTGGCGCAGGCGGCTCATCTTCTGGGTAGTGCCGCGCAGCTGCTCTGCCTCGGCAGAAGGCTTGCTTGACGCCGCCGCGGGAGCCGGGGCCTTTGCCGCTGCGTTCTGCTTTTGCGCCTCCTCAGCCTGTCTCTTGGCCTCGACGAGGGCGTCGATGTCCTGCCGCCTGATGCGTCCGCCGACGCCGGTGCCCGTGACCTCGGCGAGATCGATTCCCTTTTCCTTGGCGTATTTCCTGACGATGGGGGTGACGTAGCCCGAGGCCTCTCCGGCGGCTGCGACGGTCGAAGCTGCATGCTTCGGCGAGGACGCGCGCTTGGCCGGGGAATCGGCGGCGCCCGGCGTGTTCGACGCCGGAGCTGCGGGCT
>ERZ773014.2543-NODE-2543-length-10453-cov-2.787459_pt1 | contig 10453 bp, 11 predicted proteins | sample MGYA00580841_ERZ773014 | MGnify/ENA primary metagenome ERZ773014 (study PRJEB29015, sample SAMEA2737989) | human oral metagenome | biome: human oral; feature: human-associated habitat; material: dental | place: China | collected 2067 ...
ACCGAGAAGTGCCGGGACTACGCCCAGGACGCCCCGCCCTCGGTCTTCAACCGGCTGGACGAGCTCGGCCCGGAAGCCATGAGAGAGGTCAGCCGCACCATGGCTGTGGGCGAGCGGCTCGGCTACCAAGCAGGTTTCGAGGCCGCTAGCGCGTTGTTGGAAGTCACCCGTGCTGCCGCCTATGCCGCGGGGCAGGCGGACCTTGCTACTGCCTTGCACGCAGAGCACTTGAAGTGGTTGGACGCTGAGAATCGAGCGTTGTCGGCCTCTCTGGCCCGAGGCGTCCCGTACCCGGAGCTGTGTGAGCGCTGGGGCGAACCTGACCGAGCTGAGCGCGCCCGGCAGGCCCTTCAGGAGAGGGGCATCGCATGACGGCCCTCTCATTAGTTGAAGCGAATGATGGCTGGGGCCCCACCGCGGTTCCTGGCACGGCGACCGACAAGGACCTTGCCGTCCTGCGTGACAAGCAGGAGAAGACCCCTGCCGTCACGGAGAAGGAACGATCATCATCCGGGCAGCTGCGCATGGCCTACCGGCTGGCCGCCAAGTACTCCGGCCGCATCCTCTACGTGGCTGACCTCAAGCGCTGGCACGTGTGGGACGGGCAGCGCTGGGCCGAGGACATCACCGGCCGATGCCACGAGTACGTTCGTGAGGTACTGCATGACGCCTTCGATGAGGGGATGCATGACTCCGAGCTGCGTCAGGCGGTGCGGGCCTGTCAGAGCGCCAACGCCATCGACGGAATCCTGCGCCTGGCCGAGAGCATGCAGGAACTCGTGGTGAAGTCGGAGGACCTCGACGCCGACCCGTACCTGTTGAACACGCCCGCTGGCACTTTCGACCTGAGGACAAACACGGTCCGCCCGCACGACCCGGCAGACCGGCTCACGAAGATGACCAGGGGGTCATTCGCTCCCGAGGCCGTCTACGGCGGGGAAGACACTCCACTGTGGCACAGGTTCCTTGAGCGGGTTCTCCCGGATGAGCAGGTGCGCCACTACTTCCGGGCCTTCGTTGGCGTGGCGCTCTGCGGTGCGGTGCGTGAGCAGGTCTTCACCATCGCGACCGGGACCGGCGCCAACGGCAAGGGAGTAAGTTACAACGCCATCCTGCACGCGATGGGTGACTACGGACATTCCGCCGACTCGGAGCTATTTATGCAGGCCAAGGGAAGCGCTAACGCGGCCAGCCCGGCCCTCTTCGAGCTCATGGGGCGCAGGTTCGTGGTGGTCTCCGAGACCGAGCGGGACCGGCCGTTGGCGGTGTCGTTGATGAAGGGCTTAACAGGGGGCGACCCGATCACGGCCCGGCCCCTGTATGGGCATCCAGTGACCTTCCGCCCGACGCACACGCCGCTCATGGTTACGAATTTCCTGCCGAAGATTGACGGCACGGACCCGGCCGCATGGCGGCGTATCAGGGTGGTCCCCTTCGACGTGACCGTTCCGCCGGAGGAGCGTGACCCGGAGTTGGGGGCGAAGCTTGAAGCCGAGGCCGACGCGGTCATGACATGGGCGCTCGAAGGGTGGGCCGACTACCAGCGGAACGGTATGCCGGAGGCGGAGGCCGTGACAGCGGCGACCGATCGGTACAAACAGGACTCCGACACCGTGGCCCGCTTCCTGGCCGACGACGCGGTGTGTGTCCGGTCCCTAGCGGTGCACGTGACGCTGGCAGCTCTCTTCGAGGCGTTCCAGTTCTGGTGCCAGCAGGAGGGCGCGGACAGCATGACCAAGCGGCAGTTCTCCGAGCAGGTTGAAGGTCACGGAATGGTCAAGCGGCCGGGCGCGAAGCGGGCGACCACGTTCCACGGCGTCGCGCTCCGAGCAGAGGAGGACTAGTGAAACGGCGTCATTCCAACCAAAACCCGGGCATGGGTGAATTGGGTGAATTTCGTGGACATAACTTTCTATCTCCCCCTACGTGTAGGAAGTCATGTCCTGAAAACTCACCTAATTCACCCCACCCCTCAGACAGTGACCCAAGACACGATTAAGGAGAAGTAGACCAATGACCAAAACAAGCGATGAGGAACCCACCATGACCCGGGCCGCGGCGGCCGCCCAGTGGACACGGACCTACCTCAAGGCCCATGAGGGCAGGGCCACCTCTCGGGACCTGTACGCCGCCGGGCGACACGCTGGGTACCGAGAGTCGACACTCCAGTCCGCCCGCAAAACCACCGAGGACATCATCATCGTCAAGGAGGGCCGGTCCTGGGTGTGGCGGCTGGCCACCCCGGAGGAAGCAAAGGCTGTAGCCGCCGCTCACGCCGCCGCCCCCAAGACTACGGAAGAACGATGGCGGAATCGCACACAGCCCTATAGGACCGTTATTACTCACTGGCCCTGCAAGGGCGTCAGCCGCTTCGTCATGGAAGTCCTGGACCCTGGTGCGCCCGGTGGCATCGCGCGCCGCACCAGCTGGGTCAAAAGCGCACCTACCGACTGCAACAGTCAAGTACCGACCATGGGAGGAGAGGCAGCATGACCTCAACGACCATCACCTTCGAGGATGAGCCGCCCAGGGAGCCGGCCGGCTGCCCGATGTGCGCTGAGGCCGCTGCCAGCGAGCTCACCCGCATGACGATGTGCTCCCAGTGCGGGGACGATGCCGCAGATTGCGCCACCTGTACCCCGCCCGCCACCAACCCCGGTGAGGTGCCTGCCCAGCAGGAGGAGCCCGACACCCGGGCTCAGGGCTGGTGCATCGCCTTCCATGACGCGGCCGCTGAGATGTGGGACTTCCGCTAGATCCGTCGCCGGGGTGGTGGGTAGTACCGCCTGCCACCCCGGCAACACCAGACACAAGACAACCGAACGATAGATTCAAGGAGAAAACAATGACCAAGCAGCACGACGACATTGACCAGGACACCACCGACGCAGAGGCCGCCGACAGCCTCAAGGCATGGCTGTCAACCCCCACACAGGGGGACGTGCAGGAAGAGGCGGCAGAGGCCGCCAACGGGCCGGAGAACACCCCTCAGAAGGATGCACGCCCGGCGGACACCCCCAACGAAGGCGAACCCCAGGACGACGCCCAGGAGCCCCAGGACGGGCCCGAATCCTCGCACGAGCAGGACGACACGGCCAACACCTCCGAGGCCACTGACGGCCCGGAGAACACCCCTCACGAGGGCGCCACCGACCGGGACGCACTCGAACGCGCCTACGCCGACCTACAAGCCAAGATCGCCGAACTCGAAGCCCGCGAAGCCGCCCGCATCGAAGCCCAAGAGAAAAGCAACGCGCTCACCGAGGCAGGAATCAAAGGCGACTTCGGCAGACTCCTTACCGGCGGCAAGGACACATGGTCTAGCCAGATCAAAATACTCAAGCAATTCGCCAAGGAGAATGCTCCAGCAGTATCCGTCCCTCGTGACCCGGCATTAGACGCCGACCTCAACACCGAGGACGAAGAGATCACCGCCGAGGAATTCCTCAAGGGAACTCACAACACTCTATGACCATGCTATACTAGACACTGTCAGGGCCGCTGGACTAAGACTAACAAATCTCAGTACTCCAGGCCACGGCCCTGACAATCGGAGAGTGTCGGTTCTCCTTCTGTGTGGGTGCACATCGGGGCGGTAGAAGCGGACGCCGCCCCGATGCTCACAACACCACAAAAGGAAACGCCCAAAACCGCACATCCCATCACACCCCTAACCAACTGGGCACAACCATTTCGCAAACATCACGACCAACCCACATGGATAGGGGTACGAACTATGGTAACAATGACCACAGCCAACCAGCCACGCGCAATCGTGGACTCCGCGGTCGGCAATCTCATCATCCGCCCGCTACAGGCGAAGTCCGTCGCACTGCGCGCAGCCACCAGAGTCAATGTCGACGAATCCAGCAATGCTTTCCGCATCCCGGTCGTTACCGAGGATCCCGCCGTCGCGTGGGTAACGGAAGGCCAGGAAATCGCCGCCGACGGCGCCAAACTTACTGAGGACTCGGACGTGTTCCACAAGTTGGCTGGCATTACCGCAGTGTCCAATGAGTTCCTCGACGACTCATCGCCGGCCATCGCCGACATCGTCACCGGCGGGTTGGCGCGATCTTTGGCTCTGAAGCTCGACACCGCGTTTTTCGGATCCCGCGGAAGTGACGTCAAGGCGCCCCGCGGACTTGGGGACCTCACCGACGTTAATGTCATCTCCGCCGGAGCCAAGATCACCAGCCTCGACCCCTTCACCGATGCTGTCTATGCGGCCAGTAAGGCCGGGGGCGCCACACTGTCCGCCTTCGTGGCCCACCCCGATGACGGCCTCGCGCTCGCCAAGTTGAAGGAGCGCTCCGACAGTCAGCGCGCCCTCCTCCAGTCCGATCCGACCAAGGGCGACGGCGTCACCGAGGCAGGCACCGTCACCCCCGCCGCCACCATCGCCGGCGTCCCCATGTGGACCACCCCCGCCTGCCCCAAAGGCACGATCTGGGGTATCCCAAAAGACTCCGTGGTCGTGGCAGTCCGCAAGGACATCACACTGACCAAGGACGAGAGCGTCTACTTCACCAGTGACGTGACCGCAATCCGCGCGCTGGCCCGCGTCACCACGGTGTTCGGGCAGGCAGGCGCGGTGCAGCGGATCTCTATCGGTTGACCGTCGTCTCAGGCTACTGCCCCCGTGCCGAGGGTCCGGTGCGGGGGCAGTCTCATGCCCGAAAGGACTAGACCCGATCGGCCCAGCCCGACTCACCCGAACGGCCTAGACCCGATCGGACACCAGGACTCTCCCAGCGCCAGCAAGACCACACCACACCCTCAGCAACCCAACCACCGACCCGATGCCCTCAGTACAAATGAGGGCATGGCACCAGCACCACCCCTCGGTGACGATGCCGTCAGCCAGACGTGCCTCATCAGCAGCGGTGGCGCCACGTAGGTGGGGTCGGAATCCGGCCTAGGGTAGGTCGGAATCCGGCCTAGGGTAGGTCGGAATCCGGCCATGAACCACAAAGATAACCACAAAGAGAAACACTCTCTTGGTGCGTGTGTGCGCGAAGACGAAGCAAAGAAGAAGATGACCCAGACCACAACCCCCTCCTTGCTTCCACCCCCAACCACCACCGGCAACCTCGACAGTATCGAGACCACCGACACTCTCTCACCCACCCGCGCGCGCAGGACCACGGCTCCCAGAAACTTTGTCAGCGCTGACAAAGTCCCGCCCCCCACACGACCGGGCGCACTCAAGCCCCGCCACACCACCTAGCAAGCCTGCCAAGGGGTATCGATCCAACCGACACCCCAGGGGCCCAGCACAACCGGGGGTGGGTACACGAACAGCCACCCCACCACCAGCACCAACCAACGGCGTCGACCCAACCGGCACCCCCACCACCAGCAGCAGAAGACAGCGCACACACCACACACCCCCACAGGAAGCCACCACAGCCCGCCTGAGCGCCTTCCACACCCACACCCATCCCGAGTACACCGAACCCGCGAACGGCCGCCAGAGAGCCTCACACGACCTCACAGCCACACCGACGATGACCTGCGCCAGACGCACCACACAACGACGACGTCAGCCCCAGCCAGCCACAGCAACAACACACGCACACGAGCAGCAGCACAACAGCCACGAGCACAACCCAACGAACAACGAAGAGAACCACTCACCAGCACACGCTCCACCTCGAGCGCGCCCCTACGCGACGACAGCCAGCCCAGAGGGGAGGGATTACCCGCCCCCCATGCTCTCCCCGACCGCAGAGCGTGAATGGCCCTGACATTGTGTGCAGGTTTGGGACGTGAACCATTCACTTTCGCTCACTGTTGGGGTGTGACGGAGTCCCGGCATCGTGGGGGACGGCGGGTTCAGGGTGCGTCGCTGAGGGTCCGTCGCCGCCATTGCCGTGGGTGTGGGCGCTCTAGTTGGGTTGAGCCCCATCGTCCGTGTCGCCGGGGCTGAGGTGTGCTTCCTCGGGTTGGTCGCCGCCTAGGGGTAGCGTCAGCAGGCAGGGATGATCTATCTCGCACCATGGGGCCGCGTCGTTCCGAGTCCACTTCGCGACCTGCACCCAGGTAGCCGGAACCGGCGTTCCACGCATGTTCCACACGAACCCGCTAGTAGCGATCTTTCGTTGAAATCACGCCAGTATAGCGACTCTTGCGGAGATGGGGAGATTCGAACTCCCGAGGGGCTTCCACCCCAACCTCCTTAGCAGGGAGGCGCACTAGGCCACTATGCGACATCTCCATCACCCTCCCACGACGTCGTCGTGGGACGCGCAGGCAGCCTACCGGGAGGATGCCCCTGCAAGCAAACCGCCCGACGACATGCTGCGGGCACCTTGACATGAGGCATCCCGACCGCGAGCCAGATGGACGGCCTGCGGCCGTCACTCACGGTCCGAAGTCTCCGGACCAGACGATCCGCGGAGCCTCCGGTCTGACACACTGGGGTCATGGCGGCCTTGGAAGCACGCAATGGAGAGACGTTGAGACATGAGGCGGACGAGAGCATGCGTTGTGCACTGCGAGGAGGTGAGGGGCCAGTGAGCGGGGAGAAGGGTGCGCGGATCACGGCCTTCATCACCGCCCTGCGCGAGGCACTGGAGGGCGCGGGCGACCCGGCCCGTGCGGAACAGCAGCGGGCGTACCTGAAGTCCGAGATGGCGATGTACGGTGTCGGGGTCCCGGACACACGGCGCCTCTCCCGACGAGCTGCTGCCGCTCATGCCGACCTGTGGACCGAGGCCACTGCCTGGGAGGCAGCGCTGCGGCGCCTGTGGAATGGGGCCGCTCATCGCGAGGAGCGCTACGCGGCCCTGGCCATCATCCGCTCCAAGCTGTCCGCGTCGCATGCCGGACGCATGGAGTCCCTGGCGCTCTACGAGCATTTTCTGCGCACGGGGCAGTGGTGGGATCTGGTCGATGAGACCTCTCACGCCGTCGGGCTGGTGGTGCGTGAGCATCCGGCTGCGGCCGCCCGCATGCGTGTGTGGGCCACCGACCCGGACATGTGGGTGCGGCGCAGCGCCATCCTCTGTCAGCTCCAGCACAAGGTCGACACGGACCTCGATCTGCTCACCAATGTCATCGAGGTCAATCAGGAGGACCCGGAGTTCTTCATCCGCAAGGCCATCGGCTGGGCACTGCGCGACTACGCGCGCACGGACGGCGACTGGGTGCGCGCCTTCGTCCAGGCGCATCCGAACCTGTCCCCACTCAGCCGACGCGAGGCCCTCAAGCGCCTGTGAGGTACGGGGCGCCGGCCTGCGACACGGCAGACGGTAGGGCCGCACAGTCCGCTGGCCGTTCCTCGCCGTCGGAGCACGCGCGAGCCGTGCTGCCTCAACCGTGAGTCATCAGACCCCATCGGCACGGTACCGCTCACGCATGCGGTCCACGTAGTCGAGGAGGTCCTGTCGCAGGCGCATGGGGGTGATGACGCAGGCATCCGGACCGAGCCGGAGCAGAATCGTCATGGCGTGCAGGTGGTCCATGAACTCCAGCTGGAGACAGGTCCATCCGTCATCGCCAGAAGGGTCATCATCCGTATCGGTCGTCGTTGCGCGCAACGTCCACTCCTGCACGTCACTCCAGCGCTCATCCCGCACCCAGGCGGTGGCTGTGATGACCTCGAATCTTTCGAGAAACTCCTCACGCTGTTTGTGCCACGCCGCGGTCATGTCGAAACCGGAGTCATCGTGACACTCCTCAGTGAGTACCTCAGCCTCCTCGATACGGGACAGCCTGGTGAAGCGAACCTCGGCGCCGTGCGAGGCGCACAGGTACCAGCTGCGACCGGCGGCAACTATTCCGTGCGGATCAACGACCTCCTGCGCCGTCTTCCTCGACTTGTCACGGAAGACCATACGCAGCCGATGGCGCGTCAAGACCGCTTCCTGAACGGTGTGGAAGACGGCGTCGGCCCGCTCGCTCTCGGGAAGGGGAAGCCACCCTTGAGGATCAACCACGACGCGCGAGGCAATGCCCATGGATCGGCTTCGATGGCTGTCGGGTACGGCGGCGAGCAGCTTGCGAGATGCAGAGGCGAGGGCGTCGCCAAGGCCCAGTGGCGCAGCACCCCAACTGGTGAGACCGGCGAAGAGGGCCCGGCTCTCCTCACGGTTCAGGCCCGTCACGTCCAGGCGGAAGCCGGGGTCGATTCTCACTCCCCCGTGAGGTCCCCGCTCGCACCATACTGGCACTCCCGCAGCCGACAGCGCCTCGACGTCCCGCAGCACGGTGCGCCGTGAGACCTCCAGCCGCTGCGCCAGGTCTGAGGCAGACAGACGGCCGTGAGCACGCAGCAGCCAGATCATGGAAAGTAGGCGGTCAGCACGCACCGGCTCATCCTCGCACGTACGTGACACAAGGTGGCACCAATGGTCTCTAGCCTCGATGCCGTCCACCCGCCCGGTATCGCCGTGAGAGTCTCAGGAGCATCACCATGACAGACTTTGTTCCCAACAGCGTCATCCTCTACGTCTCCGACGTCGAGGCGAGCACCGCCTTCTACCGCAGGATTCTCGACCATGAACCGATCGAGACCTATCCAGGATTCAGCGTCTTCAAGCTGTCTGACGACATGACTCTCGGTCTACAGGCGGCCGATGAGATTGAACCCGCTGCTGAGCCATATGTGGGCGGGGCTGAGCTGAGTCTGAGCAACGTCGAGCATGCCGACGTCGATCGTCTTCACGCGCAGTGGGAGATGCTGGGCATTCCGATGGTTCTGGAGCCGACCGTCCTCGAGTTCGGCTACACCTTTGTGGCGACCGACCCCGATGGGCACCGCCTGCGCGTGTGCGCCACCGATACCTCGAACTTCGTCTGACTCGAGGCCGTCGGAGCCCCGCCCGTCACCGGGTGCGGGCCTCGATGCGTCTCGCCAATGCCCCCAGGGCCCAGTTCACGATGACGTAGGCGACGGCGATGATGACGTAGGTCTGGAAGAAGACGGACAGGCGGGCGTCTATCTTCGCCTGGCCGATCATCGTGGAGCCGCGGTACATGAGCTCGGGATAGGCGAGCACGTACGCCAGTGTCGTCCCCTTGATGATGGTGACCATCTGGGTGATCAGCGTCGGGAGCATGAGGCGCAGTGCCTGCGGCGCCAGGATAAGACGCATCGTGAGAGATCTGCTCATTCCCAGCGCCAGTGCGGCCTCCGTCTGGCCTCGGTCCAGGGCGCGGACGCCTGAGCGGAAGACCTCCGCCGTCGTCGCCGAGGTGCACATGACGATGGGCAGGGCCAGCTTCCAGAAGTCCGAGACGTCCACGAAACGCGGAACCACCAGCAGGAAGAAGTAGACGAGCAGCAGCATCGGCACCGCTCGCATGGCATCGATCCACAAGCCGATCAGCCACCTCACGGGCCGGTTGTCCAGCAGGCGGAGCCATCCCAGGACGATTCCCAGAGGGAAGGTGAGGACGGCTGCGACAGCCCCGAGGGACAGGGTGTTGCCGGCGGCCTCCAGAAGCTGACTGACCACTGAGCGCCCCAGGAAGTATCGCCACTCGGGATAGTCGAGCTGGCCCGCGAGGTCCAGTCGGTAGAGGACCGCGCCCAGCAGCGCCACGATCCCAAGAACCGCGACGACTGATCCGATGGCGATCATGATGCGCCCCCGCGGACCCGGCTCATCGAAGAGCAGCGCCGCGTCCGTCACCCCGGAGTCTCTGCCACGTTGTCTGGCAGGACGAGGGTCTGTCATGGGCATGATGTCAGAACTCATGCGCGCTCCTCCGTCCCCATGAACTCGAGCCGCCTCTCAAGAAGTCCACCGAGCCTCGTGGCGGCGAAGGCGATTGCCAGGTAGGTCAGGCCGGAAGTGAGGAAGGTGATGACCCCGGCCGCTCGCTCCTGGTTGATCTGCTGTGTAACGGCCGTCAGCTCGACGACGCCGACCGCCGCAGCGAGCGAGGAGCCGATGAGGCAGGCGATGAAGATGTTGACCAGTGGCTGGATCGTGCGTGCCAGGGACTGTGGCAGGACGATGCCGCGGATGATGAGCCAGAAGGGCATTCCCAGTGCGCGGGCAGCCTCGATCTGTCCCTTCGGCACCGAGTTGATGCCACTGCGCACCGTCTCGCACACAAACCCGGAGGAGGAGAAGATCAGCGCGACGATCACTGACCAGAACAGTGGAATGCGGATGCCGACGTTGGGAAGCGCCAGGCCGATCAGCACCATGAGGCACAGGTTGGGGATGTTGCACGCCACCGTCACCCATACGGCCCCCAGCACTCGCAGAGGAGGGATGGGACCGACCCGGAAGATGGCCATGAGCGAGCCCAGGACCAGTCCGCCTACGTAGGACAACACAGAGATCACCAGCGTGACGAGCAGTCCTGAACCGATATCAGCGAGATTGTCGGTCAGAGCACTCACGGTCGCCTCCTTGAAGAATCTGGTTCATCAATCATGACGTGAACGCTGCGGGCTGCCACGTCGTCGGCCCTGCGGAGGAACCGTTCGGGC
>ERZ773014.2545-NODE-2545-length-10447-cov-9.630870_pt1 | contig 10447 bp, 10 predicted proteins | sample MGYA00580841_ERZ773014 | MGnify/ENA primary metagenome ERZ773014 (study PRJEB29015, sample SAMEA2737989) | human oral metagenome | biome: human oral; feature: human-associated habitat; material: dental | place: China | collected 2067 ...
AATATGAGTATAGGTTTATGGTCACCACCTGTTGGCGACAAGTTTGATAAAGAATTATTTGATAGGTGTCAAAAAGATGGTTTTTACGAATACCATCATGATAATTACACTGTTTTATTATCCGATTTAGGTAATGTATATGGTAAAGCTATTACTCTTGATAGTTGTGCTATTAAGTATTACACAAACTATTATAAGAAAGAATTAACGGTTAAAAGTACAGCAACCAGACTCTATGATATGTATATAGGAAAGATAAGATATTATGACCCACAGGGTAAACTACTGGAAATTAGTGACGAAGATGCTCCTTATAAATATACAATAGAAGATGTGGTAAAGTTTATCAAGGATAAATATGATGTAGACTTGCTTAAAAGGGAGAAAGGATGGTCATGGACGCTAATTAGTAGAAGTCCTACACCTACACCGCATTATATGCTTCGTTTCCATACAAAAGAAGGTCTTCCTGTTGTATATAGTATAGATGGTATCGATGGAACAATTATTTGGGAAAATGTCAATGGTAAGGAAACAATAATCAGGGATTACTTTGAAAAGAAATTGAAAGAGCAGAAAGAAAAGAAATAGAGTTACTATTTTTGTAAATCAATATTAATTCATGAGACTCTACATGCTTGCGGCTTATATCATCCTTTCGATAAACAGAATAAACATAGATTTCAACCGCATATGACAGATAATATAATGAATTATAAAAAAAACACAAGTGAACCTTTCAAAACATTCACATGGGCATGGCAATGGAGAATTGTCAATAGAAAGTTAAGAATATAATCGATTAGTTTCACATTTTACACAATAGATATGATGATTAAGGTTTTATTAATTAGCTTAATTTATAATATGAGTATAGGTTTATGGTCACCACCTGTTGGCGACAAGTTTGATAAGGAATTATTTGATAGAAATCAAAAAGATGGTTTTTATGAATACCATCATGATGATTATACTGTCGTATTATCTGATTTGGGGAATATGTATAAAAGGGTCATTTATCCCGATAGTAGTGCTTTTGAATACGGTACAACTTATTATAAGAAAGAGCTTACTGTTATGGGAACAGCCACTACCTTATATGATATGTTTATAGGTGAAATAAGATCTTATGATATACAAGGGAAATTGATAAAGATACGCGATATGGATGCCCCTTATAAATATACAATAGAAGATGTGGTGAAATTTATCAAGGATAAATATGATGTGGACTTGCTTAAAAGAGAGAAAGGGTCGTGGACATTAATAAGTAGAAGTCCTACACCAACACCGCATTATATGCTCCGCTTTATTTCGAAAGAAGGCTTCCCGGTAATATATAGTATTGATGGGATTGATGGTACAATTATTATGGAAAATATAAATGGTAAAAGAACTGATATTGAAGATTACTTTGAAAAGAAATTGAAAGAGCAGAAAGAAAAGAAACAGAAATAGTTTGTCTCTTAAAGAATTATGCTATACTACATAGAAACCAATAAAAAGACGACCAATCGTAACGGACAACTCACAGAATCCCGTAATACTCTGTTGTTCGAGATTGAAGAATTGTACAAGGAAGAGAGGAACAATACTTCATTCCCTATACCGACAGTTGCATACAGAATAGACTTACGTGATGTATCACTAAGCTTGGAAAAGGAAATGAAGAAAGCATCCGATTTCTTTCGTCGAACGGTCTATCGTTATGACTGGTTGATTCCTATTATCGATGAAAAAGGAGAGATTATGGGTATAGATAATCCGGAAGAAATACAGGAGCAATGGAAAGAGCTGCGTTCTGGCATTCTTGGAGATTATTTGCAAATAACGTGAAAAATATGTTTGCCGCGATAAAAAGAGTTTTGATTTACCTTATTATACTAAGTTTATCAGCATGTAAAGAAGATAAATGCAATTATGGTAGGGCTATTTCTGTTATTAAAATTACACATTGGGATAGCAGGAAAATGCCCAAGCATTGCATGGTTTACACTTATAAACTCAACTCCGATTACTCTAAAATTATAGATTCTTTACAGATAGATAATATAAGGAGGGGGTATGATGACTCTACTTCTCTACTTTGCATACCGGATAAAGAAAAATTAAATTATCAATATGATATTAGTATTATATTAGATGATACATTAATTTTCAATATCTCACAATTTAAACTATCATGGGTTAAAGATGGAAGACAATGGGGAGGTATAGGAGGACCAATGGAATATTGTATCGTTTCGTCAGTAAATGTGAATGGATATACTTCTAATGACACAACAAAAGCCGGAGAGCTAGCTTTCTCTCATAATTTTATAAAAACTAAAAAGAGATAAGAGTTATGTAGAAATAAAGAATGTGGAATCAACTTCTGTACCTTCTCTATAAAGAGAAGATTATTAATAAAGAATATGTCTTACTTTAAAAGTAACTTATATTGACAAACACCCCCTCCAAAAAAACAAAAACATAAAACATGAAAATTTTATTATTTACTTTACTTGTAATATTCTTATTAGTATCGTGTTCGCCATCAAAATGTAGTATATATGATACGCTTAGTTATATATACATAGATAAATGGGAACATAAAAGTATTCCCCAAAAAGGAATGCTCTATATTTCTGGTAGAAAATCTTTTATTGGTCAAAAAGATTCTATTCCGGTTATAAATATCTTCACAGACGAACTTGATTCTACTTATATAACTTGCGAAATAGAGAGAAATGAACTATATTATATAAATGATTTTTATTTAGTTTTAGATGACTCTATTGTTTACGACATATCAGATATCCGGAGAGAGACAAGGGAAGATAGAGAACATTGGGGAATGTTTGGTCCTTCTGTGAGCTGTGTTGTAACTTCAATGAAGGTGAATGGAACTAAAATAAAAGATTCAGAAGGTATAGCCTTTCCTGCAAAGTTAAGGAAAATAATAAAGAAGAGATAGCCCGGTAAATAAACGCATCGTATAAGGCCTTAATTCCGCAGCATTTTTTCTTGTGAGGAAATTTTATATATTGAGATGTCTTTTGGGATTTATCCATTGATATGGGGATTTTCTGGGGTTCTTGGTTCTTGCATAATCATGAAATCCCCCACCCAAACCAATGGGGAAGTATGAAAAGCCACAAAGAAATGATGTAAATTCCACCGAAAGAAGTGATATTCTCGTTTTTAATTGCTACCTTTGTCATGTCAGATTTTTGCTTACTTGTTATGTTTGCAGCACCAAGATAGGTGAAATTTCTGACATATCCAAGTGTTTTAAGAACTTTGTTTCTCAGGCACTTGGAGTTCTCACAAGGGTTTATGCTGCGGAATTAAGGTAATAAATTAAAGTATAATACTCTTTCAAAATTTAGCATACTATATAGAATCCAGAAAGATATAAATCGTGATATTGATATATATATTGTTGAAACATTCTTTTTAAATTTTAAATAACATCACAATGAGAAAAATTATATTTTTAATTATTAGCTTTACTATATTTTCTTGTAATACAAGTATTGATAATGTAACCATTACTCAAGTTGAATCTAACTATCCTCTTATTATAGGTATTAGCCATTCGCAAAATTCTATTGATTATATCGGAATTCCTTTTAGATTTAAGATTTCTCAAAATACATCTATGAAGATAAACTTATACAAAAGTCATTATTACCATGAAAACACAAATAGGAGAAAGCAATGGAATAGTGATGTTGATTTATTCGTCGTATATAATAAAGAACTTCTACGCCCAACAGGAGAGAATTCTTTAAATGAAATAAAGAAAGAAACACGAGAATTTGTACCATATGTATACTATGGACATTTGACAAAGGAGATACAAGTACTAATTTATGAACAAATTAAATCAATTCACATAGCCGATAAAGATACAATACATTGGGGTAGTATTCAGGGAATAAAACAACTATCACCGCAGGCGATAAAAGACTTCCTTCAAAATGATAGTATTAGTTTTTCATTTGACTTTTATGATATATCTGGAAAATGGGAGTCTAATACAATAAGTTTACCAATAGAGATAAAATAAATGTATTAAATTGATGATAAGATTATCAAATGAAGAAATCTATAACATTTATTCTGGTTCTTGCATTATTTTCTTGTAGTACAAAGGTTGATAATGTCTCTATTACTCAAATAGAATCTAACTATCCTATTATTATAGGACTTGACTCATCAAAAGATTCTATTGAGTATATAGTCTTTCCTTTAACATTCTTAATTTCTCAAAGTTCTTTTTGGGAAATACATGTTGATAGATGTAGTTGTGACTACTATTACAATAGTAAATATACAAGAAATGGAGATTGGCGGGGTGGTGTTGAGTTGTGGGCAAAAGATAACAACAATAATCTTGTCCTTCCCACAAGAGAAAATTCTTTGCAAGATATAACAAGAAAAGAGCATGAATTTGTGTCATATGTATATTATGGTAACTTAACCAAAGAAGCACAAGCACTAATTCATGAACAGATTAAATCTATCCATATAGAAGCCAATAAAGATACTATACATTGGAAGAGTATTCAAGAATTAAAACAAACATCCTCACAATTTATAAAGACTTTTCTACAAAAAGATAGTATCCGATTTGGATTCTATTTCTATGGACGATATACAAAATGGAAAATTGCTCATAAGGAACTACCCGTGGAGGTAAAATAAATGTATTAAAGATGATAAGATTATCAAATGAAGAAATCTATAACATTTATTCTGGTTCTTGCATAGACATGAAATCCCCCACCCAAACCAATGGGGAAGTATGAAAAGCCACAAAGAAATGATGTAAATTCCACCGAAAGAAGTGATATTCTCGTTTTTAATTGCTACCTTTGTCATGTCAGATTTTTGCTTACTTGTTATGTTTGCAGCACCAAGATAGGTGAAATTTCTGACATATCCAAGTGTTTTGAGGACTTTGTTTCTCAAACACTTGGAGTTCTCACAAGAATTTATGCTGCGGAATTAAGGTAAGATAAGATGGCAAGAAAAGTAAAAACTCTCATAAATCAAGAAGGTATAGATAGACGAGAGGTTGGATATTATTCAACTCCTCATTTTGTTGCCGAATATTTAACCAATGAAATGTTAAGCATAAATCCGTATGGATTAAATGTGCTTGACCCAGCCACTGGAAAAGAGGAACTGTTAAAGTATTTCTATAATAAAAAAAAGAATATTGATTCATTCGACATAATAGATTATGGCGAACATCAGTATTCTAACTTCACGTGTAAAGACTTTCTTGAGTTTTATATTGGGAGATTACAAAGCCTTCCTATGCAATGTAAAGAGTATGATTACATTATAGCTAATCCACCTTATAACTGCCACGAAGTTTCCTATATTAAGGATAATAAAAGGAAGTTATCATTGGCATTCCCAGTAGGTGCTTATAATATGTACTCAATGTTTTTGTCGGCTATGATAAGTATAGCAAAGGAAGGCTGTCTTATAGGAATTATAATATCAGACTCTTTCTTGACAGCTACCCTCCATGCAAAACTTAGAGAGCAAATTTTCACAGAATGTTCTATTCATCAGTTACTTCTTTGCCCCAATAATTTATTTTGGTCACAAGGGGCAGATGTTAGAACGTGTTTACTAATCTTGCAAAAAGGACGCAGATATCAAGGGTATGTAAAAATTATGAATCGTCCTAATTGTGTTGAGGAGTTTAAAGAGCGATTGAATAACCATCAGTTCAAAACATGTGCACTTGATGACATCAGGTTAGGAAAGGAACTTAAACTTAATCAATTTATTATAGATTTAGAACCAGATATTGTTAATTTATTCAAATATAACATACCTTTGGGTAAGCAATACAAATGTGTTACTTGCATATCTACAGGAAATGATGAAAAGTATCTATCAAAAGAGATTAAAGAAGGGTTTAACGTACCATTTTATAAAAACCCCGCAAAACGAAAGTTTAAATCAAAACCAGATGCTTATATAATTGATGATTATATGGAGGAATCGCTCAAAGCAAAAGACTTTATGGTTCGAAATAAAATCTTTTTAAGAGATGAGGGAATAGCATGTTCATCTATGGGATTACCATTTAGTGCTGTGTACAAACCCAAAAACGCAGTATCTGGAGTCAATGCTACCATTTTCCCAGGAAAAGAAAATATTTATTGGCTAATTTCATATTTAAACAGTAGTTTAGTTACATACTTTGTTAGAGGAGTACTAATACGTTCAAATATGGTTACTTCTGGATATGTATCAAGGATTCCGATGATTGAGTTTTCAGAAAATGAGAAGCGCACATTGGAAGAAGTTGCAAAAAATGTTATATCAGGTACTTTATTAGAAGAACGGGCTATTCAGATTATTGATATTATTGTTTTCAATTCATCGGGAATATCTGAACAAAGTAAATCAAAGGTAAAGGCTTTTGTTAAAAATTTAGGGAAGGTCGTTTGACCGTCCCTTTTTATTTCTTTTTTTCTTTTTGCCTTCTGCAACTTGTATTTCTTTCTTTAATTCTTCTATGAAAGTCGCATTCGTTCTTTTCTTAGCTTTATTTAAGTCCTTTGCATATGAGGATTGAAGATTTCCATTATTACTTGGGTTTACATAAAGATCTGGAATCCAAGCTATAGGCATAACTACAGCTTTAGTAAGTTCAATACTCATATCCTTGTTAAATTTAATGAGAAAGGTAGCTATCATAAAAATATGATTAGGATCTTCGTTGTAGAAGTTAATCAAGCCCTCAGCTTTCGAGATATCATCCTTTGTTCTTTTTCCACCTAGAACAGCAGACTTAATATTAATATACAAAGGGCTGTGACCATCAAATTCACATTTCATGTCATATACAGAAACCTCAGAATCAGAAGCTGTTACTTTTGAGATTCCAAATTCATTATGGTGAACCTCAAGATTCTGTGTAATAAGTTCCTCTATGATTCTCCAAACGGTACGACCTTTTGCTGCTTTTCTCCAACCAAATGGAAACTGCTCAAGTTTGCCAATACTTACTTTGCCAACTTTTTGGATAAGTTTTGTCAAGCTTTCCTCAAGGCTTTTACGAAGAGACTCGACCTCCTTTAATTCATTTGCTGCCATTATAAATTCTATAGACATAAACACGCCCTCTCTTCCTTAGGAAAGAGGGCGTGGAGAGGATTATTGGTATCAAGGCCTAGCACAGCCCACTTTAGGCAACAATCTTTATATCCACACCCTCTAAGAGGCGTGAATATCCGAGATTTGGCCGACCTAAAGATATTTTGAGATGCTAGTTCAGATACTTCAGTCGAGTCAAGGATATTTATACTTAATATACCTTTTTGTTATATTTATTTAGAAATCAATACTAATACTACATGCTAAACACAATGCAATTTGTATTGCAAAGGTAGTGCTTTTTTTGTTATTACGTCAAAATATAAAGTGGAAAGTATCGTTCTATCGAAAAGTTTTGATATATCTTATAACTATTATCCCCCTCAAAACACAATAGCAGAATTGAATGGTTGGAGGAGTCGGAGTGGTCAGATTAGTCTGACTGGTTCGACCGCTCCGGCTCGTCTGACGGCTCTGTCTTGTTCGACTTGCCTGACTAGTCCGACAGCCCTTACTACTCTTTTACTAATTCGATAATGCGGCTATCGAGCTGGTTCCAGCCCAAAACTTTAAGCCCAACCTTGTGTAGGTAGTCCGCCCGTAAAGCACTTGTTGTGGAAAGCCAGATGGCTTTCTTGCCCTGGCATGAGGCAAATTTCGCGCACGCGATAAGTGGCGGCGGGGTCTAAACCTTGCAAACGGGTGTTGATGATGGTTTCGTTATACCGCGGATGCAGGTCGTAGGCAAAGAATAGGGCATGCGTTTTCTCGTCGTTTACGCGCATCAGGGCGCAATGATTGGTTTCGTAAGGCGATACCAAACGATAAAGGTTGGGGGCGAAAATGATGGGTTTAAGTCGGTTATACTCCTTTATCGCCGCCTGGCAATACGCCAATAGCCACCAAATCGGCTTGGCTGCCTCCCCGATACAGCCCCTCCATAGCAGCAAGTTTCATCGGTTGGTGCTTGGCAACTTTCTGTGCAGAGCCGTGTCCGGTATGAGCCGCCAGCAATACGCCTACAATACCGACGATAGCAGCTACTTTTATCGAACGACGGCTAAATTCGAGTTCGCGTCTTTTCAGTAGATACCAGCCGCAGATGCCAACCACAAAAGCAGCTCCCAACATCCAACTCGACGTTACCGTATGGAAAATTTTATTGATAGCCACAGGCGAGAATGCCACCGCCATAAAGTCGGTAAGTTCATTGCGGGCAGTATCGGGGTTGAAGTCCATACCTGCCGGATATTGCATCCAGGCATTAGCCACCAGTATCCACCAAGCCGACAGAGTGGCTCCGATGACGGCAAGCCACGTAGAGGCAAGGTGAAACCGCTTGCCGAACTTCTCCCAACCGAAGTACATGACACCTATAAATGTGGCTTCCAGAAAGAATGCCAAGATACCCTCTATAGCCAACGGAGCACCGAATATATCGCCCACGAAATAGGAATAGTTGCTCCAATTGGTTCCAAATTCGAATTCGAGGATGATGCCCGTAGCTACTCCGATGGCGAAATTGACGCCAAATAGTTTCATCCAAAATTTTGTAAGTTTCTTCCACTTTTCGTCGCCCGTACGCACATAGATAGTCTCGTAAATAGCCATTATCAGACCAAGTCCGAGCGTTAGCGGAACGAAAAGCCAGTGAAACATAGCTGTGAGAGCAAATTGTGCTCTCGACCAGTCAATCAGTGATAAATCCATGAATTTTAATATATTGATTTTCAGTTATTTTTTATTGTCAATCTTTTACTCTACTCCCTTTGTTATCTGGGTACTCACGTAATCTGCCTTCTCTTTATCATTATCGGCTACCGAGTTCAGAAAATTCGGGAACAAGAATGCTCTCATCACTGCAAACATTATAAAAAGTTTTATCAATATTATAATCCACAGTGTTTTACTGGTTTTAGACAGATTTCTAAAACCATCGTAATACATCTTGAAAAAATTTCGCAGACCTACAGCTTTCTTCACCTTATACAAAGTTTATATTTTTTGTAAAAGTATAAAAAATTCTGTAAATATTTCATATTTTTCCCATATTTTTTACTTAATGGTACATTGGTATTTTCAATCAGTACCATTGGCAAATATATTTATCGGACAATAAAACAAATAGCATTTTTCACGACAGGTGGTCATACAACCACACAAAAAAGAGACTGTTACCTCGTGTGTAACAGTCTCTTTTATACTATAGGCAATAAGTGCCTGTCGTCATTATTGGCAATATTAGAGACGTTCGTAGAAGCAGTACTCCTCACGCCTCCACAAGCCACTAAAAATCAACAAATATGGCACTTACATAGAAAACTTGGGTACAAAAGTAGCATATAATTTTATTGGAATAGACATATCAATGTCATTTTTTAGCATTATCTCGTACTTTTATACGTTTAAATACCAACAATTTTACATTATAACTATAATACAGCAATAGTTTGTCTGTATTAAGGACTATAAAAACAAATTTTTCCCCTTGTATGCTGCAAGGAGTAAGATATAATGAAATAGGTACTCCTATAGTATCGCATGATAATATTAAAGCATTGCTTATTCGATTGTAGCTAAACTTACCCGTACATTTATTCCCTATATAGCTTCTTGTCATTGGGCAAGGTAAATCCAGTAGAAATGTTGTATCATTTGCTATTGTTAATGTTAGTGTATCGTTTCTACCAATCCACCGATACGTACCAATTAAATCGGAAACAGACTCTACGCGTTGTTGGGCATTAATAAATCCTATAACAAAAAGAAACGTAATCACTGAAATAGTTTTTTTCATAACATAAAAGTCATTTTTTGTTTGTTTAAAAACTAGTTAAATTTGTGTCTTCTCAAATTTTTGAGCAAAATTAGGTATAAATTCCGATTATTGCAATCATATCTAAACGAACTCTCCTTATGCCACATAATCCACAAGCCGGTCAATATACGCCGAGCCGAAGTAACCGTTACTGCGTACATCTACCCAATCCTCACCGTATGGCAGGTAGGCTATCTGCTGCACCACATCTGCAGCGTCGTCGGTTATGAGCGTGGCACTGCCGAGATGGTCTGTGTGGTAGTAGATATAAAGTAGTTTATGTTGTCGTTTTTTTGTAACGAACAGAGGTAATAAATAATGATTCAAGACTAGTTAAGTTTGTGCAGTCCGATTTTTCAGGCAAAGTTATATAAAATATGTGTAATCGGCAAAAATAGTCTAAAACACAAATATAAAAAACGCCCCAACTACGGGCACAAAAAATGGTGTAAGTCTCGTAATTACTTGACCTACACCATAAGGCGGTGGAGAATAAGGGACTCGAACCCTTGACCC
>ERZ773014.2546-NODE-2546-length-10446-cov-12.429891_pt1 | contig 10446 bp, 9 predicted proteins | sample MGYA00580841_ERZ773014 | MGnify/ENA primary metagenome ERZ773014 (study PRJEB29015, sample SAMEA2737989) | human oral metagenome | biome: human oral; feature: human-associated habitat; material: dental | place: China | collected 2067 ...
TTAGATCAAGGAACTACAAGCTCAAGAGCGATTTTATTTGACAATAACGGAAACATAAAGGGCGTGTCTCAAAAGGAGTTCAAGCAAATTTTTCCGAAAGCCGGTTGGGTAGAACATGATGCTATGGATATTTGGGCTACTCAGTCCGGAGTTTGTAGAGAAGTTTTAGAAAGAAATTTTGTAAGACCTAATGAAGTAAGGGCTATAGGAATTACAAATCAGAGAGAAACTACGATTATCTGGGAAAAATCTACAGGCAAACCGGTATATAACGCAATTGTTTGGCAATGTAGGAGAACTGCGGAAATTTGTGAAAAATTGAGAGAAGATGGCTATGAAAATTTAATTTTTGAAGAAAAAGATGGGATAGGATTTATAAAAATGAATCGTCCAAAAGCATTAAATGCTTTAAGTAAAGAATTACTAACTGAACTTGAACAAGTGGTTGAGTATGTAGAAAAAACTCCATCTATTAAAGGTGTAATTATTACTGGAGAAGGAAAAGCATTTGTAGCAGGAGCAGACATATCGTTAATGGTAAATTACAATAGTGAAGAAGGAAGAAGTTATTGTAAATTTGCTCAATCTATCTTTAATAAAATTGAAAATTTGGAAAAACCTGTAATTGCTGCTGTAAATGGTTATGCATTAGGTGGAGGTTGTGAACTTTCTATGTCTTGCGATATCCGTATTGCTGGGGAAAAAGCTATGTTTGGTCAACCAGAAGTTAATTTAGGTATTATTCCATGTTTTGGTGGAACACAAAGACTTAGTCGTTTAGTAGGAACTGGTGTAGCAAAACAATTAATTTTTACAGCAGACTTTATAGATGCTCAAGAAGCATATAGAATAGGTTTAGCTAATAAAGTGGTTCCACAAGATAATTTATTAGAAGAAGCAGAAAAAATGATGAGAAAAATTATGACAAAAGGACCAATAGCTGTAAAATATGGAAAAGTTGCTGTTAATAAAGGTTACAATATGTCATTGACAGATGGATTAGAACTTGAAACTGATTTAGGAGCATTATGTTTTGCAACTGAAGATAAAAATGAAGGAATGAAAGCATTTTTAGAAAAAAGAGAAGCTAAATTTAATGAAAAATAAGGAGAGTGGAGAGTATGAGTTTAAAATTTATCAGCAAAGAAGAAGCTGCAAATTTAATAAAGGATAATTCCACTCTTGTTACTTCTGGATTTGTAGAATGTTCCAACCCAGAAGCATTAGAATATGCTTTAGAGGAAAGATATGAAAAAACTGGAAACCCTAAAAATATAACACTTATCCATGCTGCTGGGCAAGGAGATGGAGATAGCAAAGCAATTAATCACTTTGGTAGAGAAGGACTTTTAAAAAGAATAATAGCTGGTCATTTTAATAAAGCACCCAAAGTTGGAAAACTAATAATAGAAAATAAAATTGAGGCATATAACTTACCTCAAGGGACTATCTCACAATTATTTAGAGACATAGCTGGAAAAAGAATTGGAACAATTACTCATGTAGGATTACAAACTTTTGTAGATCCTAGAGTTGAAGGTGGTAAATTAAATAAAGTTACAACAGAAGATATAGTTTCTTTAATAAATATAGATGGTAAAGAAAGATTATTTTATAAAGCTTTCAATTTAGATTTTGCTTTTATCAAAGGTAGTGTGTGTGATGAAAGAGGAAATGTTACAATGGAAGATGATGTTGTTCCGACAGAAGTTCTTTCAATTGCACAAGCTGTACATAACTGCGGTGGAAAAGTTATTGTACAAGTTGATGATGTAGTAAAAAATGGAACTTTAGATCCAAAACTTGTAAAAATTCCAAGAATTTATGTTGATTATATTGTTGTTGTAGATGAACAAAATTTAAAACAACCAGTTTTTGGTATTGACTATTGTCCTGAATTAACAGGAAAGAAAATGTTATCTACTCAAAGTTCATCAGATAAACCAATGCCATTAGATGTTAGAAAAATAATAGCTAGAAGAGCAGCTATGGAATTAAAAGAAGGAACTATTGTAAATCTTGGAATAGGAATGCCAGAAAAAATTTCTGAAGTTTCTACTGAAGAAGGTATCAACGACTATATGACATTGACAGTTGAGGCTGGACCTATTGGTGGAATCCCTCAAGCAGGAAATGCTTTTGGTTCATCATTAGATGCAGAAGCAATAATAGATCAACCTTATCAATTTGATTTCTATGATGGTGGTGGACTTGATATAGCATATCTAGGACTAGCTCAAGCAGATGAAAAAGGGAATGTTAATGTTAGTAAGTTTGGAGTAAGAATAGCTGGTTGTGGAGGTTTTATAAACATTACACAAAATGCTAAAAAAGTAGTTTATTGTGGAACTTTTACTACTAAAGGTTTATCTGTTGCTGTTGATAATGGAAAATTAGTAATAAAAGAAGAAGGAAAAGCTAAAAAGTTTTTGAAAAATGTAGAACAAATAACATTCTCAGGAGATTATGCGAAATCTATGAAACAAAGTGTTTTATATGTTACAGAAAGAGCTGTATTTGAATTAAAAGAAGAAGGATTTACTTTAATTGAAATAGCTCCAGGCATTGATATGCAAAAAGACATTTTAGATTTAATGGATTTTAAGCCTCTTATTGATAAGAATTTAAAAGAAATGGATAGTAGAATTTTTAAAGAAGAACAAATGAATCTAAAAAAAATGTAGGTGATATTAATGTTTGAAACATACCAAGTCTTAGTTTTATTTATTGCAATATTATTATTTTCTGTTTTAGCTTTTAAAAAAATTAGTGCAGTTATTTTAGGACCGCTATTAGCATTGCTTGTAATTTTAGCAACAAGGATGCCTATTTTTGATACTATGTTATCAAATTATATGGAAGTAGCAGCGGATTATGTTAGAAGATATTTTTTAATTTTCTTTTTGGGAGCTATATTTGGAGTTATTTACCAATATACTCATGCAGCTGAAGCAATTGCAAATCAATTGATAAAATTAACAAAAGGAAAATACACAGCATCGCTTATAATGTTTATAACTGGAATATTAACTTTTGGAGGAATTAGTGGCTTTGTAGTTTTCTTTGCTATTTATCCAATAGCAGTTCAACTATTTAAAGATTCAAACTTAACAAGAAGACTTATGCCAGCTGCTATTTCTGCTGGAACTTGGACTTGGTCTATGAATGCTCCAGGTAGTCCTTCTATCCAAAATATTATTCCTATGAGAAGTTTGGGGACTTCATCTATGGCATCTCCTATTGCTGGTTTTGCCGCAATGTTTACTCAAATAATACTTATAGTTTTGTGGTTAGAATATAGAAGTAAAAAATTTACTTCAAGAGGAATTCTATTTGATGACCCTTTATTAAAACCTATTGAAGGAATTGGAAAAGTTTATAAAGATGAAGAATTACCAAGTCCTTTATTAGCAATAATTCCACCTATTATTATATTAGTATTGTTTAATGTATTAAAATTCCCATTAGAAGGTGCAGTATTAGGAGGATGTATTTGTGCAATAATTTTCTTTTACAAAAGAATTGAGCATGGAATAGAAGGTTGGATTGAAGTTTTAAATAAAGGGGCTCAAAATTCTGTTATAGCTATATTAAATACAGCTTTAGTAGTTGGTTTTGCAGGAGTAGTTAGTAAAACAAAGGGATTTTCAGTATTGATTGACAAATTAAAATCAATGAAATTATCTCCAGCATGGTTTGTTGCAATAACAGTATCAATTGCAGCAGGTGCTGCAGGGTCTGCTTCTGGAGGATTAGGAGTTGCATTTGCAGCTTTAGGAGATGTATATAAAACATTACCAATTAGTCCTGAAAGTATCCATCGTATAGCTGCAATTGCAGCAGGTACATTGGATTCATTACCACATCAAGGAGCTCAAATAACACTATTAGCAATTTGTGGATTAACACATAAAGAAGGATATTTAGATATAGGTGTAACTCAAATATTAATCCCATTTATTGCTTTAGCTGCAGTTTGCATTCCATTAATACAATTAGGTTTTTAAGTATTTTTAAATACTTCAATTATATAAAAATTACAATTTGATTTAGATTCAAGAAAGGAGAACAATTATGTATAGTTTAAAATTTTCAGAAGAACAAGAAAGAATTAGACAAATGGTTAAAGATTTCGCTGAAAAAGAAGTTACTGCTGGTGCAAAAGAAAGAGATTTAAATGAAGATTTCTTAGCAACTAGAGATTTACTAAAAAAGATGGGTAAACTTGGACTTATGGGTATCCCTTATGCAAAGGAATATGGAGGAGCAGGACTTGGATATGTAGAATATGCTTTAGCTGGATTTGAATTAAACAAAGTTGATGCTTCTTTGGGGATATCTTATTCAGTTCATATTTCTTTAGGTTCTGGACCTATATATAATTTTGGAAATGAAGATCAAAAGAAAAAATATATGCCAAAATTATGTTCAGGTGAATATATAGCAGCATTTGGATTAACTGAACCATGTGCTGGAAGTGATGCAGGGGCAAGCCAATGTACTGCAGTTTTAAAAGGAGATAAATATATTTTAAATGGTACTAAATGCTTCACAACAAACGGAGAATTTGCAGATGTAATAGTTGTATTTGCTATGACAGATCCATCACAAGGAACAAAAGGAATATCTGCATTTATAGTTGAGCCTAAAAATTTCCCAGGAATCAAATTTATTAAAAGGGAAAAGAAAATGGGAATTAGAGCATCTGTCCAAAATGTAATAGAAATGGAAAATCTTGAAGTTCCTAAAGAAAATCTATTAGGAAAAGAAGGACAAGGATTTAAAATAGCAATGGCAACATTAGATTGTGGAAGAATAGGAGTAGCTGCACATGCAACAGGAATAGCAATGGGAGCTTATGAATATGCATTAAATTATTCAAAAGAAAGAGTACAATTTGGAAAACCAATATCAAAACAACAAGTGATTGCATTTAAGTTAGCAGATATGTATGCAAAAATAGAAGCAGCAGAAGCTGTAACATTAAAAGCAGCATTTTGTAAAGATGCTCATGAACCATATAGTGTTCCAGCAGCAGTTGCAAAATTAACAGCAACAAATACAGCTATGGAAGTTACAACAGAAGCTGTACAAGTTCTTGGTGGTACAGGATTTACTATGGATCACCCAGTAGAAAGAATGATGAGGGATTCTAAGATTACACAAATATATGAAGGAACAAATGAAATTCAAAAATTAGTAATATCTGGTGCTATTTTAAGATAAGTTAGTTTATCCCTATTAAAAATAAATTTATAATAAAAAGGTTATTGCAAATTATTTTTGAAATATTTATTATTTTGTAATAACCTTTTTCTAATAATTGAATTAGGAGAATATATGAAAAAAATATTAGTAATAATTCGTGAAACTTTTCCAACAAATATGATTTTAAGTGATAAAAATATTAAAGAAAATTTTATTTTAAATCCTTATGATGAATATGCATTATTTCAAGCTAAAAAATTAAAAGAAAAATTTGGAATGAAGATTTATTGTCTTTTTTTATCACACAGAGAATCTCAGTACAATCTAAGAACAGCTCTTGCTTTAGGAGCAGATGAAGGAATATTTTTATATTCTTCAAATGATAATATTAAAAATATTGCTGAAAAAATAAGTTTAGAAATAAATAAAAAAGATTATTATGCAATTTTTATTGGAATCAAAGATGTTAATAATGATAGAGAAGAATTACCAAGTTATCTATCAAAATTTTTAGATATTCCTCTTTATCCACATATTCTTTCATTAGATTATAAAGATGAAAGATTTATTGTAACAAAAGAAAGAGAAGATACTATTGATATCTTAGAAATAAATAAATTTGGAATTTTTGCTTTTAGTCAAAATGTCTATGAACCAGAATACCCTTTAATTAGTTCAATTATATCAATAAAAGATAAAAAAATTAAAGTAATTTCCTGTGAAACTTCACTTCAAGAAGATAAAAAAATTTTTTATCAAGATGTAAAAAGAAAGCAAATAATATTTAAAAAAATAAATGCTAGTTCAGGAACTGAAGAAATTTTAGAATATTTAAAAATATGGAAATTATTAGATTAAGAGGTGAAAAATGAATATATTATTATATTTGAAGGATAGGGACTTTTTAAGTACTCGTTCTCAAGAACTTTTAAATATTTGTTCTTTTTGGAAGAAAAAAAAGTTAGGAAAACTATATGTAGTAACTTATCAAAATGATACCTTAAAAAAGGAAATTGAAAATTGGGATATAGAAAAAATTTTCTTTTTAAAAAATAATATAAATGATGATTTCACAGGTACAGTTAAATTATTAAAAATAATTATAGAAAAAGAAAATATTAATATTGTTATAATGGGAAATAATATATCTGAAAAAGAGGTAGCTCCTTATTTGGCAGCTAATTTAGATTGGAAATATATACCTAATATAATAGGTTTTAATTTAGAAGAAAAAGAGATTATTTGGAAAAGATTTCTATATGGAACAAGAGCAATAGAAGAAAGTAAAAGTTCTTATTCATCAATTGTCATTACTATTTCAGCAAATATATATAAGAAAGATGAGAAAGTTGAAAAGAAAAAAATAGATTCAGAAATTATTAAAGCTGATTATGATAATATTTTACCCTATATAATAAAAGCTAGTAAAAAGAAAAAAGTTCAAAAAAATTCTCTTGAACAAGCTAAGATTGTTATAGGAGTTGGAAAAGGAATAGGAAGCAAAGAAAATTTTAAGATGGTAGAAGAACTAGCAGATTTAATAGGAGCCACTATTGGTATTACAAGAGCTGTTGTTGATCATGGTTGGAGACCTGAATATGAGAAAATAGGACAAACAGGAAAAATTATAAAACCAGAACTGTATTTAGGTTTTGGAATTTCTGGTGCTATGCAACATTTAGCTGGAGTACAGCAAGCAAGACATATAATTATGGTAAATAACAATCCAAATGCTGAAGTATTCAGAAGTTGTGATTTGGGAATAGTTGCAGATCTCTTTGAAGTAATACCATTATTAATTAATTTTCTGAAAAATCAAAAATAAAATTAATATTTATAATAAGACTCTTATCTTAAAAGGATGTTATTGCAAATCAATAATTTTGCAATAACACCTGATAGATTCAATCATTTATTGTTGTTTAAGTCCCTTAGCCTCATCATCAAAATTCAACTTAAAAGTAGCTCTTAAAAAGTCTATTTTATTTTCAAAAATATATAATATCTATCTTTTCTATAGTAATATATAGGTTAGTTCAAGAGTTTCTTTACTAAATTCTTTTTTCTCTTTTTTATCATAAATTTAAAGAATTAAAAATAATCTATATAAAAACTATGTTATAATATAACCTAGAATTATTGCTTAAAATAGATGAAATGGTAGGGGAAAAATGAGAGTAAGACTAGCAAAAGAAGATAAAAATTCAAATTATAAAGTAAGTTTATCAGATATTTCAAAAGAAAAAGATTTTATAAAAATTTTAGAAAATTACAATATTCAATGCAAAAAAACAGAATATTTTAAAGATTTTTTTATGTATAAACTAATAGATATTAACAGTAAATTCATTATGGTATTACAAGAAAGGGCTTCAAACTACATTAAATATATTGAGCCTGTTTCAATATATTCATTACCTATACAAATTGATGACATAGAAGGAGAAGTTCCTGTTATTTATCCAGAAGAAAATAAAAACTATGTAACTTTAGGAGTTATAGATAATGGAATTGCTCATATAAAATATTTAGACCCTTGGATAAAAAGGGTTCATACAAGATTTTTAAAAAAAGATACAAGTACAACTCACGGAACATTTGTTTCAGGAATAGCTTTATATGGAGATAAATTAGAAAATAGAGAAATGGTAAAAAATGAAGGTTTCTACCTTTTAGATGCAACTGTTCTATCAGCAACAACAATAGAAGAAGATGATTTATTACAAAATATAGCCTTAGCAATAAAAGAAAATCATAAAAAAGTTAAAATTTGGAATTTATCTTTAAGTGTAAAAATAGCAATAGAAGAAGATACTTTTTCAGATTTTGGAGTAGTTTTAGACCATTTACAAAAGACTTATGGAGTTCTTATCTTTAAATCTGGTGGAAATGGTGGAAATTTTATGAAAAAATTACCAAAAGGAAAACTTTATCATGGTTCAGACTCTCTACTTTCAGTAGTTGTTGGAGCTATAAATGATGAAAGATATGCTTCAAATTATAGTAGAGTTGGTTTAGGACCTAAAGGAACAATAAAGCCTGATTTAGCTAGTTATGGTGGAGAATTATTACTTGGAGATAATGGAGAAATGATAATGAAGGGAGTAAAATCATTTTCTAGAAATGGGAATATTGCTTCATCATCTGGAACAAGTTTTGCAACAGCAAGAATTTCATCACTTGCTACAATAATTTATCAAAATATTTGTAAGGATTTTAAAGATTTTTCAGACTTTAACCCTACTCTTTTAAAAGCATTAATTATTCATTCTGCTAAAAATACAGATAGAAATTTATCTATGGAAGAAATAGGTTATGGAATACCTGCTACTTCAACTGAAATTTTATCATATTTAAAAAACGAAAATATTAAAATATTTAATGGAGTAATGGAAAAAAATAAGGAATTTGATTTAGATGCTTCATTCTTTGAATTTAAAAAAGATATGAAAGTAAAGATTACTTTGGTTTATGATACAGAGTTTGACTATTTACAAAAGGGAGAATATATAAAATCAGATATAAAAATTAAAGATATTTCAGAAGCTGGAAGAAATTTAACAAGAAAATTTGAAGGAATATTAGCTAGAAATAAGAAGATAGAATTATATTCTGATAATGATATAAAGAAAAATTATACTTTAATAGTGGAGAAATTGAACTAATTGAACTAGGGGAGAAACTATGAAAAAAGATGCTAACTTTGGAATGTTAAGTACTTTTGTTGGAGGTACACTTTGGGGAATTAATGGTGTAATGGGAAGTTTTTTATTCCTTTATAAAAATGTCACTACTAATTGGCTTATACCATATAGATTAGTATTTGCAGGTTTGTTATTACTAGGATATTTATATTATAAACAAGGTTCTAAAATTTTTGATATTTTAAGAAATCCTAAGGATTTATTACAAATTCTTCTATTTGGTTTTATTGGAATGTTAGGTACACAATATACTTATTTTTCTGCTATCCAGTATTCAAATGCTGCAATAGCAACAGTGCTTACATATTTTGGTCCAACCTTAGTTTTAATTTTTATGTGTTTAAAGGAAAGAAGAAAACCTTTAAAATATGAGATAGTTTCAATTTTACTTTCAAGTTTTGGAGTTTTTCTTTTGGCAACACATGGAGATGTAACAAGTTTACAAATATCTTTTAAAGCTCTTGTTTGGGGATTATTATCAGCACTATCTGTTGTTATCTATACTGTACAACCTGAAAAACTTTTAAAAAAATATGGTCCTCCAATAGTAGTTGCTTGGGGTATGATAATTGGTGGAATACTTATTACATTTGTAACAAAGCCTTGGAATATAGATGTTATTTTTGATTTTACAGCTTTCTTTGTATTTTTGTTAATAGTATTCTTTGGAACAATTATTGCATTTATTCTTTATTTAACAGGAGTTAACATTATAGGACCTACAAAAGCAAGTATAATTGCTTGTATTGAGCCAGTAGCTGCAACTATTTGTGCAATATTATTTTTAGGTGTGTCTTTTGGTTTCTTAGATTTAATAGGTTTTGTATGTATAATATCAACAATTTTTATAGTTGCTTATTTTGATAAAAAAACAAAGAAATAAATTAATGAATTTGATTTTTATTTTCTAATAGTTTATAATTTAATTGAAACCAAAAATAAAAAGAGGTGATAAATATGGCTACTATAACATTAAATGTTACAGATGAAGAAAAACAATTAATAACTGATTTTTCAGAAGCTAACAATATGAGTATATCAGAACTTATACTAAAAATTATTGAGGATTTAGAGGATGAAGAAGATTACAAATTAGCAGTAGAAAGAATAAATGACCCTAATAATAAAACTTGTGGAACTTTAAAAGAACTTGCCACTGAATTTGGGATTGATTATGATGAATTATAAATTCATATCAACAATTAAGTTTAAGGAAGATTTAAGTAAATTAGATAATTCAGTTGTAAAGACTATATTAAAATATATTAAAAAGTTAGAATTAAGTGATAATCCAAAGGCATATGGAAAAGAACTCGGTGGAAATATGGCAGGTTTATATAGATTTAGAATTAATAATTATAGAATTATAACAAAGTTTGAAAGTGGTAAATTCACTATTGAAGGACTTGCAGCAGGGCATAGAAGAAATATATACAATATATATAGTAAAAGATTAATAAAATAGGGTAATAACTATTCTTTATAAAATTTATAAACGGCTTCCTATAAAGCCGTTTTTTATTAAAAATGAGGT
>ERZ773014.2548-NODE-2548-length-10442-cov-3.419274_pt1 | contig 10442 bp, 5 predicted proteins | sample MGYA00580841_ERZ773014 | MGnify/ENA primary metagenome ERZ773014 (study PRJEB29015, sample SAMEA2737989) | human oral metagenome | biome: human oral; feature: human-associated habitat; material: dental | place: China | collected 2067 ...
CCCTCGACGGGACTGCCGTCCCCACGCGCAGGGGACGGATGACCCTGGTGGTAAGCCTGCTCGTGGCCGCGCTCGTCCTGGTGGCTGGGACCGCCGCCGTCACCGCCATGCTCCTGGGCGGCGGCACGACCGCCACCTCCGCCAGCTCACCCACTCCCGACCAGCCCTCACCCACACCCACGGGGAACAGGCAGCAGTGGTCGCAGGCCTGGCTAAAAGGCACCGAACAGGCTTGGACCCTGGAGCCTCCGGGCACCGGCACCACGAGCACGATCGTGAGGCTCACGGACGACAAACTCATCCGCACCACGAGGCAAAAGGAGAAGGGCTCAGTTCTGGTCACCGTCTTCAGGCTGGGTCAGGGCAAGCCCGAGCAGCTCTGGGAGGAGAAGATCACGTCCACCGCTCCCGGCACGACCATCTGGAACGGGAAGATCATCATCGGGAACAATGTCATAGACATCAATTCCCGCGAACGCAGCACAGCATTGTGGGGCGTGGAGGCGGACACCTACGCGGCGACCGGCGTCGGCGTCACGGCATGCTCAGGGACGTCGTGCGCCCTGTGGACGTCACTGACCGAGAAGAAGTGGGAGGCCACCATCCCCGTGTCCAAGCAGGCCTACATCAACACCGGCTCCAGGGTGGGGAGGTACGTCCTGGCCGGCGGGCGCGCAGATAAGGATCCGAACTTCAGCGTGAACATCGACACCGGCGAGGTCAAGAAGATGGAAGGGAGCCAGTCCCAGAACTCCCCACACGCCCTGGTAGACGGCTGGGTCATCTATGACAAGAACGGAAACATCAGCATCTACAAATCCGACGGCACGACCAGGGAGAAGTTCACGACGGACACCTCCAGGAACTTCACCACCTACCCCTGGTCACCCAACCGCTTCACCATCGACCAGACCCTGGCGTGGCTCAAGAACGGAGACACCTCCTGGGCCCCGGGCACGTACTCCGTTTCCACAACCGACCCCACCTGCCAGTCCATCACGGTAGCCGGCAAGGACATCAACCTCGGCAAGGACAACGAGATAACAAAGAAGGCTGACGGGAAGTGCTCCGCAGAGTTCGCCACCCACGCCTTCCAGCTCTCAGAAAAAGGGCAGATCTCAAGCTACCTCAACTACGAGGGCGACAAGAAGTTCCTCCTCCTCATCGACATGACCACGGGAGAGTCGTCAAAGCCCCTCACCCTGGGCGGGCGCAAGACGCAGTACGTGGTAAAGGACAACCTGCTCATTGCCTACGAGGAGTCGGGAAAGATTACCGCCTACCGTCCGCGGTAGTACGGCGGCCCCGCTCAGGGAGCCGTCATCGCCAGCGCCGGGGACAGCCGTCAGCCTCGCCAGCCCCCCTCTTCCCAGGCCCGGGGACAAGTTGGCATCCCAGCCAACGCCCGCACGCAGGTGACGGACGGCCACGAGGCCCAGGCCCACAGCGCGGACCCGCCCAGCGCCCGCACGCAGACGACAGAAGAAGAGAGTCTTCCTCTGCCACACGACCTGCCCCAGACAAATCGGTCCACGATTAGATCCCGTTCCGTTCGCGCTATAATGGAGCCCAATGGCATGGTCTGCCTCTGTCTTGTGTGTCCTGTGCGGGAGAGTGGGCGGTACGGTGCCTGTGCTCGACGCCGTGGGCCTGCGCCGGAGTGGACCTAGTGAGGGGAGGGGGCGCGGTGCGGGTGCTCGCGAGGTTGAGGCCGGCCGAACTTGTGGTCTTGGTCACCATCGATGTGGTGCGGGACACCCTGTCTGACTGCCACTTTTCCGCATGGTCTCGTCCAAAGCCGGCGCCGGATCCGCCTCTGGGGCCGTCGGTGGCGAGTGGCGTCATACCAACGAAAGGTGGTAGAAATGGGGTGCTCCAGCCACCTGCCGGAAGGGCCCCGCAGGGCCGGTGGCGATCCAGCCCCTGGAAACGTTGCAACCACGCGCCTCCCAGGAGCAGGGGTCAGGGAGCACCCCGCACCGCTAGGTGCATTAAGACGCGATGTTCATGGTTCCTCCTTAGGACCCATGCTATGTCAGGGAGCACCCCGCACCGCTAGGTGCATTAAGACACCAGGGTGATGACGGCAATGATGACGATGGTGACGGGTCAGGGAGCACCCCGCACCGCTAGGTGCATTAAGACGTCACCATGACGTCGCATCCGAGCCACTCCGCGGCGGTCAGGTGACACCCCGCACCGCTATAGCGCAAATAGGATTAGGATCTGGTTGTGGGCTTGTGCTGTCCGCGCTGTAGGTCGTCCTGTGTGCCTGCATGCAAGGTGTCTTGTGTTCCTGTGGGCTAGCCGCACCCGTGTTGGCGCGGCCAAGGGAGACCGGATCCACCTACCTCGGGCTGCTGGTCCGGGGCCTGTCCTGTACTGGCGTGACCGGACGCTCGCTGGGGTGGGTGGTGGGATGTTTTGCCGTCTGGTCTGGTGTCTGGGCGGGGCCGTCGCCATAATCCCTGTGCCTCGTACCGCCTCCGTCACTGTCCCGGGACCGGCCCTGACTGGCGGGCTACGATCCCTGCGCCACCTCTATCCATGGTCCGGGTCCTGTTTTGGGTTGGGGTTGGGTGGGTTATGCGCGGTCCTGGCAGTGGTGGGTAGTCGGTTCTGTCGCAGTCTGAGGATCAGAACCGGATCCACCCCGTTTCTACTTTTGTGCGCGTAATGTCCACGCAGGTCAGGGGCTCGGGCCCTGGCGTGGCCGGGAGTGGCCCTCGTTCTGATCCTCAGAATGCGACACGCATACAGAAACAGGCCAGCAGACAGGCGGCAACCTATCCAGCACACCGCATAAGACCACCCGGACCCGCCCGGACCCACGCCAGGAGACGAGGAACCCCCAGCGTACCGGGCCCGCACCCGGACAAGCGCGGCAGACACCCCACCACCCGGACCCACGCCAGGAGGGACAAGGGCAGATCGACACCGCCTCAGCGTCCGGCACCTACACCAGACCCGCACCAGGAGACGAGGGATCCCCGCCCCGCAACCGACTCCGTCCCGCCTACAGCCAGCCGCCGTACAGCCCGGACGGAGCAGGACCCGGTCACGGACCCGCCCCGCAGCCGGTCTTGTCTGTGCCGCGCGCCGGAATGGGGTGGTCAGCGACCTCCGCAGGGCCGGACCGGGGGCCGCTGACCCGCTGGCAGGCCAGGCCGGGGGCCGCGGACAGATCACCAGCTGGCCCGGACGGCGGAGTTGCACATTCTTTCTACAAACCACGATCAGTAAACGCCAGGATCACGCGGATCCGCCAGACGGCCCGGGCCCCAGGAGACGGGATGAATGTGCGACGGCGCCCGCGTTGCACATTCATCCTGTCCCCGGGCGTCCCCCGGGCCGGGAAACCGTTGGAACCACGCCACCACCCCTGCCAGCACCCCAGAAAGAATGTGCAACACCACCCCACTCCCTGACGAGGCACACCACCAGCAGACACCGCTCTGACCAACCACTGCCGCACTCGGCAGGACCCCGACCCAGCACCACCAGCAGCCACCCCGACCCCCGCAACCGGACCCCGCCTTGCCCGCGCCGTACGGCACACAGCGGAACATTTTGTGCAGAGGGTAACCGATTGCGCACAAAGTGACCTAGATTCGTCACTTTCTACACAAAACGTTACCCTACGCACAAAACGTTACCCTGTGCACAAAACGTCCCCGCACACCACTCCCACCACGACCGTAGCGCAGGAGGCAGTCTGCGCAGAACGCTCCCACGCCAAGTCCGTCTCAGGATCCGTTGCCCGTCCTCAGGCCGCTGGGCGTGAACCCCGCGCCCGTCCAGGTCAGGTCGATGCTGCCCGAGCCCGTGGAGCACAGGTGGCAGGAGCGGTCGCCCGCGGTCTCCTGGTTCACCCACTCCAGGTGGACGGTGCTACCGGAGACCGTGACCCGGGTGACCATACCGGCCTCGGCGCCACTGTGCGCCTCCCTGAGGGCGAAGTCCCCGAGCAGGGCGCGGTCGGAGGAGTAGACCGCCAGGCGCGTGTGGAAGAGGTCCCTGTTGCCGCCCCGGTGGCACTCCAGGGGTACCAGGGTGACCTGCCCCTGCGCGGTGGACATGGTCGTGACCGGGTGGCGCAGGTAGACCAGGGAGGCCTCGCTCCCGCTGGACACCAGGGCGGAGCCGGAACCCTTGAAGTTGTGGAAGCCGGCGGCCTTGAGCTCGTCAACCTTGGAGTTGAAGGTGCAGGTGACGTCCTTGACGGTCAGGGTGCAGGTACCGACCTCGACATCCTTGCCGCCGTACTCGACGGTCATGGGGTGGGTCTCGTTGTTCTGCAGGTTGGTGAAGTACTCACCCAGACCGATCGTGAAGGAGTCGCCGCTCTTGAGGTTGGCGTCGACACCATTCCAGTCGAAGCTCAGGCGGGCGAGGTCGTAGTGCTCGAGTTTTCCGTCCTGCTCAACGTTGTTGCCGTCCACACGCGTCAGGGACAGGTTGGAAACACTGATGCTCTTGTTCTCGTCGGCGCTGGCCTGGGACGAGATCTGAGACATGATCGCGACAAGGAGGAGAGCAAGGATGGCAGCGAAGCCCCTCACCGCCCCTCCCGAGAGGGCCGGCCGAGAGGCGGCGCCCGTGGACATTGTGTTCATGGGATCTCCGGATTCCTGGCATAGATGACAAAGGTCTGCCTCGTGAACCATCACCGGACACATCCGCCCCGTCCAAGGAGGCGGAAAGAGCGTCCCGTGATGACCAGGGCCACTGTGTCACAAACCGACTGTTTGGGAACAGTGAACAGACAAAACTCGCACTAGGTCACAATTTCAACACAACTGTGATCTAGATTCCAGGCAACCCACACCACTACCGTTTATAGGCATCACACAAGATTCATGAGCTGGACCCGTGATGGTACTGCACCTCCCCTATCAGGCAGACCTCATTGTGGTTGTTCCAGTCCTCCAAACAGGTGGCCTTCAGGTTGACTGAGGCGCTGCTCCGCTCAGAGCTCTCCCAGGTCAGCGCGTTTTTGGCTCAGGCGCTTGAGATTCTCTTCAGAGATTGACACATCCTGCCGGGCCTCCGGAGTCCCCAACAACTCCTCCAACCCCCGCCGGACCTCCAGCGACTCCCGGTAAGCCACCTCCGCCACGCCCCACTCACCACGCGCCCGAGCGACCCGTCCCACATTGTCCAAGGCAACCGACAGGTCACGACGGGCCTCCGGAGTCCCCAACAACTCCTCCAACCCCCGAGCCAACCGCTCCAGTTCCCGAGCTGCTGGCTCGGCGACATCAACAGCTCCGAAGGTCATGGCGATGGCCAGAACCGCATCCGCCACCTGAGAGCGGAGGGGGGCCGGAAAGTCAGCAAGGGTCTCCATGACGGCCTTGAGATTCACCTCCACGGTGACGACGTCGTCCAGCAGGCCGCCGATCTCCGCGCGGATCAGCCCCCTGAACGTCACCGCCAACGGAGACGGATCCTCGGGCAGAGCATCCAGGACCTCTCTGGCCCTCCACGGCTCGGTGGGGAGCAGACGTCGGGCCCGGTCCGTCTCCCGGATGGTGGCAGAGAGCTCGGGGGTCCGTTGATCCGGCGGAACCGTGATACTCCAGGTCGAGCGGTACCGAGAACCATCATTTGCTCCCGCGGAGTTGAAACTGTCCCCTTCTTCGTAGCGCTGTGGCCGGTCCGCCAGCTCCCCGGAACTGGAACCGATGACGCAGGTCAAGGACCGAATGGACCACAGGTCCGCTGCCTCACGGGCAGCGTCACCAAGTAGGGCGATAGGCCCACAAACCATGACACATCCGCCCCCGGGACGGGCCAGGCGTATCCGCATCTCGTTGAGTGCATGCAGTACGCTGCGGCGCACCCGTTCATCCCACATGTCCAGGAAGAGAACACCAGGAACGGGAAGATAGCGGCTCAGCCACGAGGTCAGAAGCTGCTCCGGCTCGGGTTCAGTCCAGGGCTCGTGCGCCCGCCGGCACCACAGTGCGGCGCGTTCCTTCATGTCCTGGGTCTGGATTCGAGTCTGTGCCGCGATCATCACAACGGTGGGCTCATTCCTGGTCCACTCCAAGTGGCGGCGCAGATCAGACCAGGCATGGTCAACGCTCACCGTCGAGGGGGCACTTGGGACACGCATGCTAGTCCTCGTCGAGGAGGCTCTCCAGCAGGGGGTGCACCCCGAACCAGTCGACGGTTCCGTTGCGGTAGCACAGCACGTACCCGAGCGCCTGGAGGGTCCAGGCCTCCGAGGTCAGCTCTCGCGGAACAATGAGCTGCTGGGTCTCCTTCACCTGACGAAGGATTTCCCGCTGCTCCTGAGACAGTCCGATGAAGGCCTGGGATCGCTGCTGGCGCTCGACCTGGTCGATATCCTCGGATCTCACGGGAAGCGGGCCGTTCTTGAGCAGGAGACCCGAGACCAAGCGGAACAGCTCACGGAACAGGCCGCCCGAGGTTCGGATCACCCGTTCCGTCTCCGCCCCCAGGAGTCGTTCCACATCACCATCCGGGGCACGCTGGGCCAGCAATAATTGCCGGCAACTTGGGGCCGATGAGACGAATTGATGCAGCGAACGAATGGCCGAAGTGGCGGCAATGTCGCTGCCACTGTGCTCGATGGCCCACACGTTTCCAGCCTTCGGAATGGGGTTTACGGTCTTGATGGTGACGCTGTCTGTGTGGATTTCGATGAGATTTCCCTTGAAAAGGAGCGCCTTTCTGACGTCGGGTTCTTCCGAAGGGCTATAGGAATAGAGGTAAACCATGTCGCCCAAGCGGAAGTTGGGCAGGAAGTCTTCGCCCTGATCGGGCACATCGAACGTGATAACATCATAGCCGTTGAGTTGCTTGCTCTTTGCTTTTCGGGCAATGGTGAGGCCGGTATAGATGTTTCCCGTCTCTTTTTTGACGGCCAAAGGCATGTTCCATAAGTCGGCCATACTGTTGCCCAAGCCCTCTTGCGCCCCCGTTTTTGCGGCCAATTGTTCGCGGAAAACGAAGGTCATCATGCGTTCGTAGTAGGCCTTTTCGAGTGACGTGAGCCGGTGAAGCGGCTCAATGACACTGTCGAGACGGGGCTGAATGTAGTTGAAAAAGAATGGCGTTGCGAGGTGACGTTCGTTGAGAATGTCGGCCGAAAGCGCCTCCGTTGTGCCCTCAAAGCCATTGAGTGCGAAGCCGAATTCATTGGCAACGATGCGGTTGCGCAGCCGGATTGCCTCGCGAAAAAGCTTTTGGTAGAAGTTCACAACGACCAATCCACCCGGCAAAGGATACTTGGAATAGAGCAGTCGCATGTCGATATTGTGACTCGAAATGCGGAAGTTTTGCCGCAGAACTCCGTAATATAGCAACAGTTGGACATAGTGTTCTTCCTTCTGAAAGCTGCCATATTCGTTCGGTTTTTGGCTTTGAATGTTGTAGTTACTGCCTGCTTTTTGCTCCACAAGTAGCTTGAAATCGGTGGTCATTAGGTCGACACGGCCTTGCAATCCCAGCTGTTCGCAGACGAAAGATGGCTCAAGGACGGCTTTTTCCCGACTGAAACTGCCGGCTTTATGCGGCTTTTTGGGGTCGCTGTGAAGGTCGCCAAAGAGTTCGGTTACGATGTCCTGAATGTTTTGGGTCTGCCGGAGTGCGGCCGCGCGGAAGTCTTCTTTGCGGTTAAGGTCGTCGCAAGTGCAGTATTCCAACGCCTTGTCTTTGAAGTTCTTCTTAAAAGTTTCCTGCCAAAGATAGCGTCCGTTGCCGTTGATGATGTCGTCGAGTGCGGTGCCGGCAAAGTTACCCAAGAGGATAGCCTGACTGTTTGCGGGCGGCAACATGGCGTTGACGAGGTAGGAAAACGGGTGATGTCCGTAGTCTGTAAAGCAGCGGGCGATGCTGCTGATGTCGAGAAGAAAGTCGGGTTCATAGACAATTAAGGAGGCTTCTTGGGCTGAATCGACGTCGATAAGGTTTACTTGTGCGCCGGCATGAAGCAGGGTTTTGAGATACGATTGATGGGGTTTTAGCCGAATGGTGAGCTGCTTTTCGGTGGTATCTTGGTCGATATTGACGGTGAAACTGTCGTCGGTGACCTCGTTGACAAGGCCGCGAACGCAACGATAATCAATGCGGTTATAGTCTTGCGGCTTGTCTTCTACGGGCAGTTTGCCCACGAGAAAGGCCGGAATGTCGGTATCAAAGACCGCAGAAACGAACACGGCGAGGGCCCGACAGGCATACATCAGTTCCTCATGCGACAGACTTTCCGACCTGTTGCTGGCCCTTCTCATGCGCTGAATGGCTATCGTATCGCCCACGGACACACGATGTTTCTTGCAAAGGAAGTCCACTTGGGCAAACAAGTTGCCGAAGGCAAGGTTACTTCCTGCCAGTCCTTCGCTGCATGCAAGCACCAATGTCTCGTGCAACAGCTTGTTGACAACGCTCGTTTCGGCAGAGATGGCGGCCTCGATACGGCGGAAAAGTTCGTCGCTCGCTATGAAATCAGACATTTTCCGTTGTCGTTTTTTCCCACGCGATGAGTTGTTTCTTCAGTTCACGCCCCCAATGATACTCGCCCGTCGTGCCGTCTTTGTGGATAATTCTGTGGCAGGGCACGAGCAAGGCGATGCGATTTTCGGCCACGGCAGAGGCCACAGCGCGCACCGCTTTAGGCTGTCCTATGCGCTCGGCCAACTGCTGATAGGAGATGGTTTCGCCCTTTTTGGTCTTTAAAAGCGTGCGCCACACCTTCTTTTGGAAGTCGGTTCCGCGCAGGTCGAGCGCCAGATGGTGGTCGTAACCATCAAAGATAACGCGCTTCACCGTGTCGGCCATGCGGTCGTTTTGGGTCGTCGGGGTGTACGTTCCCCAGTGTCTTGCCAGTTCATGTATCACTTCCATGCGGTTCCAACCCAAGAACTGGAGGTCGCAAATGCCGTCGATCGTTCGGGCAACGATGATGGTTCCGAACGGTGTTTCGGCGAATCCATATACGATTTCGTTAGCCATTGTTGTGCTTGGAATAATCTTTGATTGAGAAAACGTCGTAAAACATGCGGCGTTATTTGCCTTATATCGTCGCATATTCTGCGACAAAAATACGCATAAAATGTGGCAAAAGCAAGAATGATGGGCTGAAAAGTGGCGTAATATGCCAAATGTTACTTGTTACCCTTCCCTTTGGAGGGGGCGGGGGAGGCCCTTATTCATTGCCCACCCAGCCTTTCAAAGAACGTAATCACCTCTTCCCACGTCTTGAACGCATCGCTGCCAAAGGCGATGGTCGTGCCCATGAAGTTGGAATCAGGCTGCGGGTCGATGAAATAATCGCCATAGAGAAGGTTCTTTTGATTGGTGAACACCACACGATCGTAGGCCGGTGCCGAGAGATATTCCTCCACCCAACGCTGCACTTCGTCCGTGTAAGCGTGGTTGTTTGTGGGCACCGGCGCCACGACATACACCTGATAGTGCTCCAACAGCAGTTCATAGGCTTTGTGCATGCTGCTTAATGGCTTGCCGAAAGGGTCGTGCAAGGCATCATAATGCAGATAGATGATGGGACGTTCCGTGCCGTTCTGCCGGTCGTCTATCCAGCGAATGACGGGCACGAGATAGTGGAGTGCCACCTTATCTATAAGCCGATGCTCACCATGAAAGCGGATAGCATTGGGGTAATGCGCCTTGAACAGGTCGAAAGTGTGCACAACCGGATCGTTATCTCCAAAGAGACCGTAGACGCGTTTGCGCTCTTCGGCATCGATATTTGCAAAACATTGCGCCGTGATGTCCCTGTATTCCTTGACGAGTCCCTTGGTGACAATCACCTCCTGCACGCCATCCTTGCGCGGATTTTGAAACACTTGACGCCCCATCATGCTGCTCATGGTGTCGCCCATCTCAAAGGCCGGATTGACAAGAATGCGGTCCGTGCCCCGCAACATCTCCGTGTACATGCCGCCCATCGACGTTCCGATGATGAGGTCGGGGCGCTCTTCGTCGACCATATTGCGCAATAAAGGCATGGCATCTTGAGGGCATAGGGGTATGTCTTCGGCCACAATGGTGGCTCCGGGCATGAGCTCTTGCAGCATTTTCACCGTTCCACTCTGCGCCGAGGACAAGAAACCGTGCACGTACATGATTTTCTTTCCCCGCATCAGCGTGGGGAACTGTTTGCTATAAGCGTTTTCCATTTCTTCTGTTTCGTTTGTTCTGCCGGATTGCAAAGCTACAAAAAAAGTACGTAAAAGCTGGAATAAAAACACAAGAAAATAGAAACGGTTTTTTGTTCCCAATCCGTCATAGGTCTTGCGCTGCGTGGGCAATTCATTTTCCGATTGATTTGAGGCTTCCGCCCTAGGGCGATGTTAACACCTATTTACGTTTGAAGCTTTCGCCCTAGGGCGAAGTTAATATCTGTTTACGTTTGAGCTTGCGCCCTAGGGCGACGTTAACACATGTTTATG
>ERZ773014.2550-NODE-2550-length-10439-cov-5.091776_pt1 | contig 10439 bp, 8 predicted proteins | sample MGYA00580841_ERZ773014 | MGnify/ENA primary metagenome ERZ773014 (study PRJEB29015, sample SAMEA2737989) | human oral metagenome | biome: human oral; feature: human-associated habitat; material: dental | place: China | collected 2067 ...
GCACCGGGGCTGACTGCGCAGCTGGCTGCGCAGCTGGCTGCGCTACCGGTAGCTGCGCTGAATGAGCAGACTGACTGGCCGGCTGGGCAGGCGGATTATTTAGCACCGAGTGCACTGGCAGGAAGGGCGAGGCCGGGGCAGCCTCACTGCGCGGTGCAGCCTCACTGCGCGGGGCGGCCGACGGCGTCGGGGCACTAACCGCGTTAAAGACTGTGCGGCGTTGGGGCAGGTCTGCCCCAAAATCAGAAACTGCCGAGTTAGCGCTAGCTGCCGAGGCGGCAGTACCAGACAAGGCGCTGGGGGCGGAGGCAGAAAAAGCGCTGGGAGCACTGGCAGCAGAGCGGGCACTAACCGCGTTTACACCAGCCAAATCAGCTGAAGCAGCGGTGGCCGAGAAAATACTGGGGGCACTAGCTGCACTAGCAGCCGCACGCCTACGCGAGCGAGTCCCGGCGCGGCTAGCCAAATCAGCTGAAGCGGCGGTGGCCGAAGCAGCCGTAGCAGACAAAGAACTGGGGGCACTAGCTGCGTTAGCGCGACGTCGGGTGGCACGCCCATTAACTGCCGGCGCTGCCGAGGGGGCGCTCAAAGAGCTGTAAGCGCTGGCACTAGTGGCCATAGGTGCGCTGGCTGCGCTAGCAGCACGCCGCGAGCGCGCCGGGTAAGTGGGTAGCGAAGGAGCCCCGGCGTGGGCCGAATTGACGTGTACCACCGGCTGAGTGGAAGCCTGGGCCTCTAAGGGACCAGCTCCGGCGCTAGTGGCGCTAGCAGCAGAAATACCAAAGGAAGCAGCTGAGCCGGCGGTGGGCGAGCTGCTGGCTAGGTGCGTAGGTAGCCCCACAGCGGGGCCGTTGCCGCCGTTAGCAGCATTGGCGGCGTTAGCGGCTGCAGTATTTACAGGCGGGAATGTAGGGGCAGTTGTGTGTCCAGCACCTTCAGGCATACGGCTAGCGGCGGTAGGCACCACTCGCGTATCCCTAAGATCGTCGCCAGGAGTAACGGCCGGGGCGCTAGGGGCAGCAACCGGAGCACTAGCAGCCGGAGCACTAGGGGCACTAGGGAAGCCAGGAGCGCTAGGGAAGCCAGGAGCGCTAGGGGCAGCATTAGCGCGGCTAGGGCCGTCGCCGGGGCCAGAGCCTAAAAGCGGCTCGCGGATAGGCTCAAAACTGTTGTGCTCGTGCAGAGTGTGGCTTTTAATATCCATCTCTGCCATAGGGCTTTGTAGTGCTTGAGCCTCATCAGCAGTTAATTCACCCGAGGCCACTGCCTCACGTAAAGCTTCTTGTTCTTCACGCAGGCGACGCATTTCGCGACGAGTTAACAGGGGCTGCTGGCCGGTTAGGAAGGCTTCACGCTCCGCTGAGCGCTCCGCTTCGCGGCGTGCTCGCCGAGACATTGGGCGGGCAGCTCCGTTTTGAGGCGCGTCAGTCACTTTCGCTATCCTTCCTGCCGGTTTGTCCTTGGGCTACATTGGCGGTCATTGAGGTGGTTGCACTGCTGCGCTGTCCACTTCTATAAAGGCCATATTTACGAATGTATTGCACTACGCCGTCTGGTACCAGGTACCACACCGGCGCGGCGCGTTTAACTCTTTCACGACATGCTGTTGAGGAGATGGCCATAGCTGGCACCTCAACCAGTTGCACGCTATCTGGCAGTCCGGTCTTGTCTAACACATGTCCCGGACGGGTGACCCCCACCATATGTGCAAGCTCGAATAGTTTATCGGCGTCTTTCCAAGAAAAAATCTGCGCCAACGCATCTGCGCCAGTGATGAAGAACAACTCCGTGCCTGGATAAAGTGGCAATATCACGCAAAGTATCCACAGTGTAGGTAGTCCCGCCACGATCAATATCCACCCTGGACACCGTAAAGCGCGGGTTAGAGGCCGTAGCGATAACTGTCATCAAGTAGCGATGCTCGGCAGCAGAGACGCGACGGTCACGTTTAAAGGGTTGGGAAGCTGTAGGAACGAAAATCACTTCATCAAGCTCAAAGGCGTCTTGCACTTCGCTTGCAGCCACCAAGTGGCCATGGTGAATCGGGTCGAAAGTGCCACCCATAATGCCTATGCGTGGTGCTCGCCCTGTTTTTTCCATGCCTACATACTGCCATGAATTAATATAAATAGCCTATCCTTATGGGGGTATTAACCAAGTTTTCCTACAGTTTCGCGGCCTACACTGGCAATCTGACACGTATTACGGGAGGCAGTAATGACCAGGCATGATCGGCTTAGCGAGCTACTGGCTATGGTTCTGGAAGCCGGCAGCGTGCATATTGACGACGTCGTCTCTCAGCTGGGGGTTTCCGCCGCAACCGCCCGGCGCGATCTGGATTTACTAGCCAGCCAACAGTTAGTTACCCGCACTCGCGGTGGGGCTAGCGCCAACCCTACTTCTTCAGAGCTGCCCTTGCGTTACCGCACTACGCGCATGTCTGAGGAAAAGACACGTATTGCTCACGCTGCCGCCAAACTGGTTGAGCCGGGCCAAACTATTGCCCTTAATGGGGGCACTACCACCACTGAGATTGCCCGTGAGCTGGCCTTACATGCACCTGAGCCCACTTTGGAAGTGCCGCAAGTTACGGTGGTTACTAATGCGGTCAATATTGGTTATGAGCTGACTGTGCGCTCGCATGTGCGGGTAGTGATGACCGGCGGAGTGCCTCGTCCTCAGTCATATGAGCTGGTAGGACCCCTGGCACAGCGTATTTTGCCCGATATTTACATCAACACCTTGTTTTTGGGGGTCGAGGCTCTAGGCCCGCGCGGGGCCTATGCTTCCCATGAGGGTGAAGCAGCCATTAACGCGGCCTTGGCTGATGCGGCTGAAACGGTGGTGGCTGTTAGTGACCACTCGAAACTTGGCACTAGTGCCTTTGCACTGATCCGCAAGCTGTCACAGATTGACCTGCTGATCACCGACAGCGGTGTGGATGAGGACACGCTGGCGTGGATCAAAGCCGCCGGGGTAGAGACTATGATTGTTTAAGGGAAACATTTTCTCCCCTACCCCAACATAATCGAACACAGCTTGGTTGGTGCCTGGTGCATTAGCTTAGCTGTGTAACTGCTGCCGAGGAAGTCTGCAATGACCATGCCCCCCGCCCCGCGCACTACCGGTCGTGTCACCATGCCCATCCAAGAGGGCATTGATGAACAAATCCGCGCCCTTTGCACTGTTTTAGGTGCAGATGCCGTACGTAACTCTGACGGCACTTGGCTCCCTGAAATCGCCTCTGAACTGGTGGACAAGGTTTACTCCACCTACTTCCCTGCCCGTGGCGATCAAGAATTTGCGTTGGCTCATCCCCAAACTTTGGTTAACCAATACCTGCTTTCTGCCCGCCACACCGCTTTAGGCGCCAATGCCCTAGAAATTGACGTCATGGAGGGCTATTTCCGTGACCAGTTCGCCCCGCACTATGAGCGCTATGAGCGTTTTTGGGAGGTTACTGACCGCACCACTGGCCAGGTAGTGCCCGTAGAAGACTGGCAGCTAGATCAGCAGCGCGGGGTGGTAACTATCCCCCAGCCCACGCCTTGGCATGAATACACTGTGGCTTTCCTAGCTGATCAGCTGTGGGACTCCACCCAGATGTACAACTACATCACCAACAATTGGCAAGATGACCCCACCCGCGTCAAAGAGCGCCCTTATGACGCACGCAAACACCCGGTGTGGGAACACACCCGCCAGGCCCTGACCGACTGGCTGAAGGCCCACCCGGAAGTGGATGTGGTGCGTTTTACCACTTTCTTCTACCACTTCACGCTGGTGTTTAACGAGAGCGGTAAAGAAAAGTTCGTGGACTGGTTTGGCTATTCTGCCTCCGTCTCACCTGAAGCTTTGGACGCTTTTGAGACTGAATACGGCTATGCACTGCGGGCTGAAGATTTTGTCGACGCCGGCTACTACAACTGCCCCTTCCGCTCCCCCAGCCCCCAGTTCCTAGACTGGATTGATTTCACTTCCAGGTTTGTGGCCGCCAAGGCCAAAGAACTGGTGGATATTGCCCACGCTAATGGGCGCGAAGCCATGATGTTCCTGGGTGATAACTGGATTGGTACCGAGCCTTACGGCAAGTATTTCCCCTCAATCGGGCTAGATGCGGTGGTTGGTAGCGCCGGTAGCGCCGCCACTACCCGCCTGATCAGCGATATTCCCGGGGTTAAATACACCGAGGTGCGTTTCTTGCCCTACTTCTTCCCTGACGTGTTCAACCACGAGGGCGGAGACCCGGTGGGGCAGGCTAATGATTCTTGGTTAACTTCACGGCGCGCTATTGTGCGCCGCCCGCTAGACCGGATGGGCTATGGCGGCTATGTTTCGCTGGCCCTGGAGTTTCCTGAGTTCGTTGAGCGCATTGCCCAGATCTGCCAGGAGTTCCGCGACATTCACGAGTTTTCCGGCGGTAACCTGCCGGCTAATGCTCCCTTTAAGGTGGGTATTTTGAATGCCTGGGGTAAGTTGCGCAGCTGGCAAACCCATATGGTGGCCCACGCACTGTGGTATAAGGCCTGCTACTCCTATGTGGGTGTGGTTGAGGCCTTGGCTGGTTTACCTTTTGAGGTCGAGTTCCTCTCCTTCAGCGAGGTTTTGGAACAGGGCGTGCCTAGCGATATTGGGGTGCTGATTAATGCCGGCGCTGCTGGGACCGCTTTTTCTGGGGGGCAGGCTTGGGATGATCCGCGCCTGAGTGAAATTATTCGCGCCTGGGTGGCCGCTGGCGGCGGTTTCATTGGTGTGGGTGAGCCTAGTGCCTATCACAAGGGCGGGGCTTTCTTGCAGCTTAGCGATGTTTTGGGGGTGGATCGCGAGCAGTCCTTGTCACTGTCTACTGACCGCTACCCAGTGGTTACTTCTGAGCATTACGTTAGCGCTGATTTAGACCCGGTTTTCGACGACGGCGAAGGCGCTGGTGGGGATGTGTTTGCTACCAGCGCGCAGATCCTGCGACTAAAAGAGGGCAGCGTACAGCTGGCGGTTAACCACTATGGAGCCGGGCGCGCCGTGTATTTCTCGGGTCTGCCCTACTCCTATGTAAACAGCCGCACCCTGCAGCGCGCCCTGTATTGGGCGGCTAACCGTCAAGACCTCATTGAGCAGTGGCACACCAGCCACCCGGCCACTGAAGTGGCTTGGTATCCGCAGGTACGCCGGTTCTTGGTGACTAACAACTCCTACCAGGCGGTTAACACCAGCGTATGCGGCCAGGGCCAAACCTGGCAGGTTGAGCTTGAGCCTATGGGTAGCTGCTGGATGGATGTGGATTAAAGACGTTTAGGCGCGCGCTTTATCTAAGTGCGCGCCTAAGCTTGCGCCAGCGTTTGGGACTGATTATTAGCTCAAGCCCAAACACCACCATCCACACAAATAAGATGGTCAGGTGCACTCTTTGAGCGATGCCGCTGTAACGCTGGAGTACTTCTAGCACGGCGGCCGTAATCGCATAGAAGGCACTTGCCGCAGTCATTATGCCGGTTAGGTAACGACTAGCCGGCATAATTTTGTGTAGCTTTAGGCCGCTGCGTGGGCTCAGTAGGCCGGTTAGGCCCACGCCGGCGGCGATCCAGGCCCCTCCCACCACAATCGAGGAGCCTTCATGAACCCGGTGCACCCAACTGGTGGAGTGTGCTAGCTGCGCCTTGCAACTATCTAAAGACACCGCGCATTGCATTGGAAAACTAACGTCCACAATGGTGGCCAACCCGATAAGTACTAGTCCCCCAAACCCTAGCAGGGCGCAGCGCCTGCCCCAGCGGTTAAGTTTGCGCCAGTGGACGTTTCTACCTAGGTTGTTAAGCCCTACCATGCCGGTGCCGCTAACTAGTAGTGAGGCTACGCCGTCGCCAATACGAGTGACCTTAGCGGTGGGCTGGCCACTAGCAGCCAATTCAGATGCGTAGGCGTTAACCCAACTCAAATGCGAGCCCAGCAGACCAGACAGCAGCCAGGTGGAATAAACTATGGCGGCAAGTATTATGGCCACACCGGTGGTGCGTGCATATTTAAACAGCATCGCGTCCTCATAATGCTCGGAAGTACTGCTTTTATTATGGCTGTAAGGGCTGCTAACTAACCAATTGCATCGCTTCAAGGCAAATCGAGACGGTGTGAGATTTTAAGTAAACATGCTAAACGATTGACACATATAAGCTGGATTCGCCGGGGTAAGACAAAGGCGTCCTACCCCACCTCACCAGGCGATATGCCCAAAAATCGTCCGGGTGCGGCAGCGCCGTTAGTGGGGCGACCAGCGCGATTAAGGCCGCTCCGCTAACACGGTGCTAGCACGTCACATATGTTGTCAGATCTTTGCCTGACAGAGTTATCTAGTTTCGGTTTACAGATCCGGGTCGGTCCACAGACCCTGGGCTGCTTCTTCACGCAGGGCTGCGCGGGCAGCTTCTTTCGCGTCCATACGTTCTTTATATTCGGCCCGGCGCTGCTCGTTGGTACGGCGGTGGTAGTCCTCCACGCGCACATCCGTGCCGCGCTGGCCCAGCAGCTCAGCCCCGGCCGTGAGGGTGGGCTCCCAAGTGAAGATGACGCCGTCGCTTAAATCACCGATAAGCACCGTGTCTCCACCCTGTGCCCCAGCCTTGAGCAGCTCATCTTCCACGCCAGCAATAGCCAGGCGGTCAGCTAGGTAGCCCACGGCCTCATTGTTAGTGAAGTCAGTTTGCAGCACCCAGCGTTCAGGCTTTTGGCCGCGCACCTGATAAACCTTGCCCTCCTGGGGGTGGTTAACCAGCTTAATGGTGGCAATGGGCTCATTCTTACGCCGTCCTACTGGGGCCGGGGTAATAACCGGGCGCACCGTCTGACTTTCGACCTCTTGCAGCTGCTGGCGGTCTTGCTCTACCAAGTCCGCTAGCGCATAGGACAGTTCACGTAGGCCCTTACGGGTTAGCGCACTGACTTCAAACACCGGCCAGCCGCGCTCTAGCAGCTCATCGTGCATCATTTCAGCCATGGCGGCGCCGTCAGGCATATCCACCTTGTTAACCACAATCACGCGCGGACGGCTCATCAGCGGCAGACGGCCGGTGGCACTGCCATCATCAGCTAGGCGCTGCGAGTAGGTGGCCAGCTCAGCTTCAATAACCTCAAGATCATGGAGCGGGTCGCGGTCAGATTCCAGCGTGGCCGCGTCAAGCACATGCACAATCACCGCGCAGCGCTCAATGTGGCGCAAAAACTCCAGGCCCAAGCCCTTACCTTCACTGGCGCCAGGGATCAGCCCGGGCACATCCGCAATGGTGTAGCGGCTAGAGCCGGCCTCAACCACGCCTAGGTTAGGTACCAAAGTAGTGAAGGGATAGTCGGCAATCTTGGGGCGCGCCGCGCTCATAGCTGCAATCAGGGAAGATTTACCTGCGCTGGGGTAACCCACTAAAGCCACGTCAGCGATGGACTTTAGCTCAAGTACTACATCTTTTTTCTCACCGGGCAGGCCCAGCAGGTGGAAGCCCGGGGCGCGCCGCTTGGAGGAAGCTAGCGAGAAGTTACCACGCCCGCCGGCGCCGCCTTCCGCCACTACCAGCTGCGCTCCCTGCTCAACCAGGTCAGCGATTACAGTGCCGTCAGTGTCTTTAACAACCGTGCCTTCAGGCACCGGCAAGATTACATCAGCGCCATTTTCGCCGCGCCGCCAGTCCCCCATACCCGGGGTGCCACTGGCAGCACTACGGTGAGGGCTGCGGTGGTAGCTAAGCAGGGTGGTGACCGAGGGGTCTACCCGCAAAATAACCGAACCACCGTGACCGCCGTCGCCGCCATCAGGGCCAGCCAGGGGCTTGAACTTTTCACGGTGAATCGAGGTGCAACCATGGCCACCGTCACCACCGGCAACGTGCAAAACCACGCGATCAACAAAACTGGCCATGATCTCTCCTAGGTATCAGTTGCGGGCGTATATATGACGCAAGGGCGGCCGGCATCGCGCCGAACCGCCCTCACATGACGTTTAGTCGCTGGTCTCAGGCCTCAACTAGGACGTTGACGACCTTACGACCGTGGTGGGTGCCGAACTCGACACTGCCAGCTGCGGTAGCAAACAGGGTGTCGTCGTTACCGCGGCCCACGTTTACACCAGGGTGGAAGTGAGTGCCGCGCTGACGCACGATAATCTCTCCGGCCTTAACAAACTGGCCGCCGTAGCGCTTAACGCCCAGGTACTGTGCGTTCGAGTCACGGCCGTTGCGGGAGGAACCCAGACCCTTCTTGTGTGCCATTTCCTAATCCTCTTTTCTGCTAAGACTAATCGATGCCGATATAGGGCAAGATCAGGCGATTGCGGTAACCTTGACGGCGGTCAGCTTGGCGCGGTGGCCCTGACGCTTACGGTAACCGGTCTTGTTCTTGAACTTGAGGATGTTGATCTTAGGACCCTTCTCGTCGCCGACGATTTCGGCGCGAACGGATACCTCGGCTAGGCCAGCAGCGTCCGAGGTCACCTTGTCGCCATCCACCAGGAGTAGGGGGGCGAGGGTTACCTCGTCGCCGATCTCACCGGCAAGCTTGTCGACAACGACGACGTCGCCGACGGAGACCTTCTCCTGACGGCCACCAGCCTTGACGATCGCGTAGACCACGTTGATGCTCATCTCTTTTAGTCGTTTTAAGCGCCCCGTAGCTACTAAGCCAACTTGGCACTTTCTGGCAAACGGTGCGCAACGCACCGACGGTCAACTCTACGTGACGAAGGGGCGTTGCGCCAACCTGTTTTCGCTATTCTTCAGTGTGGTCTTGCGCACCGGTTTCAGTTTGTGCCGGTGCCACCACCCCAGAGCTAGCTGCCCGACGGCGCGGGCGACGCATAGTTTCTAGCACCGTGTCGGCACTAGAAACTACCGATCCACCTCCGGAAATAGTCTGCCTCTGGGCCGGGGCGGCCGGGGCCTGCTCGGGGGTGACGCTTAAATCGGGGGCACTAGCAGCGCGACGCACAGCCCGACGGCGTGGGCGCGGCTGGGCTACCTCGGTAGCTGCGTGTGACTGCTCAGCTACCTCGGCGCTTGCGGACGCCTGTCCGGTTACCTCCTCCTGGCCGGCTGCCGGCTCTAGTGGCGCGTCAGCCGACTGCTGAGCCTCAGGGGCGGCGTCCGGGCCACCAGCATCACTAGGGGCGCCAGCGTCGTCGTGAGCAGTACCGTTGGCAGCCTCGTCGTGAGCCTGCTGCGGCTCCAAAAGATCCATGAAGTCAGCCGACTCAGCGGGCTGCACAAACTGGCCCGAACGGCGCACCCGGCGTGGCTGACGCACAGTTTCACGCGGCGCCTCGCTAGCCCCACTTTCGTGTGCCTGCTCAGCGGCGGCAGCGATCTGGGCTAGGGCATTACGCACATTGTCACGCTCAGCCTCATCGGCCACGCTGGCCGCAGCAGACTCACTGGCTGAGTCATTCTTACGGCGCGGCTCTTCATCCTTACGCTGCTTACGACGGCGTTTACCGCTATCTGCATGGGCTGAAGCAGACATAGACATGTCCACCACCTGGTTTTCCACCGGGGCGTCGTGGACGATAAAGCCCCGGCCGCCGCAGCACTCGCACGGGGTGGAGAAGGCCTCGACCAGCCCCTGGCCCACGCGCTTGCGGGTCATCTGCACCAGGCCGAGGGAGGTCACCTCGGTGACCTGGTGGCGGGTGCGGTCGCGTCCGAGGCACTCGACCAGGCGGCGCAGGACGAGGTCGCGGTTGGACTCCAGGACCATGTCCACGAAGTCGATGACGATCATGCCGCCGATGTCGCGCAGCCTCAGCTGGCGGACGATCTCCTCGGCCGCCTCGAGGTTGTTGCGGGTGACCGTCTCCTCCAGGGTGCCGCTGGCGCCGCCGGTGAAACGGCCGGTGTTGACGTCGATGACCGTCATGGCCTCGGTGCGGTCGATAATGAGCGTGCCGCCGCTGGGCAGCCAGACCTTGCGGTCGAAGCCCTTGGCGAGCTGCTCGTCGATGCGGTGGGCGGTGAAGACGTCCTCGGGGCGCACCCAGTGCTCGAGGCGGTCGACCAGGTCGGGGCTGAGGTCGCGGACGTACTTGGAGATCGTGGCCCAGGCCCCATCGCCCTGGACGACGAGGGAGCGGAAGTCCTCGTTGAAGACGTCGCGCACCACCCGCACGGCCAGCTCGGGCTCGCCCTTGAGCAGGACCGGGGCCTTGCCGGAGCCGGACAGGATCCGCTTGGACTTCTTATCGATGGCCTGCCACTGCTTGACCAGGCGCTCGACGTCGGCGACCAGCTGCTCCTCGCTGGCGCCCTCGGCGGCGGTGCGCACAATGACGCCCGCGTCGTCGGGCACGATGCGCTTGAGGATCTTCTTCAGCCGCGAGCGCTCGGTGTCGGGCAGCTTGCGGGAGATGCCGGTCATGGTGCCGCCGGGCACGAGCACGAGGTAGCGCCCGGCCAGCGTGATCTGGCTGGTCA
>ERZ773014.2551-NODE-2551-length-10433-cov-35.244459_pt1 | contig 10433 bp, 12 predicted proteins | sample MGYA00580841_ERZ773014 | MGnify/ENA primary metagenome ERZ773014 (study PRJEB29015, sample SAMEA2737989) | human oral metagenome | biome: human oral; feature: human-associated habitat; material: dental | place: China | collected 2067 ...
ACGATTTGTTAAATTTATTCCTTTTTAGAGGAATACTATATATGAATAATCAATATACTAATTTTTAAAAGTTTTGTTTCAAATAAAACGAAAATAGCAAACTTGTTTAGGGCGTGTTTGAAAACTATCAAAATGATAAATTTTTAACAAAATACAAGCACGACAACTGGAAGCTCAAGCGGAATAAGTCTTGGAATAAGTGCAAACGGAGTGCCAAGCTCTGTAAATGTAAATGCGAGCAGAACAAATGGAAACAGAGCATTTGTAGATAATCAGAGCACATTCGTTGTTGGAGAAGGAAGCAATCTTCATGTTGGAACAGTTGAAAATACTGGAGCTGTAATTGGTAAGGAAGGAAATTCTACATTTAAGATTGACACTTATGTTGGAAAAGATATCCAAAATTATGATACAATGACAACAACAGGAAGTTCAATAGGAGTTTCACTTGGAGAGAAACCAAAAATTACTAAAGTAACTTCTGATACATATAAAAATTATTTAGAAATTATAAAGGGGGCTATATGATGTCAAGTAAAATATTTAAGAAATGGTATGAAATAAATATTTATCTTATCATACTGTTTTCAATATGGATATATCTTCTAATGAACGGGGTTTTATTTGTACCTTATAAGTATTATTATTACTCTACAGCTGTTGAAAATACAAGTGTCTATGACATAGAGATTCTTAATAAAAAAATTTTTTTGAGTATCTTTAATGACAGCCGTTCTGCCATTCCATTTAGAAATAGACAGGCAATGACATTAGAAACTTTGATAGACAGGGAAACTGAGAAAATAAAACTGATATCAATTATTATACAAGGTGAAAGAGGAAATAAGATATATGAAAAAAATTTTAATGAAAAAATTTTAACATTGAAAAAATATATTTTAGAAAGCAATATATCAAATAAAGAGAATGGACAATATAAATACGACCTCATATTCAAAAATAAAAATTTAAAAGCAAGATGGAATAAATTTATAAAAGTGAAAGTAACATTTGAAAGTGGGGGAGAAATTTTTACAAAAGAATTTCAATTAGATAGAAAAGTTAATGAAAATACAGTTGTAATAATCAATTAGAAGGATTGTGGTAGGAATGATACAGAAATTAAAAAAAATTTTATTTGGTATATCAGTTGGATTCATGATATTTTTTGATTTTTTATTATTAGTTTTAATAGGCTACTGGTTTTATTTTGAATATTTTTAATAATTTATTATTTCAATATTATATTGGGAAATTAAAAAAGGAAATGGAAGGTATAAAAAAACTTAGTGGAAAAGATAGAGAAAAGAAAATCAAAAATATACTGGAGAAGAAATGAAGAAAGAGGAAATAAAGAAAAAATTCTTAAACAAAAAACATATAGAAATGTTTTTATTATTGGATATTACATTTTTTATTAACTATTTATTTGATACTTACATTAATGATTTTAGAATAGTTTTAATATTATGGATAATATTTAAAGTGATAAATTTTATTTGTTATATCTACTATTTCTTATTTCTTTTATGTGTAGAAATCTTTATAAAAAATGAAAAGATAAAAATTATAATTGAAAAAATATCTACATATTTGTATTTTATAGTTAGCATTAAAATATTATTTTTTATCTATAAAATGTATTTTTTACCTGTTGGATAAAAGGAGACTATGTATGAATTATTTTGATATACTGTTTTTTAGTAATATATTTTTTTTGGAATACTATACAAATTATGGATTTTCAAATTTATTAGAAAAATATTTTCTAATAAATTTACCATTTTTTATAGTAGTGTATTTTTTAAGTTTATTAGAAAAAAGAATGGAATATCGATTAAAATATACGAAGTTTATAATATATACGATGTTTATTTCAATTTTGCTGAATATTTAAAATTTATAATAACAAAGTTGCTATAGTAACAGACATAAGCGAATTTTATGGTTCCTTGACAGGGCAGGATTTAAGGAGGACTGGAACAGGACAACGCTTTTAGGGGATGCATACTATGAAAGCCTGCTTGTAGAACAGATGCTTACTGAAAAACTTGGGACAAGATATATAAACGGAGAATAAGTGCAAACGGAGTTCCAAGTTCAGTAACCATAAATGCGAGCAGAACAAATGGAAACAGAGCATTTGTAGACAATCAAAGTACATTCGTTGTTGGAGAAGGAAGTAACCTTCATGTTGGAACAGTTGAAAATACAGGAGCTGTAATAGGCAAGGAAGGGAACTCTACATTCAAGATTGACAGTTATGTTGGAAAAGATATCCAAAATTATGATACAATGACAACAACAGGAGGTTCAATAGGGGCTTCACTTGGAGGAAAACCAAAAATTACTAACGTTGGCTTTAATCAGGACAGCAGAGACAAGCAAGGTATTACAAGAAACACAGTAGTTGGAGATGTTGAGATAGGAGAAACTTCTGGAAGTCCAATAAACAGGGATTTAGCAAAAGCAAATGAAGTAACGAGGGACACTCATAGCAGTACAAATATTAATGTTGAATCTCAAACAATAGAATATGCAACTAACCCTGAAAAATTTATTGAAGATTTTGATTTTGCGATATTTGGTGGAAAAGAAAAAATTAATTCAATAATTGAGATGTTTGCTAAAAAATATAATATTAATTTAGAAAAAGAACCTTTAACATATGAAAAAATAATTGATATACAAAATAAAGTAAATCAAGGATTAATATTGACACAAGAAGAAAATACAATTTATACATTTTATAAAGAAGTTCAAGAATTATATTTTTCAGATATGGATGATAAAAGGCAAGAGATAAAAAAATCAATTGACATTGATAAATTAAACAATAGTTTAAATAAGGAGGATAAATTTTATATAATAAATGGTAAAGGAGAAAAAGAATTAAATTTTGAAAATATTAATAAATATTTAAAAGAATATATTAAAAAAAATACGGTGTTGGGTGAAAGAGGTGGAGAACGTGGACAAGTTCCAAAATACACGGATAAAGAAAAAAAGAAAGAAGTTGAAGATACGATTGCTTCAATTTATACATTAGTATACGAAGAAAAAATATTAAAAAATCAAGAATTCCAAAATTTTAGAAAAGAATGGATTGTACAAGCTATTATCAATTATAATCAAGATACTCAGATAATCGATGATAGCAATTCAAGATTTGTTAGCGGAATTCCAAAATTAGAAGATAGAAATCTAAAAATTTATGAGCATATAGAATCAGCACTCGAAAAAACATTAGATAAATTTTTATATAAAAATTATACTTCTGAAACTAAATTTAATGGAAATTCTGTTAATATTGATAATAACGGAAAATTAATTATACCAAAAATTGAGAAAATTGAAAATTATTATAAAAAAATAAATCAAGAAATACCAGTTAATTTACCAAAAGCATTTTATTCTCCTGATTACAATATAATATTTTCTAATCCAAATAGAGCCGAAGATGGACTTCTTTTTCATGAAACAGGGCATACTGTTCAAATTTTTCTTGAAAATATATATCCAGAATTTCATGATAAAAATTATAATAACGAATTAATTGATGTAGGGCGTTGGTTTAGTTTAAATAATCTTTATTTAGCTAAACCAGGATTTTCAGGAAGTATTTATAGGCTTAATATAAGAGAACAAGATAGTATGGATATTTATGATGGAAGTGGAAAAAGTTTTTTTAATGAAATGTCAAAGGAAATAATAAAAAAAATAAACAACAATAAAATAAAGAAAGGAGAAGTATTTTAAATATTAGGGCTGTTTCAAAATGAAACTATAAGTAAAATTTATTTTTACAATAATAATATATAATATTTGTTTTACTTTGTAATTTTTGAATTATGAGATAGCTCCATTTATCATACAAGAAAAGATGAGAAATTGTCTTATTTATTTAATAATTTCTATTTTTTATTTTAACAACATATTTTCAAAATACACTATTGAAAATGGTATTGTTATGTATAACGGCGTTTCTGTAACAAGAGACTTGGAATATCCATTCACTACTAATGCAGATGTGAAAAGTTTTAAAGTTATAGATGGAATATATGCGAAAGACAAATATGCTGTTTATCGTTATGGAAATTATATTATTGGTGCTGATTCTCAAACCTTTATTCCTTTAAATCATGGATTTTCAAAAGATAAAAATAATATTTATAGATATAATTGGATAGTAGGAGGAATTGATAAAAATACATTTAAAGTTTTAAATCAAGATGAAAATGAAGATAAATACGGGATTTATTTTAGTGATAAAAATGGGATTTATTTTATAAAAGTTTGGGAACGGAATCCTTATTCAAAATTAGAAGATATTGATATAAAAACTTTTGAAGTTTTAAAAAATGGATATGCAAAAGATAAAAACAATATCTATTATAACTCATTTATCATAGAAGAAGCAGATATGAATAGTTTTGAAATTTTAAGTTCTGATTTTTCAAAAGATAAAAATTATTTTTATTTTGATGGTGGTAAAATAAAAAATATAGACGTAAAAACTGTCAAAATTTTTGAAAAAAGCTTTGATAATAAATATTATTTAAAAGATAAAAACGGAGTTTATATAATAGATACTGTATCAGAAAAATATAAAATAACTAAGTTAAAAAGTGCTGACATTGAAACCTTTGAAATTTTAAAAGAAGGATATACAAAAGATAAAAATAGTCTTTATTTTTATGATTATGAATTAAATGTAAATCCCAAAACAGTTGAAATTTTTAAAATGGAAAACGATTATATAAATATATATTATTTAAAAGATAAAAATGGTATTTACGTAATTATCAAAAGCGAAATTTTTCCTTATGAATATAAAATAACTAAATTAGAAAATGTTGATATTAAAACTTTTGAAATTTTAAGCGAAGGAAACGCAAGAGATAAAAATTTTATGTATATATTTGACAAAAAAAATAAAACTATTGATATAAGAAAAAATTAAAACTGAAAATAGAATTTATTTGTAATCTAGTGCAACTGTAGGATATGGTCATAAAACTCAAGTAACAGGAAATGGCGGAAGCATTTCAGCTAGCCAAAGCAACCAGAATACAGTTGAAACTATCTATGCAAACGGAAACTTCAGGAATGTAAATGAAGTTCACAATAACACAGGCTCAATGGTACTAAACGGCTTTAACCAGGAAGGCGGAAAAGTAACTGGAAACATTGGAAAAGTGGAAGTTATTTCAAGACAGAATACAAGCACAACAACTGGAAGCAGTAAAGGAATGAGCGTAGGAGTAAGTTCTCAAGTTCTCAAGGAATTCCAACATCAGTAAATGTAAATACGAGCAGAACAAATGGGAACAGAGCATTTGTAGATAATCAGAGCACATTTGTTGTTGGAGAAGGAAGCAACCTTCATGTTGGAACGCTTGAAAATACAGGAGCTGTAGTTGGCAAGGAAGGAAACTCCACATTCAAGATTGACAGCTATATTGGAAAAGATATTCAGAATCACGACACAATGAAGACAACAGGCGGATCAATAGGGATTTCAACAGAAAAGCCTAGAATTACAAACATTGGATTCAATCAGGACAGCAGGGACAAGGAAGGTATTACAAGAAACACTGTAATTGGAGATGTTGAGATAGCAGGAGCTGAGGGAAGCCCAATAAACAGGGACTTAGGAAAAGCTAATGAAATAACAAAGGACACTCACAGCAGCACTAATATCAATGTAGAGAGTCAGACTATTGAGTATGCCACTAATCCTGGTAAACTAAAGGAGGATATTGGGAAAGCCAAAAAAGAAATATCTGATGTGAAAAAAGCCATCAAGGAGTCAATCAATGACAGAGGGGATGACAACAGAAACTTCTTTGAACAGCTTAGGGAGGTAAGGCTTAGTGAAACTGTAAATAACATAGCAGGTAAAAGGCTTAATGAAGCTGACAAGGCAGAAGATGTTGTTGCAGCCTGGAAAGATGCCTACAAGGATTTAGGATACAACCTTGATGTAAAATATACAACTGGCGAAGATACTCCTGAAATGAAAGACAAGGCAGGATTAATCGGAACACTTGCAGAAGAGGCAAGCCATATTGTAAATGGAGTGGCAGGAAGACAGATAGCAACTGGAACAGATGAAAAAGAGCTTGAAAGCACAGGAAGAGCTTCAAATGCTTACTTCAAGGAAGAGTATAAGGGAAGCAACCAGAATATGACGTACAGGTCTGAAGGGAAGATTGATACTAGCAAGCTGGGAACTCATGTCGAGGATGATGCATTAAAATTTAAGTTAAATGGAAATATTACTGTAGGAGGATTTACTCCTGAAGTAAGTGGAGAGTTTCTTTACTTAGAAATCCCAATAAAAAAAATGAAGTATGGTTAATTTTTGATATAGGGGCAGATGTAAAATTAGAAAATGCAATTGCAAAAGCAGGTTTTAAATTGGGGTTAGAATACTATCCAGGAGTAATAACAAAAGAAGAACTTAATGAAAAAAGAACTGAGAAACCTTCACCAGTTGTTAGTGAACTTTTGACGCAAGCTATACAAATACTTACCAAAAATCCTCATTTTAATAGTTCTTTAGGGATTTTAAAAAATAAACAAGGCAGCAATAAAACAGCTGGTGGATTTCTTAATGTAGGAATGAGTGTAGGACTAAAAAATCCTCTTTTGCCTGAAAAAATCAGTATAGATTTAGAAAAAATAATTAAAAAAGAAATAGAAAATGCAATAAAAAGTCAATTAAAGTTAAGTAAAATTACTGATGCAAAAAAAGTAAATTTAAAGATACAAAAAGCAATAAAAGTTCCTGATAAAATAGCTAAATTTTTAAATTTATTACCAAATCCATCTAATTGGTGGAGGGCTATCACAAAATGAATAATAATTTATTTACAAAAATTTTTATATTTATTTGGCTTTTTAGTTTTTTATTTATTTTGATTACATTAATAAGTTTAGGTGGTTTTAAAGAAGATATCGATGTTAAAAATATTAAAGATAAAATTTTAGAATATATTGATGAAAAAGATACGGAAATATATTTAGAAAATCAAAAAATAGAAGGTAAGGAAAAGAAGATAATAAATGAAATTTTTACAGGAGAAAATTACGATGTTTCTCCGTTTCAAGAACAAGTATCTAGCGATCTTAAGGATATGAAAGGGATTAAAATAAAATTAAAGAGAAAAAATACAGAAATAAGTTTTGAAATATTTAAAAATTTTGATTGTGTTGATAGTAAAGATTCAAAAGGAAATATTTGTGATATGGATGATATACTAAAAATTAATTATAATGGTCAAATTAAAAAAATAAACCTTTATGTTACAGATGAAGCGAATGAAATTTTAAAAAAATATTGTACCCCAAATTTTAGACAATCAAATTAGTTTTCTTTAATATAAATTTCAAATATAATACTGCATTTTTTAAATAAATTAAATGATGTATTTTCTAAACCAGTTTTCAAAATTTTAAAATAATCGCTGTTGTAAAAGACAGCGGTTATTTTTTTAATATTACATATAATTTGAATTTTTAAAACAATTTTTTACTCAACAGACTCTATAAAAATAAAAAAAGATGAAATAATATTGATGAGAGCATCCAGAAAAATATATAATTTTTTGAGCATAAATTTTTTTATATAAATTCCTAAAATTATAAATGGACGCTCTCCTTTTTTATTTATCTTTCCAAAAATTTTGAAATTAAATCTTTAACTTTTTCATTAAATTCTTTACTTAAAAAATAGTCTTTTACTTCTTTCTGAATACTGGAAAGTCTAGTTGCAGATTCCATAATTTTAGTAACAGGATTTTCTTTTCCTGAACTGAATTTCTTTATATTTTTTTCTTCTAATTTAAATTGCTTTTCAAATTCAAAATATTGTTTTTTTAAAGTCAGTTCTTCTTCAAAATTTAACAACTCTTCAAAATTAATTACTGGATAAAACTTATTTTTATACATTCCATAAAGATAAGATTTCTGATTAAATTTCTTAGATTTTAGATTACTTTTTTCTTCCATAGTTATTACTCCTTTTTTTATATTTATTTATAAAATTTCTTATTTAATTTTGTAAAAAATAATATTTTTTAGCTCTCTGCAAGAGCGAGTGAACCAACAAATGATATTGCCGATTTTTCGGTAATGTCATTTTTGGTGTAACGAGCTACAACTTACTTTGTAAGTTGTAGAAAGATTAATTCTAAATTTGACTAATCTATATTAAATATAATATAATAAAAATATAAATAAATCAAGTATCAAAGGAGAAATTTTTTTATGGAAAAAGCACATAACCTTATTAATATAAAAAAGTCAAAAATGTCAAATTATACTTCAATTATTGACCACATTTTCAGAAAACATAGGCAGTATAAAAATCAAAATATTAATTCTGAAAAAACTGAATTAAATACAATAATTCTAGACAAATTTGGATATAAGAATGGTAATTTTGAATTATCAGAATACTTTAAAAAAAATAAAATTAAAACCAAAAAAGATAGCGTCGTTCTAGTCAATTTTCTTTGCAACCTTGATGAAAAAATTTTTGAAAATATGGGTCAGGAAGAGATGACAGAAGTGTTCAAAAAAAATTTAAAGTGGCTAGAAAAAGAATACCCAAAAATGAATTTTATTTCTGCCGTAATTCATTACGATGAGAAAAAACCGCATATGCATGTCTGTGCAATTCCTTTAGCAGTTAAGGAAAAAAAACTTACTCAAAGAGAAGTTTTAAAAGAGCTTACAAAATTAAATTTAAGTGATAAAAAAAGTGATAAAGAGTTTATAAAAAAATTTCAGAATGAGCATAAGTATACAGCAACTACGCTTTCGGCAAAAAAATATTTTGATGGAAAAAGTTCGCTTTATGAACTTCAAAATAAATGGTTTGAATATCAAAAAGAATTGTTCAAGGACAAAAATATTGAAATTTTGCGAAGAAAACACGAAGGAAGAAGATATATTAAAAATATTGAGGTCTTTAAAGCTGAAGCACAAAAAGTTGCCGATGAAATGACCGAAGAACTCAAAATTGAGGACATACAAATTCCTGAAGCAAAAGTTTCACTTGAATATCCTAAAATTCATCAAAAAAAACCCTTTTGGGGAGCAAAAAAAGAATATGTACTAAAACAAGATTTTGATAACTATTTAAAAAATCTGGATGAATATTTTTTGAAACATAACGAAAATGTAAATAACTTAACAAAAGAATACAACAGTTCAAAAAACAATATAATTAGCGGCTTTATATACAATCAAAGCGGAGAAAAGGCAAGAAGCGACTATGAGCTTACAATGACTAAAAAGAAGCTTGAAAACATAAAAGAAAAGGGAGAAGTGTACCATTTTATCGACAGCAAGTCAAAAAAATTGGAAGAAGGGTTTGATAACGTTATTTCTCAAAAGCTTCAAAAGATTGGAAAGATAGATGAAGAAATAGATGAAAGGCAGAAAGAACTTGAAAAAAATGACAAGTTTATAAAATCTCAAGAAGAAAAAATAAAAGACAATAATTTAATTATTGAGCCAATCATAAAAAAAGGCAAGGAAGAATGGGAAAAAGAAAAAGTTCAGCTAAGACAAAATTTTGATAAAAAAATTGATACTGAATACAGAGAAGTTGTAAGGGAAGCTAGAAAGTATATAGCTGATGGACAAGATGCAAAAGAATTTCTGGAACAGAATCAAGAAACTATAGATTCTATAAAAGATTACAAGTTAAATTATAAAGCAAAACAGCAGGAGTTAAAGGATCTAGAGCCAAATTTAAAAAAAAATATCAGAAACGAAATTGAAACTGAATTTAAAATCAAAGAAGACAGATTGAAAAAATCTCAGGAAAAAATTTCTGAAAAAGAAAAAACTCTTGAAAAAGAGTCGCTTGACTTAAATGCCAGAAAAGAGAAAATTACTCAAAAAGAAAACGGACTAGACACAAGAGAAGAAAAACTGCACCAAAGAGAAATAAACATTGAACCAAGAGAAAACGCATTAAACAGGCTATCTCAAGAATTAAGCAGAAAAGATGACAGATTGCAGAGAAAGGAGCAGGAAATTGACAAACAAATAGATCGAATGAAAGCTATTACAGAAAAATCTCTTGAAAGAGAAAAGCAACTAGCAATCAGGGAGCAGAAAGTAGGAAGAACGGAGAATAAAATATTTCTTAGTCAGGATGAAGAAATAAGCAATTATTTTTTTAACATTTTTGAGCTTAAGGCACAAATAGAAAGTTATGATGACATAACCGCTCAAATTGAAGAAAAAAACAAGATAAATTCTGTAAAACAAAATAAAATATCTAATAAAATAAAAGATTTCATTTCAAATTTAAGCGTTCTATTCAATCAGGGATTCTATGAACTTGTGGATTTTGTTAAAACAAAAGTAAAAAATTTTTCTGCAAACAAACAGATTGAAAAGAAAATACC
>ERZ773014.2555-NODE-2555-length-10426-cov-2.565809_pt1 | contig 10426 bp, 9 predicted proteins | sample MGYA00580841_ERZ773014 | MGnify/ENA primary metagenome ERZ773014 (study PRJEB29015, sample SAMEA2737989) | human oral metagenome | biome: human oral; feature: human-associated habitat; material: dental | place: China | collected 2067 ...
TTGGGGAGGCTCTGCGGGCGCACGGATGGCGGCGTATCTCGGAAGCTACGGAACGGAGCGTTTCGGCGGCGGAAAAATCCCGCGCGCGGGAACGGTCGTTTTGCAGTATACGGGACACTCCGACTACACGCAAAACGATCCGCCCACGTTTGTATGTGTCGGCAAAAACGACGGAATAGCAAGCTGGCGAACTATGGAGAAGCGTGCGGAAAACTTGAAGGCGCTCGGCATTCCCGTAGAGTTTCACGCCTATGACGGATTGCCGCACGGCTTCGGTCTCGGCACCGGCACCGTTGCCGAAGGCTGGCTTGACTTAGCGGTTAAGTTTTGGGAACAGCAGATAAAATAAAATCAAGGAACTCGGCGTTACGGAAGATATGATCGAAGGCATTGCCGACGGAACCTTCATCCTCAAAGGCGGCTATAAAATACTGACACACGGCGAAATCGTGCAGATATTAAAGGAGAGCATATAAGCTATGATAAAAAAATTGATACGTGCGATTCTTGCCGTACTGTGTATCGCTTCGGCTTGCGCGCTCGATGCAAGCGGCGGCAAAAATACGCAAGCGGCAAACACGGAAACAATGGGAGCAAACACTATGAAAATAACGATAACGGTAAACGGCAAAACGCTGACCGCTTCTTTATACGACAATTCTTCAGCCCGCGCACTGGTCGAATTGCTTAAAAAAGGAGCGGTTACTATCGAAATGCACGACTACGGCAATTTTGAAAAAGTCGGTGAGCTTCCGGTAAGCCTTCCGCGAAACGACACGCCGACAAATACCGATGCGGGAGATTTGATTTTATATCAGGGAAAATCCTTTGTGATTTACTACGATAAAAATTCGTGGAACTTTACGCCGCTCGGAAAAATCGAAGGGATTACCAAAGCCGAATTGAAAGTCCTGCTCGGCAAAGGGAACGTTACGGCGGTGCTGGCGGCAGCTCAGCCTTAACGAACGGTTTTCTCTGCCGGCAGTTTTTCGCGAACACACAGTTTTATTAAAACAACCGACCTTTGAGACAGCCTCTATTTGAACGAATCGCTTTCGGTGAGGCGGTCTCTTAACAATTTTGCGCGTGCATGAGTCGGAACAAGAGCGAGCGCGTAACCTGCCGAGCGGAGCGCTTCCCGCGTTTTGCCCTGTGCACTGTAGATGAGCGCCATGCGGTATTGGATTTCAGCCCGCTGCATCGCGTCGGCCGCGCGAACGGAAGCGGCCGCGTACAGATCGAGCGCTTGGACGCTTGAACCGAGGCTTTCGTATAGCATTGCAAGATTCATGCACGACGGCGTGGAAACAAGGGACGAAATCGTTTTGCCGTCAGCGATGCCGCCGCTTTCGTACACGCAGTATTCGTAGAGCCGTATCGCCGTATCGGCGAGCCGATTGTACGCCGCAAACCACGATGCGTATTCGGCTTCGCGGATCGTCATGTCGCGGATGCAAGAAGCGCACGACTCCCAAAAATCGTGCGTCGGAGCGAAGTCGTATTTTGCGGCAATGCTCTTTTGAAAAAGCCGAAACGCGTCGTCGTACCGCCGGTACGCCAAAAGGCGGTTCAGCGCAAATTCGAAAATCACATCGGGATAGACATTCGCGCCGACGGCACTGCGCTCGAGTTCGTTCCACACGTCAGATATTTTTTCGGCTGCAGTCAGCGTCGGGTCGGTTTCGTATTTTAAATTCAAGCGCGCGATATACAGTACGGGATTATTAATTCTTTCGAGGCTCCGGTCGATACGGTATTCGGCATCGCTCACCGGAATCTTTGCGCGCCTGTCGTAGGCTTCCATTTTGAGCGTCGCAAGCCCGTTATCCCTGAGCGTCAGCTCCTGCATATCTTCCGGAAGCGGCATACTTGTCCGCCGTGCAAAATCGGCATAGGCGATGAGGGCGGGCGCATAGTCGGGCCATGTGTTTACCGTATCGGTTAAAAGGCGGCTCGCTTCATCGTCATTGCCGTTCGCTTCGGCATACAGCGCGCTGTCGACAAAAAGCGCCGGCAACAGAGCGCGCACCGATTCGTCGGCGATATTCATACCGCCGGTATTCCGCTCCATCTGCGCGATCACAGTGCGCCTCGCTCTCTCGGCTTCTTCGGTTTCCGAAAGCGCGATATGCGAATCGGAAAGGACGGCCGCTATTTCGACGGGCGACACGCGGTGGCGCGAACGGATCGAAGCTGACGGATACAGCGTCTGCGCTTTTTCGGCATAGGCGGCCGCTTCTCCAAAACGGCGCGAATCGAACATGACGAGGCTCCAAAAAAACGCGTCGTCGGCCTCAAAGCAGTCGGCGGGCTTTACGGAATACGCCGCATCGTAATCGCCGTCTTTTAAGCGGATAAGCGCCGCATTGCGCAGCCAGTACGGATCGTTCGAGCCTAAGTATGCGTCGCAAAAAATCGAAAAAAATCGCTTATCGGTATACTGAAGAAAATTTCCGCCGTTGTTGGCTGCAAGCTGCCTGAGGTACGCTTCGGAATACACGGAGCCGAAACGCGTTCCCTCAAGGCATTCGGCGATCTTTACCGCTTCGGCTCCCCTTCCCGCGCGCATCAAAAACTGCGCGTACACCGCCGATATTTCGGGGTTTTTCGGATTGCGCTTTAAAGCGCGCACGAGCGTCCTTTCGGCAAAAGCCGTCTCCCCCATTTCAATATAGCGGCGGTATATGCCGATACTCGACCACGAATCGTATACGTATTTTTCGGCTTTTTTCAATTCCGAAACGGCGTCCCCATCCTGCCCCTGTTCGATAAGCGCGTCGATTTCATCGAGCATACCGGTAAACGACGAACGCGATGCGCTCATCCTGCACGAAGCGGCGGATACGACGAAATAAAAATTAACAATTAATAAAAAAAAACAAAACGCGTTCGAAAGATGAGAAACATTCCTCCGCCCGAAAAAATCGCTCAAGACAAAACGATCACGCACGTTTTTCATAAGGCACCTTCGTCCCGTCCGCTATTCGGATGATGCTTCGGCGGACGCTTTTGCGAAAGGCGGCGAAGAAGCATCTTTGCCGATTTTATCGAGCACCGCATTGATAAAGCGGAACGAATCGTCCGCTCCGAATTCCTTTGCGATCTGTATGGCTTCGTCTATGACGACGGAAGCGCCGACGTCTTTTTGATATAAGAGCGAATACACGCTCATGCGCAAAATGGACAGCGACACTTTGTTTACTCGGCCGAAATCCCAATTTGCGGCAAGGTGCTTTTTTATGTTTTCGTCTATTTCGGAAAGGTGTTCGACCGTTCCTGCGGCGAGCAGGCGTGCGAATACGTATTCGTCTTTGTTCGCGTCTTCGGCAGGGACGCCGTTTTCCGACGCCCACGAAAACGAAAGGAGATCTTCAAGCGGGATGCCGCCGACTTCGTACGAGTACAGCGTTTGAAATGCAAGCACCCTGCCCTTTCTGCGCGACACGGGATTTCCTTACCAGCTTAAAAGCTTATCCAGTTCGGCGCCGATTTTTTTACGGTCGACGTTTTCGGGAACGTCGAGCGATTTTGAAATCTCGTTTGCGGCCTTTTGCAAATATGCCATCTGCTGCTGCTGACCGAGATACTGCTTGATGTAATTGTACACCGTAATCGTCGTTCCCGGACGGACGATATCGCTCAAGCCGAGCAGTTTTGCATCGTACTTTTCTATGATGGAATAAAATTGATAATTCGTTTCATTGTCCTGAACGTCGGAAATATATCCGGGCGTACGGGAAAAGAGTTCCAACAGCACGCGATAGGATATGCCGAGCTGTACGGCGCTCGTTTCGGTTTTATTGATAAGCATTTCGCCCGCTTGGAAACCGGATTTTTCAGCTTGAGAGCGGACGCCGATTTGAGTGCGTACGGAGGACGGATCCTTTGCGCTTTTGAGCGTATTCCACATTTCCGTCGCTTTCGCTTTTGCGTCGTCCGGCGACGCGCCTTTCGGCACAATGACGAGGAAGAGACGGAGCATATCGCTCCACACGAAATTCGCTTTATTCATTTCGTAAAACGAACGGATATCTTCATCCGTCGGAGCGACGTTCCGCAGTTCCGCTTCACGCTGCTGCTGGATATACTGCTGCGCCGTAATCTGCGCTTTTAAATAATCCTTATACTCGGCGATGGACATGCCCGCCTGCTGCTTCATAAACTCGTCGAGCGACATCTTCGTCTGTTGACGCACAATCGTATTGAGTTCCTGTTCGGTAATCGTATCGTTTCTGCCGATCATCTGCGACATCGATTGGAGAAAGTTTTGATTTACCGTGCTGTCGGGAATGGAAATACCCGCTTTTTGCGCCGCCTGATTGATGAGCTTTTCGGAAATGAGCGCGTCGAGCGTTTGTCTGCGCTCGTCGACGGTCAGCACCCTGCCCGCCTGCTTTTCGTACACGCCGACGCGCGTTTTAAGCTGCTTGACGGTAATCGATTCGCTCCTGTTGAGCTTTATGACCGCGAGCACTTGCAAATCCGACTGCGCGAAAACGGACGCGGCCGAAATCATCAACATACAACAGAAGACGGTAAAACGGTTTACTTTCATTGTAGCTAAGTCCTTCTTTATCAATAATAACAAATTGCACTGCAGTGCGTTACACGAGATGCCCGGCTGAACGAAGACACTCCGACCGCTAAGCTCCGAGCGGCAGCCCGCCCGAGATGACCGCACGGATGCGGCGCACGCCTGCGGAGGACGACTGCTCTTTCGTTATCTTAAACTGCCCGATCTGCGCCGTATGCTCGACGTGCGGACCCGCACACACTTCTTTGCTGAAGTCGCCGATGGAATACACGGTAACGCGTTCGCCGTATTTGTCGCCGAAAAGCGCGCGTGCTCCGGTGTTTTTGGCATCGTCGAGGCTCATCTCTTCAACAGTAACCGGAAGGTCGCGCGCGATCTGCTCGTTGACCAAATCTTCGACTTTTTGCACTTCATCCTTCGTCAAAGCGCGGGAAAAAGAAAAATCGAAGCGGAGACGTTCCGGCGTAATGTTCGAACCCTTTTGCGCGACTTCCGGTCCGAGCACCCGTTTGAGCGCTTCGTGCAGCAAGTGCGTCGCCGTGTGATATTTCGTCGAAATTTCCGAATGGTCGCCGAGACCGCTTTTAAACGCGCCGGCGCTCAGCGTGCGCGATTCTTCCTGATGCTTTTTTTCCTCTTCTTTGAACGAATCGATATCGACCGTCATGCCGTGTTCGCGGCCGAGCTCTTCGGTAAGTTCGATCGGAAAGCCGAAGGTATCGTAAAGCCTGAAAGCGACGCGGCCGGGAATCGTTTTATGCGGATTTTTTAATAAATTCGGCAAAAGCTTTTCGAACTCCGCTTCGCCTTTTTTCAGCGTCGCAAGGAATTTATCCTCTTCGGCGGTAAGCTGGGCGAAGATAAAATCTTTTTTGCCTTCGAATTCGGGATAGGCTTTGACGTACTCGCCGATGATGACGTCCGCGGGCTTTGCGAGGAAAGCGCCTTCGATGCCGATCTTCCGCCCGTGGCGCACCGCGCGGCGAATCACCCTGCGAAGGATATAGCCTGCGCCGACATTGCTCGGCGTCACCGCTTTTTGATCGCCCAAAATAAAAGTCGCCGTGCGCACGTGATCCGAAATGATGCGGATCGATATGTCGACGTCTTCGTTTTCGCCGTACTTTTTTCCGGAAAGCGATTCGATGCAGCGGATAATCGGAACGAAGACATCCGTTTCGTAAACGGATTTCATGCCGCCGAGCATGGCGACCGTACGCTCGGCGCCCATGCCCGTGTCAACGCATTTTCGGGAAAGCGGTTCGAACGTACCCTGTGCGGTTTTATTGTACTGCATAAATACGTTGTTCCAGATTTCGACGTATTTGCCGCACGAACAACCCGGACGGCAGTCGGGCGAGCACGCCTTTTTCCCCGTATCGTAAAAGATTTCCGTGTCGGGGCCGCAGGGGCCGGTCAAACCCGCGGGCCCCCACCAGTTGTCGCTCCTCGGCAGATAAAAAATTCGCTCGCGCGGGATGCCGCAGCTTTCCCAAATGGCGGCCGCTTCGTCATCGCGCGGGATGCCGTCTTCGCCCGCAAACACCGTCACCGAAATCTTTTCCGGCGGAATCGCAAGCCAGTCTTTGCCCGTCAAAAACTCGTAGCTGAAGCCGATCGATTCTTTTTTAAAATAATCGCCGAGCGACCAGTTGCCGAGCATTTCGAAAAACGTGAGGTGCGAAGCGTCTCCGACCGAATCGATATCGCCGGTGCGCACGCATTTTTGATAATCGGTGAGCCGCGTTCCTTCGGGATGATTTTGCCCCGAAAGATAGGGAACGAGCGGCTGCATACCGGCAGTCGTAAACAAAACGGTGGGATCGTTGTCGGGAATGAGCGATTGACCGCTTATTTCCGCATGCCCCTTGCTCTTAAAAAACGCAATATATTTGGAACGGAGTTCGTCTACAGTCATAAATTTAATATTATAAGTTCACCGCTCCAATGTCAAGGTGAAATTTTTGACTCTCGAGGACATGTGATATTTTCGTGACAGGTAAAATTCCGTCGTTTTCGGAGACGTATGATAGTTTCGCTCATTTGTCTGCAGCACGCACTTTGCGGAATCCGCTCAAGAGACGTGCAGCCGCCGAACGCTGAAGCGACGGCGCTTCAGCCCGCTTAACGCGAGAGCGTAAAGCTTCTGCCTTCTGCCGGATAGCACGCGTCGGGAGCGATGCGCACGGGATCGAGTTCGAGCGTGTGATAGTCGGTTTCGACTTCTGCGGGGCGGCGGGGAGCAGCGGGAATCGTTACGGTTTTAAAACGCATTTCGTAAGCGCTCGAAAGCGGCGACGAGTTCAGCGACGATCGGAATTGTACGACGTGCTTTCCCGCAACAGCGCCGGAAGCATAGATGCCCTCGTCGTATACGCCGTCGCCCGTAAGGGTATACGTCGTTTTTCTGAATTTGATAACGAGGCCGTTGTCGGTTTTCCACTCCGGCCATTTTTCGAAAGCCGTTTCGTATTCGCTTTGCCGACGTGTTTCGGGCGTAAAGGATGCGAACGCGGTCATCTTCCGGTAGCTTCCGTCCCATAAATTATTTTCTTTAATAATCATGCGCACGTCGTCGATGATGTGAATGCGCACTTCGTCGATACCCGCAAGCGAAATGTCGCAGCGGCGCTGCATATTCGTAATCGATTTGTTCGTCGTCGTGATGTAAATGCCGCTTCTGCGCAGATTGCTGTCTTCCCACGCGTACACTTCTTCGGTGTCTTCGTAGAGAAAGATCACTTCTTTTTGCGCGTGATCGAAAAAGAGGTAGCGTATGCCGTCCTGCGTATTCGACGTTTTGTACCACAGGCCGTCGAGAAAATCGGCAAAGGTTTCGACGGTGCCGTCTTGAATGCGCGCGAGTTCGCGGGCGGCGATCCTGCTTCCCGTGACGCGCACTTGCCGCGTTTCGGTATATTTTTGTTCCCGTTCGTTCCAGCGGTATTCGGTTTGAATTTGGCTCAAGTTCGCATTTTCGCCGCCGCCGGAATCTTTTGCGGAACTGTATACCCACACCGGAAAACTCGCGCCGCGCGACTGCGAAAGTTCGTACGACATGGAACGATCGTCCTGCTGGATAAAAATCGTACCGTCCGATTCGAAATCGCCGATCCGCACGAGTTCGCTTTTATTGCGTTCGCTGCGCATCATGTAGATTGCCAAAACGCTCGTACCGTCGTCTTTGACGCCTTGATAGACGAGAGCGTTTTGATGTTCGCCGAGCATATCGATACCGGTATAGGAAAAGGTGCGCGTGCGGGAAATCTCCGTCGTGATTTCGGCCGTGCGGATATATGCGTTCCGTTCCGCATCGTAGATGCCGACGATGAGCACAAGGTACGGCACGCCCTCTTTGCGGACGGCGACGACTTGATCCTCTTTCATATCGTTATTTAAATCGATGGACAATGTGCTGATCAGGGTTTCGTTGAGCGAAAGCGGCACGAATGACGTCATCGCTTCGTTGTCGGACGAGACGGCATCGCCCGACGATTGATTTTCGGCTTCTCCCGGAGCAACGGGCGTTACGATTCTCGCGCGCGGAAGACGCTCGGTCGATCCTCCGACAAAGATTCGGGCAATAAAAAGGAGCGCAATGACAAACGCCGCGATTATAAAAAGCACGGGAATCGCTTTATTGAGTTTGCCGTTTTTCGATTTCGCACCGCGTCGGGCGGACGGAGCGGGTTTTGATGCCATACAGCTACTATACAAAAAAGCGGGTGCTTATGCAAATGCGTCAGATAAAAATATTCAGCGGGGAACTCGGTCTGCACGGGAAAGCAGACAAGGAAACGGCTGTGCTTTTCCGATCTGATACCAATAGGCAACCGACGCGATATCGTCCGCGCGTTCGAATAAGTGCTCGCCGTTATGTCCGATTTGCTGAACGGTCACTTTCAAATCCTTTTTGAACCGTATCGGATCCATGATATGCCACCTGTACAATCCGTGTGCGGGAACGGCATCGAATCCGTATATCGGTACGGTAGCGCTCACCGTACTGTGATACGGATATCCCATAAACGGTGTACAATATGTCGTCTCTTTTCTGCTCACCGATCCGTACCGATCCTTTTCATAAAAACCCCATGCTCCGCCCACGTAATCTTCGACGCCCGTACCGCATATCGTGGGATAGTCCGTATCGCCGTCTATATACATTTTAATTTCACCTTCGCCCCACCAATAGCGTTCCAGTGCCGTCCACGCGAGATACGTTCCGACGTAATGCCCGTTGCCTTTTATATTGTCGACGATGATGTAATCTTCGCCGATGACGGGATATTTTGTACGACGCCACTGTGCGTAAAAATACGCAGCGTTTTCGGGAACACTTTCCAGCGTATAATTCACCGTATAGAAAAACGCATGGATCAAGCCGCCGTGCTGATTTTCGATCGTGATGCGCGCACGCTTACGAAACGGCATCGGAAAAAAGCAATTGAATCCTCCGTACGGGGCAACGACGATCGGCAGCGAATTGACAACGCATTTTGCCGAAAAACCGCAGCAAAAAAAATCCCCGAGTGGCGATTCGACGGCCGCTTCATCACTGTCATCCCAATACATACGAAGCACGAGATCGCGGAGCACGAATTCTCCTGCCGGAGAACAGTCCTGCACCGTAATCCATATATGGCGGATAACGCCGGAACCGAAAATATCGGCGAGCATCGTCTCTTTTCCGGCTTCCAAATCCAAATACGCTTTCCCTTTTCTGCCCTTTCCGAGCACACTCGAAGCCGTACCGCCCTTTCCTTTTTCTCCGGTCGGATTTTCTGCACTGATCGATCGGCTCTCTGCCGAATCAAGCACGGCAAGGTTTGATAAATTTCGTTCCAGCATAATTATCCTTTTACTCCTCCCGCCATCAAATCGACAAGATACCGCTGTAAGTAAATAAACAGAGCGACGATCGGTACCGTGACGATAGTGCTCATCGCCATGATCTCCGCCCATTGAATAAAAAATTCTCCGCGAAAACTCGTCAAGCCCATCGGCAGTGTCCACAGCGCCGCACGTTTAAGCAGCGTCGATGCAAACAGGTAATCGCCCCAGCCCGTGACAAACGCGACAAGCGAGATAGCCGAAACGGACGGAAGCGAAAGCGGAAGTATAATCCGCAAAAACACGCCCCAATGCGTACACCCGTCGATCTTTGCCGCCTCTTCCAAATCGATCGGAATATTATTAAAAAAACCGACAAAGAGCCATGCGCTCGTCGGTAAAAATACGGCGGCATACGTGACCATCAACACGAAAAGGTTGTTGACCAATTTCAATTGCGCGATGCGCATATAATACGGTATGAGGATGATGATCCACGGTATCGTCTGCGTCAGCGCAATCAAAAACCACAGCGGTTTTTTAAATCTAAACCGGAAACGCGAGACGGCATAACCGAGCATTGCAGAAAAGCCGATTGCGAAAAACGTCGCCGAAAAGCACACCCAAAAACTGTTCCACGACCACGTACCGAAACCCGAGCCGCTGAAATTGTATGTCGTCAATGCATTTCTGTACGCTTCAAAGGTCGGATGCTTCGGCAGCAGTCCGTGATCCATTGAAAAAATATCCTGCGTTGTCCGCAACGAATACGAAATCATGATGACGAATGGAAGCAATACCGCGATACATACGATGATAACCGACAGATATTTTATACTATCGAATACTATCGCTTTCGGATTTTTCATAGCGCATCCTCTTTGCTTTGATTGCGAAAATAAATGAGCGAAAAGATAAGGCAAAACACAAGCAGCAGTACGCCTTCCGCACACGCCATACCGACTTTATAGAATCTAAACGCGTTGAGATAGATATCGATACCGATAACGCCTGTCGCATTATCGGGGCCGCCCTTTGTAATCAAGTAAACGAGTTCGA
>ERZ773014.2559-NODE-2559-length-10416-cov-9.478622_pt1 | contig 10416 bp, 10 predicted proteins | sample MGYA00580841_ERZ773014 | MGnify/ENA primary metagenome ERZ773014 (study PRJEB29015, sample SAMEA2737989) | human oral metagenome | biome: human oral; feature: human-associated habitat; material: dental | place: China | collected 2067 ...
CATACGCTGTTTCCCACCTTTTTGCTGGCGAGATAAGCGATTCTGTTGTACTCAAAGCCGTTCCTTCTGTAAAATACGACTACGTACCTGTCTCCGACCGACCGGCCCCTCTTGTAGAGGTTGTCAAAATCGGATTTTTTTCTGAGAATGTTCTTTGCCGGCATTGGCGTTAAGCAGTAAGTTTCTTCCTGCCTCTTGCTCTTCTTCTCTTAAGAACGTTTCTGCCCGCTTTGGTGGCCATTCTCTTCCTGAAGCCATGCTCTTTCATCCTCTGCCTGTTTTTAGGCTGAAATGTCTGTTTCATTTAAGGTCTAACCTCCTCTTTATAAATTCCGGCGCTATCTGAATTTCAACAGCGCATACGCTGTAATTTTATAATGCACATGTGATATTGTCAACTGCGGATTTTGTTTATAAAGTTATCCACAGGCTGTGGATAAACCTTTTTATAATTTATTTTTTCACGCGCGTATTTATCACTTGTTTTAGGATAACTATTTTTGTACAATGTTATTCAAGATACTTTCAGGGAGAGCATTTTATTTTGATGGAAAAGAAAGAACTGTGGGATAAGGTTCTCATTGATGTCAAAAAAAACACCAATGTGACGCAGACCACCTGTGATAATTTTTTTAAGCCTATCGTTGTTCGTGAGATAAGCGAGCAGCCTAAGATTGTTTATCTTACAGCCGACGCCGACCTTATCGTGCGCCTCGTGCGCGACTCCTTCACAGAAGAGATTGATGCGCTCTACATTGATGACGCTGAGGCGTGGCGCCGCGTGAAGGAACTCGTCGAATCCATCTCGCCCGAGCTTGCACAAAGAGTCCATCTCTACGAAGAGCGCGAGCCGCTCTTTCGTCGCTACGGCGTGGAGGAAGAAATCGAGCGCCTCGGCGAGCGCGAGGTCGTGCTTCCCTCGGGCGGCTCCATCGTCATCGACAAGACGGAGGCGCTGACCGCCATCGACGTGAACACGGGGCGCTACGTCGGCAAGGCGAATCTCGGCGACACGGTCTACCGCACGAACCTCGAAGCGGCGGCCGAGATCTTGAAGCAGATTCGCCTCAGGGACATCGGCGGCATCATCCTCGTCGACTTCATCGACATGGACACGGACGAGCAGAAGGAAAAGCTCCTCGCCTTCCTGCGCGACCGCGTGCGCTTCGACCGCACGAAGACGAACATCGTCGACATCACGGCGCTCGGCCTCATCGAGATCACGCGCAAGAAGTCGCGGCAGAACTTGGAGAGCATCATCTACAGCCCGTGCCCTTACTGCCACGGCCGGGGCAGGGTCGAATCGCCCGAGACGATCGCCATCCGAATCTGCCGCGACATCCGCCGCTTGGAGAGCAAGGCGCACGCGGGCGCTTATGAGATCGAAGTAGCGAGCCGCATCGCACGCGCCGTGGAAACCGCCGAGCCGCTCGCACACCTCGCCGCCGAACTCGCTCTTCGCCTGACCGTCGTCGCCAAGGACGTCATGGCGCTCGAAAGCTACACGATCTTGCCCAAGGAAGATTGAAGAGGTGCAATTTTAATGACAATGTATTGATGAACTCTCAAGATTGTTATATCCTATAGTAGAAGGGGGAGTGTATATGCAAACGACAAATTTGAATGTTCGTACCGATCATGATATAAAAAATCAAGCTGAGGCTGTATTTAATGAGCTTGGGTTGACCATGACATCGGCGATCAATCTTTTCCTAAGAGCTTCCATTCGTGAGCAAGGCATACCCTTCCCGTTGACATTGGACAAGCCGAACAGTGTCACGAGATCATCCATTGAAGAAGGGCGGAGGATTGCTAAAGACCCTAAAGCAAAGGGGTATACGAACATGGCCGATTTAAGGGCGGCACTTGAATCATGAGGTATGAAGTCAGATTCACCCGCCAATTCAAACGTGACTTAAAACTTGCGAAGAAGCAGGGCAAAGACCTCAACAAGCTGTACGATGTCATTGAAAGGCTGGCAAATGACGAAGTCTTGGAAGAGAAATATCGCGACCACGATTTAAAAGGCGAATACGAGGGCAGTCGGGAATGCCACATTGAGCCGGATTGGCTCTTGATTTATGAGATTCAGGGGAACGTGCTTGTACTCATGCTGTATCGCTTGGGAAGTCACTCGGCATTGTTTGGCTAGGCAAATATAAGGGAGGGGCATTCGGGTTGTGTGCCGGATGAAAAAGATGCTACGTCGATACAAAATATATCCGCGTAACATATTATGGATGATGAATGACAGTAAGTGGCTATCTCGACGGCGGAAAATTTTACCGCTCTGCTGGAACTTACTTTATATGTGCTTGAGATAAGAAAACTCGCCTATCGTTGGAGGATATAGGCGGGTTTTCTTATGTTTTCATGATATGCATTCATGATGCATAGATGTTATATCCCAATCGAAGTGAGGTAAGCAGTCCTCTATGATCAAAAAAGTATGCTTTTCCCGATACTGTGGTGTATAATAAAACTAAAATTTGCTTAAATGGTTTGGGAGAGACGGATATGGAAAACCATTACGATAATCGGCGCGAGGCGAGTATTCGACAAAGACTGCAGGGTGAAGAGAAAGAAGGCGGCAATGCTGCCGGATTCAATGCCGCTATGGAAAGCGCTGCGCATGGTGACCGTCTTGGCCGTTTCAATGCGCGGCAAGGGCATGGTTATGCTACGGAACAGGTGAATGACCTTATCGACAACCTGTCTGGGAGTGGGGTGCTCCGAACGATGTTGCAAGGGAAACTGCAGGAGGCGGAACGTCTGTACATTGCTTATCAGCTGGACGAAGCAAGAGTGCTTTTTGAAGAATTGGCGAAGGCAGGCAATGCCCGTGCAATGTATGTTCTTGCCCGATATTATGATGCGTCGGATTGGGGCTGGAAAGGCGCAGACGCCGGGGATGTACTGGCAGAGCTGTATGTCGCAGAATCCCGGGAGGATGATGAGCAAAAGACGGCGATGTTGGAAGAGCTGTTTCCTCGCGTATATGAGCTTGCAGAGCAAGGCGATGTGTTTGCATGTCATGAGGTGGCGCGCATGTTTTGGCATGGTCGTGGGACAAGGGGTGATGAGCAAAAAGCGATATATTATTGGCGAACGGCTGCAGGAGCGGGGTTTTGGGATTCGATGTGCGAGTTGGGCGATCGGTTCGAGGAGCAAGGCAATTATAAAAAAGCCGCTGAATGGTTTAAAAAGCTTGCTGAAGCGGGATGCGATGAGGGATGGTTTGGGTTAGGTTGGATTTATAAAGAGGGTGAAGGCGGCATCGTGTGTGAGAAAGAGGCGATACATTGTTGCCAAAAAGCATACGAAATGCAGGGGATTTGGGCAGGTGAAGCTGCAAATATGATAGGATGCATCTTGGCTGAGCACGAGAACTATAAAGAGGCAAACGCGTGGTTCAGAAAATCCGGTGAAGCTGGTAGCGATCGGGGATGGTATAATTTAGCCGCTAGTTATAACCAGGGAAAAGGTCTTAAGAGTGATAAAGAAAGGGCAAAAGAATGTTTCTTGAAAGCATACGCAATGCAGGGAATTTGTGCAGGGGATGCGGCAGATCATATAGGACGTATTTTGGCTGGGCGCGAGAACTATAAAGAGGCAAACGCATGGTTCAGAAAATCCGGTGAGGCTGGTAGCGATTGGGGCTGGTATCATCTGGCAGTCAGTTATGATCATGGAAATGGCCTTAGGAGTGATAAAGAAAAGGCAAAGGAATATTACTTGAAAGCATACGAGATGCAGGGCGATTGTGCAGGGGATGCAGCTTTGGCTATAGGGATGGCTTTTGATGAGAATGAGGAATATACGAAAGCTTATGAATGGTTCCAGAAAGCTGCGGAAGCAGGCAGTGACTGGGGCTATTTTAAATTAGGGATTTGCTGTTTGGAGGGGAAAGTTGTTACAGAAAGTTCGATAAAATCGTTGGAGTGCTTTACCAAGGCGTACAAGATGAATGGAGACGCCGCTGATGCGGCGAAAGCAGTGATGGATGCGATAAGATAAAATTTTTTGAGGAAGTGCTGTGTTTGATGTGGAAAACGGAGACGAATCTTTTGCAGAACGGCAAAAAGATTCGCACAAGCAGGGGGAGTGATTCCTTTATACTTTTCCCACTTGCTTTTCTGCCCCATCTATGCTAAAATTCTTCACGGTGTCTATATAACGCACGCGCACTGACGTCTGCCCTGTGCTCCTTTGGGAGTGGTGCAGAGGATGAGGGGCGCGGAGGAAAAAACAGGAGGTGCACCAATTATGGCAGTAGTTTCTATGAAACAACTTTTGGAGGCCGGTGTCCATTTCGGACATCAGACCCGCCGTTGGAATCCGAAGATGGCGAAGTACATCTTCACGGAGAGGAACGGCATCTACATCATTGATTTGCAGAAGACCGTGCGCAAGGTTGACGAGGCGTACAACTTCCTTCGCAGCTTGGCGGAAGAGGGCAAGAGCGTTCTCTTCGTCGGCACGAAGAAGCAGGCGCAGGACGCCGTGAAGGAAGAGGCGACGAAGGCTGAGATGTTCTATGTCAACGAGCGTTGGCTCGGCGGCATGCTGACGAACTATCAGACGATCCAGAAGCGCATCCGCCGCTTGAAGGATCTTGAGCGCATGGAAGAGGACGGCACGTTTGACGTTCTGACGAAGAAGGAAGTCCTGCAGCTGCGTCACGAGATGACGAAGCTGGAGAAGTTCCTCGGCGGCATCAAGGAGATGAACCGTCTGCCGGGCGCGCTCTTCGTCGTTGATCCGCGCAAGGAGCGTATCGCCGTCGCTGAGGCGAGAAAGCTCAACATCCCCATCGTCGCAATCGTTGATACGAACTGCGATCCCGATGAGATCGACTATGTGATTCCGGGCAACGACGATGCGATCCGTGCCGTCCGCCTTTTGACGAGCGCGATGGCGAGCGCCATCGTCGAGGGTCGTCAGGGTCAGGCAGGTGCAGGCGAGGAGGCGCAAGATGGCAAAGATTGACGCAAAGATGGTCAAGGAGCTGCGCGAGCGTACGGGCGCAGGCATGATGGACTGCAAGAAGGCGCTGACGGAGACCGACGGCGACATGGACAAGGCGATCGACTACCTGCGCGAGAAGGGCATTGCGAAGGCTGAGAAGAAGGCCGGCCGCATCGCTTCCGAGGGTGTCGTTGCAGCCTATGTTGCGGACGATGCGAAGGTCGCGGCGCTCGTTGAGATCAACTGCGAGACGGACTTTGTCGCCGTTACGGAGAAGTTCCATGAGCTTTGCGACAAGATCGCCAAGCACATCGCAGAGACGAATCCTGCCGACTTGGACGCCTTGAATGCGAGCACGCTTGAAGGCAAGACGGTGGCGGAAATCGTCACGGAAGCTGTCGCGAGCATCGGCGAGAAGATTTCGCTGCGCCGCTTCGAGCGCTATGAGAACGCTTCGGGCCGCATTGCAAGCTACATCCACATGGGCGGTAAGATCGGCGTGCTCGTCGACCTTTCGGGCGGCACGGCGGAGATTGGCAAGGACGTCGCCATGCACATTGCAGCGTCTGCGCCGACGGCAATCGACCGCTCGGGCGTGAAGGCGGAAGACCTTGAGCACGAGAAGGAAGTCCTGCGTGCGCAGGCTCTCGAAGAGGGCAAGCCCGAGAAGATCGTGGAGCGCATGGTCGAGGGCCGCATCAACAAGTTCTATCAGGAAGTCTGCCTGCTGGAGCAGCCCTTCGTCAAGGATCCTGACAAGAAAGTTCAGGAGGTTCTCGGCGATGTCAAGGTCGAGCGTTTCGTGCGCTTCGAGCTGGGCGAAGGTCTTGAGAAGAAGTCGGAAGACTTCGCGGCTGAGGTCGCTGCTCAGATCAAGGGCTAAGAGATTTGGAATAAGAAAAGCTGCTGCATGGCGATGGATGGAAAATGTTTCTGTGCGGCAGCTTTTTTCCTGCCATTTTCAGGAAGTTGTCGCGCAAATGCACAACACCTTAGGAAGTTCTAACGGCAGGACGATTTTCTGCAAAGCGAAGAGGATTATTTCCAGCTTCGTCGAATAGGAAAGAGAAGCAACGAGATGGGAAGATACTTCTGCAAGGGGGACGTTCATTTTGGATATTGCCAGCTACAAGCGTGTCGTTTTGAAACTCAGCGGTGAATCTCTCGCAGGAGATCAGGGCTTCGGCATCGACCTGCCGACCGTCGACGCCATTGCGGCCGAGGTCAAGAAGGTGCGCGAGCACGGCATTGACGTCGCCGTTGTCGTTGGCGGCGGCAATATCTGGCGCGGCCTTGCGGGAAGCGACAAGGGCATGGATCGGGCGCAGGCGGACTACATGGGAATGCTCGCGACCGTCATGAACTCGCTCGCCTTGCAAAGCTCTTTGGAGAACATCGACGTCGATACGCGCGTGCAGAGCGCCATTGAGATGCGTCAGATCGCTGAGCCGTACATTCGCCGCAAGGCTGTGCGCCATCTCGAAAAAGGACGCGTCGTGATCCTGGCGGCAGGCACGGGAAATCCATACTTCTCGACCGACACGACCGCAGCTCTTCGTGCTGCTGAGATCGAAGCGGACGTCATCCTCATGGCGAAGAAGGGGGTTGACGGCGTCTACGATTCTGACCCGCGCAAGAATCCTGCGGCAAAGAAGTTCAGCCGCCTCGCATACATGGAGGTTCTGAATCGTGGTCTCGCTGTCATGGACTCGACGGCGACGAGTCTCTGCATGGACAACAAGATTCCCATCGTCGTATTCAACATTGACAAGCATGAGAATATCCTCAAGGCTGCGGTCGGCGAGGATATCGGCACGATTGTAGGGGGAGAGGAAGCATGATCAAGGATATTTTCAGTGCACAGGAAGAGCGCATGAAGAAGACGCTCGAAGCGCTGCGCCGCGATTTCGGCTCGCTGCGCGCCGGACGCGCAACCCCTGCGCTCCTCGATCGCGTGATGGTCGACTACTACGGACAGCCCACGCCCGTGAGCCAGGTCGCGGCAATCGCTGTGCCCGAGCCGCGCATGCTCATGATCACGCCTTGGGAGAAGACGATTCTGCACGACATCGAGAAGGCGATCATGAAGTCCGATCTTGGACTCACGCCAAACTCCGACGGCACAGCGGTACGGCTTTCCATTCCGCAGCTCACGCAGGAGCGTCGCACGGAACTCGTGAAGTCGCTGAACAAGAAGACGGAGGATGCGAAGGTCGCGATCCGCAACATTCGCCGCGATGCGAACGAGCAGATGAAGAAGCTCGAAAAGGCGAAGGAAATCACCGAGGACGACGCGAAGAAGGGCCAGGACGACATGCAGAAGCTTGTCGACAAGTACATCAAGGCCGTGGAAGATGCGCGCGTCGTCAAGGAAAAGGAAATCATGGAAGTCTGATGGAAGAAGTCGATGTTTTGGGCATTCCCTGGCAGGAGGCGAAAGAGCGCCTTGAGGCGCTCGGATTCCTCTATGAGGTGGAGTGGACACGTCCCACACGAGATTTTTTTCCGATAGATGAGCAGTCTCCCTATGTCGTGCGGCAGAGGCGAGAAGGCGATAAGATAAAGCTCGTGCTTGCAGCGCGGCTGCGAAAGGAGGTGTCCTGTCATGGCTTACAAGATTAGCGAAGAGTGCATTTCGTGCGGCTCGTGCGCCGGTACCTGTCCCGTCGAGGCGATCTCGGAGGGTGAGTCCCAGTACGTGATTGACCCGGAGAAGTGCATTGAGTGCGGTGCGTGTGCGGAAGGCTGTCCCGTCTCCGCGATTTCCGCGCCCTGATGCGCAGAAATGCATGAAAAAACCGCTGCCTGGCAGCGGTTTTTTTGTGCGCTTTCGAGGGAGCGCTTCCTTAACCTTCGCTTTCGGAGAGTTTCTTCTCGAAGCGGTCTTTGTTTGTATTCTTCGGGATACTCGTCGGATAATCGCCGCTGAAGCAGGCATCGCAGCATGGGATGTTGCCGGCGAGTGCGGGCAGCGATTCGATTGGCAGGTAGCCTAGGGTGTCGGCGCCGACGATCTTCGTGATTTCCTCAAGCGTGTGGTGCGCGGCGACGAGGTGATCGGCAGAGTCGATGTCCGTGCCGTAATAGCAAGGATGGAGGAACGGCGGCGCAGAGATGCGCAGGTGGATTTCCTTCGCGCCCGCCTTGCGGATGAGGTCGGTGATGCGCTTGCTCGTCGTGCCGCGCACGATGGAGTCGTCGATGAGCACGACCCTTTTGCCGTAGACGGTTTCGGCGATGGGATTGAGCTTGATGCGCACCTTGTCGACGCGGTTTTCCTGCCCGGGCGCGATGAAGGTGCGGCCGATGTACTTGTTCTTGATGAGCCCGATGCCGTAGGGGATGCCCGAGGCGCGGCTGTAGCCGAGCGCCGCGTCGAGTCCCGAGTCGGGTACGCCGATGACGACGTCGGCGTCGACGGGATGCTTGACGGCTAGGATCTCGCCGGCGCGCGTCCTTGCCGCATGGATGGAAACGCCGTCGATGATGGAGTCGGGACGCGCGAAGTAAATATACTCGAAGACGCACGATTTTCTAGGCTTCGTATGACAGTGTTCCAAGCGGCTCGTCATGCCGTCCTTCGTGAAGACGAGGATCTCGCCGGGCAGGAGGTCGCGCTCGAACTCGGCGCCGACGGCGCTCAGCGCACAGCTCTCGGAGGCGACGATCCAGGTGCCGTCGGGCATCTTGCCGTAGCAAAGCGGACGGAAGCCCTGCGGGTCGCGCACGGCGACGAGCTTGGCGCTCGACATCAGACACAGTGAATAAGCGCCTTCGAGGCGGTTCATCGTCTGACTGACCGCATCTTCGATGGAGGGAGTCTTGAGCCGTGCCTGCGTGATGAGGTAGGCGATGATCTCTGTGTCGATCGTCGTGTGGAAGATTGCGCCCGCGAGTTCGAGCTTGTCGCGCAGGATATCGGCGTTGCTGAGGTTGCCGTTGTGTGCGAGCGCCAGCTTGCCCTTCTGGTGGTTGATGGCGAGCGGCTGACAGTTGCGGCGGCTCGTCGCTCCCGTCGTGCCGTAGCGCACATGGCCGACGGCCATCGTGCCCTCGGGGAAGCGCGAGAGGACTTCGCGCGAAAAGACGTCGTTGACGAGTCCGAGATCCTTGTGCGAGGAAAAGACGCCGTCGTCGTTCACGGTGATGCCGCAGCTCTCCTGGCCGCGGTGCTGCAGCGCGTAGAGTCCGTAATACGTCATCGCGGCGACGTTTGCCGGCTCGGGGGAAAATGCGCCGAATACGCCGCATTCTTCATGTATGCTCATTCCTGTGCCTCCTGCTTGGGGGATACTTCTTTTTCCCCTACATCGTACACCATGAGAAAAATCATGTCAATGGAACGACTGTATACAAAATACGCAGAAGGATGTGCATGGATGGCAGCGGATTAAAATTTCTCGCGAGGCACAATAAATGATTCTGAGGGAAGGATTTCAAAAGGTGCATGTCGAAAAAGAAAAAAGCTAGGCTATGTCTGATGGATTGGCTTTTCCTGCAAACGGGTGGGCATACGTCCGACAGATTCCTATTTTAGGAGGAAGACTGCACGAAGCAGCATATCCATAAATTTAGAGCAAGGGAGATCATTGGCATGAAAAACAAGCTGCACCATACTTTGACGAGGGCGGTGCTCTTGGGGCTTCTCGCGAGCACGGCGGCGGCGCCGGCATATGCCGCGTCTTCGCTGTCAAAGCCCGGGCAGGACATCGAAGGGACGCTGCCTGGGGCAGAGGCGGGCGTCGAGAACAACATGAAGAAGAATACAGCGACGAACGAAGTGAAGTTCCTCGTGAAGAACATCCAGCTCGATGTTGAGGACGAGATCAAGTTCAACAATGCCGAAGTTCGCGATATCCTTTTGGCGCGCATCGGCAAGGAGACGACGCTCGCGGGACTCAACGACCTGCAGGATCAGATCACGGCGTACTGCCGCAGCCACGGCTATCCGGCTGCCGCCGCCTACCTGCCCGCGCAGGAGTCGAAGGACGGCAATGTCATCATCAAGGTCATCCCCGGCCGTTACGGTGACGTGAAGCTCGACAACAAGAGCCGGTTCAAGGATGCGGCGGCCAAGGGCTTCCTCGCGGGGCTGAAGAAGGGCGAGATCATCCGCACGAAGGATCTTGAGACGGCGCTCTACACGATCAGCGACTTCAGCGGTGCGCGCGCCGTCGGCACGCTGAGTGCGGGAAAATCGTTCGGAACGAGCGATGTGACCGTGCACATCGAGGACGGCAAGCCGTCTTCGAGCATCGTCTACGCCGAGAACTATGGCAGCGAGGCTACGGGACGCTACCGCTACGGCGCACAGCATTCGATCTACAACGTCGACGGCATGGGATCGAAGGTCAATGTCGGCGCTTTGATTTCCAACAAGTCGCTGCACAACTACTATGTGAACTACGAAGCGCTCGTTGGACACGGCGGCACGTCGCTCGGCATCGG
>ERZ773014.2560-NODE-2560-length-10415-cov-6.325483_pt1 | contig 10415 bp, 12 predicted proteins | sample MGYA00580841_ERZ773014 | MGnify/ENA primary metagenome ERZ773014 (study PRJEB29015, sample SAMEA2737989) | human oral metagenome | biome: human oral; feature: human-associated habitat; material: dental | place: China | collected 2067 ...
AAAAAAGCTAAATGCTAGACAAACCCTATCGAAGAGTTAGACAACCGTTGAAAACCGATATTTTTATGATGTTTCGGATGCTTATGGAATCCATTCGCAATGAGCCGTTTATCAAGGATCAGCTTTTTCTTGTTTGGGCGTGAACCGTTCCCGATACTGCTTTGGAGTAAGATATCCCAAGGCGTATGCGGGACGCTCTTCGTTGAAGAATCGAATATATTCGGCGACTTGCCCGGGGACATCGTCTGCAGATGTGATGTGCAGATCCGTAAACAACTCGGTCTTTACCCATCCGTTGATGGATTCCATGGCAGCATTGTCCGTTGGCGTGCCGGCTCTGGACATGGATCTAGTGATGTTATACATGGGCAGGAGTTCGTTGTAGTTTTTGGAAGCGTATACAGAGCCTCGGTCACTATGAAGGACAAGCTCCTGATTCGGATATTGCTTCTTGAACTCGATGATATCCCGCAAACCATTGAGATAGGTCATACGATCGCCGCGCTTGGATGAAAGCGAATGTGCAATTAGCTCATCATTCCATAAATCCATATACAACGTGAGTTCATAATAGATGCCCTTCACATAAAAGGCAGTCATGTCGCTCACTACGCATTCCATCGGACCGGCAATATTGATTCCTGCGAGCAACAGATTCGGGTACGTCTTGAACGAATCCCCGGGCTTCTTGTACTTGTAATGCTTGGAAACGCTCTTGATTCCAGCAATCTTGCAGCATTTATGTGCATAGGGATCGGAAAAGACGATTCCTTTGTCCAACCGGATCTTGGCATTCAACCAACGATACCCGTGAGAAGGAAAACGGCTATGGTATTGCTGAAACAACTCGATGCTCTGTGCAAGCCGTTTCTTCTGTCCCGATGGACTTTCAACGCTCTTCTTCCAATTGTAGAAACTGCTGCGTGGAATGCCCATCTTTTTGCAGAGCAGCTGGATGGGGAAATCCCCGGAAAGCTCCACGATTACTTGGTACTCTTCTTGCCGATAGGAATGAACTTCTTTTCCGCACCAACTCCTTCCACCAGATAGCCTTTTTTTAAGCGCGCCTCCGTGATTCTGGCCATTATAAGGGCATCGATCAGTTCTTCTTTCGTCATGGATTGGAGCTCTTCCAGTTCCAGAGGGACTGGCTTGGATTTCTTTCTGGCAAGGCCGCAGTTGCTCTGCATTCCTCTTTTCGGCGGGCGTTGGTTGGCATCTCGGTACTGCCGCATGTAATTCCGAGCTGTCTCATCGCTGATCTCATATTCTTCCGCCGCCTCATATCTTGTGAGTTCGCCGTCGTAAATTCGACGGCTTATGTCCAAACGTTGCGCTTTCGTGTACTTCATGTGGCAACCTCCTGTCGCATCGGAGAGATGAATTGTCCACTGCTTTTTATCCTGTGTACAGGATACCACCAACAGTGTCTGATTCATCCCCCCTCTGTGTCCAGTTTTAGTTTACCACTTCATAATTATCTAATCTTCCTCCCGCAGGATGTACAAAACATCCCATCATAATCAATTTTATTCCCACAATTAGGGCAAAATCTTTTCCCTTGATCTAGTTGCTGCTGTAATGGTTGAGATTTCTTTACTGTCACTGATCCAACCTTTGGTATAATTTGACGCAGAAACCTAATCATATCACAAAAAATATTTTTATTGTCCCCCATCATTGCCGAACTAACTTGGACATCATTTATATATACATTATCTACTAAAAACCCTTTCCTTACTTCAACTCTTTGTATCTCTGCATAGGGAATAAAAATACCTTCATCTCCATTTTGATGACATGTGTGTATACGAACTCCTAATGTTGTAAGTAATACTCCTTCATCAGAGGCTCCCATAAACGTATCATCATAGCATCCCAATGGAAACTCATCTTTTTTCATACTCTTAGCATATGATTCCATTGCAGATATTAATTTTCGTTTTGCTTTTTCGCTATTATCCCCTGCGTAATAAACTGCTTGCATTGAAAATTTTTCTTGTAATAACCTTACTATATCTGACCAATCATATTCTCTTTTGTCCGATTGATCATCACCACCATTACCAAGATATTTCTCCACCGCTTGAGTTGGTTTCTCTTCTGATGCATCTTCTATTTTATTCAAATTTGAATCATTACTCATTGATAATTCATCAATGGGCAAGCCGAAGAAAGCCACATCATAGATATTTTTATCCATCATCATAAAGCTTTCTAAATCCTTTAATTCCGCATCCCCAGCTCCCCATATTTTATATCCCATATCATATAATTTTCTCTCAAATGGATACAGCTGCAAAGACTTTACTATAAGTGACTCAAGGTGCTTATCTGGTATAAGACCAGTTTCCATATTCTTTAATATAGACGTGACTTTATCTCTATTATCAATGTATTCGTCCTGCACCCCTAATATATCCTCAATATCAAATTGTAAATTACAATATATTCTACCTAAATATTTAAACGCATCACCGAGAATTTTAAATATTGCATCTGCGTCACCTTTGTTGTTGTGCATCTCCTTCTTACATTTATCAATTAAAGCCAATTCCTCTTCTATTGAATTGTGTTTATTTATTTTTTGAATTCCATCCCGCATCGCACTACGAATTTCTCCATGCGATTTAAATAAATCACTCTTGCTTAAATCAAATATCTCACAACTAATCAATAGACTGACTGCCGTATCTGCTAAATTATGCGCAAATATAGATGCTATCTCATCAGGATGCATAGCAAAATTTAGTTGTTTATTGGTGTCACTATTAAATTCGTTAATATCATCTTCCGCTTTCCTAAACAAATTTCTAATTTTTATTAATTCTATTATATCTTTATTGTATGATAATGTACTCTCTTTTAACGGAATACTGAAAACATCTTTATCAGCCACGTAAAATTTATTTTTCAATGCTTCCACTCTATCATTCATAATATAATTCTCCCCGTAATTCAATTGGTCTTTATCACAAGTCTTCTATGACTTTCAACAAAGTAATTTTATTATAATTATTCATCAACAATCCTAATCGAAGATAACTTACCAAAGGCATATTACTAGGCTCACCAACACTTGAAATTTCTCTTATACTCCCATCTCCCTAAACAACATTGGATGCCTCCAACTTATTCGTTGCATCTGTAAGTATTTGACGTAAATAATACCACGTTTTTCTGCCACCAACAGAATCCTTGATTTGTGCGCATAATACTATAATAACATATTCGTTTAACGGCTCTTTTTTCCTGCCTAAAATTAAAATTTTACGTGGCAAAAAACGATGGATTTTTTACCATCTATTTGTGTACCCATTTGTGACATGTAGGGCGAGATACATCAAAAAGGTCGTGCGGCTTCATGCTCCGATATGGCTCCTGTCTCCCACTTGGCACGGATGTCTTCAAAATTCTCTGGCTTAGTGAGAGCAGGTCTGCCGAAATGTCCTCCCCTTCCCCTTGGCTGCCACAATGCCCTCCATCGTACGTTGATAATTCATTTTCCGCTCCATGTGGGCAACATGGGAAAAATCTGAATGACAAGGTTCGAGATGAATTTTCCCATGAGATCATCGCCCTGCTTACGCCATGTGTCGATAAGAGGCGTATCAAAAATGACAATTGCAACATTTCTCTCGCGTGTGATGATGTCAAGCTGATGAATTATCTCCTCGTAGTCGCGCCCAAGTCTGTCCAGACTTTTCACCACCACCGTACCGCCACGTGTCAGCTGATCCATCATCATGTATAGGCAGAACGGTCAAAATCTTTGCCGCTCTGCTTATCGGCAAAGAGTCGATCCTCTGAAGTCCCAAGGGATTCCATAGCCATGCGCTGTCGGTCGTCATGCTGAAGTGCAATAGATACCCTAATGTAGCCGTAGTGACTCCTTCATGCATTGCTCCAACGCTATGTACGCTTTCTACGTTATGAATATGATTGATGTTCATTATGATTTCTCCAAATCAAAATGCAAAAATCTGATACTTCTTGATTTTAGAGGAATCCTTGATTGCGTTATTATAGTGGCTAATCACTATATAGCCATACATCTGCAAACAAATGAAGTATCAAAAAAAGCTTCCAAACGTCAACTATGAGGAACGGAATCTCTTTTTGTATCCTTGAAAGTTCATCCTTCAAACTAATCTCAATACCACCTTTAAAAACAATACCTACCTACCCATCCTCCTTGACCACAACGTGATCGAGCAGCCCGCTCCATAAATTCTCGTCGAACTCAGCCTGCTCTCCGATGATACCACATACCACTTGAATCATAACTCCAGGGTTTTTCTCTTGCTCTCCCTCTCGACAATTTGCTCATCCAAATTTTCCAAATGCCCCTGCTGTCGCAGATAGAGCGCACGAATCTCATTTTCCTGTTTCAGATACGCCGTCTGATCCTGTGCCACTCGTGCATTCTCGCGAATCAGTGTTTCAAGAGATTCTGCTAAACTGCGAAGTTCCTGCTCTGCTCTATCGTGTTCCTCCAACAACTTCCTTGTTTGGAAAATACCATCAATTGGAGCACGGAGTTCTGTAATCACACTTTTTCACTTCCACCAAGGAGTTCAGAACCTTGACGAGAATTTGTTTAATTTCTTTCTCCGTCAGATGCTTTGTGTTGCACGGCTTGCCCTTCTGGGCATATTTCTTGTTGCAGCGGTAGATAACTCTGCAGTATTTATCCGTGGAGTGCCATACCTTCGTATACTCTTTCTGTATCAGCGTATCGCCACATCATTTCATAGCATCGCCCTTCATAGAACAGCAAAAACCGCCACGTTTTTCCACCACTGCACCCAAAAAAATAAGCCCGGCAGGATTTCCCCGCCTGGCTTTGGTCGCTCATCCGAGCATCTGCTTTTCCCGTATCTCCTTCATGGCGTCCTGCATCTTCTTCGGCACGGGCAGTCCCATGCGGGCGACGTGCTCTAAGATGGAGATGCCCTCGTTCGACATGTAGAAGAAAATCACAGCCGAGCGCAGGACGCAGCCGCTGCCGATGATGTGGACATCGAGTACGTTCGCCACGCCGACAAGCAGAAAGATGCAGACTTTTCGAGCGATGCCCCGAAAGCCGATCTCGCTCGACAGATTCCTGTCCAGAATCGCGCAGAATACGCCTGTGATGTAGTCGACGGCGACGAACACGACGAGCGCGTAGAGCAGATGGTCGAAGCTGCCGAGGAACTCGCCGACGAGCACGCCGATGCACGCCGACCACCAACGAATGTTCATAAGGTTTTCCATTATCCTTCGCCTCCTTGAATTGCTTTTTTCAATGTCTTTTCCCATTTCTTTACATCCCGCACACAGCGGAAGCGGAACGTATCGCAAATCCCCTCTGCGAGTTGCTGCAACACGCCGTCTTTGCATAGGTACAGCCCATTCTCGACCGGATGAACCACATCCCATTCCCACTCGGGAGGGTACTCTCCCGGATTCTGATCCCAACCTTGCGTAGATGCCCATACCTTCTGTATGTCTGCAGAATACACGCCGAGCAGGTACTGCCCTTCTCCGATGCGAAGAATCGTAAAGAGCGTGCCAAGATGGAAGCACCCGGTGACAATCTTATCTCCTGTCGGCGTGAAAACGGTTAGAATGATGCGCACGGGGCGGGTCATTTTATTGACGTCCACCGGCGCATAGCTGTCCCACATATAGTAGTAGCCGTCGTGAATTGGGAACTTCCTTCCCCTCGCGCCCGTGAAGTTTTCCATCTTCCGTAAGAATCCGTTTTTGTTAAGGCGCGCATACTCATAGAACAGCTGGTGCACACCGTCAGAATCCACATAATACACCGTGTTGGTCATTTCCCTGCCAGGTTTGTCTCCTTTATATCCGCCATCCGTGGAAGCATCAACTTCCAAATAGAACCCCCAATTCCCTTCGCAGTCTACATGCCCGCCACCGGTGATGATGCTGGTGAACGTCGCCTTTTTCAACATTCCATAATACGGTCTGAGATCATACGAGGCGATTTCCTCCCCGTTTTTCCTTATGCGGACAGCACCCAGAGCGCCCGGCCGTATCCCAAAATCATCCTCCACCCAGTAAACGCCCGTGAGCGTAAAAATGTTGCCGGCGGCATCCATGTCTGCATCGAGAAGCTGCCTCTCTCTCTGCGGATACGGATGCTTCAGCAAATATGCGGCGTGCGCCCCCAGATAAAGAAGGCCGTCATCCCTATGACCAACATGCAGGAATCGCAGTTCTCCTCTTTGGTAGATATAATGATATCCGCCGATGTATAGCGGAATGCCGATTTCCCCGCTTTTGGCGAGCACAGGTGCGCTGCCGCCTGCGGATTCGTGTCCGTAGACGCAGCGTCCGTCCGTCCAAATCCAGTCGCCTTTACGGACGCTTCTGTTTCCGATAACCGTGAGCCATTTTCCTTCAGCCAACACCTTATTGCCCGCTGCCGCATTCACTCTTGCCCTGTGCATATTCTCACGCTCCTAAGATAATCGCCGTGCCGCCCTTGGAGATTTGCACCCAGACGAGAGAGCCTTCTTCCGTACTGCAGTCGACGACGGCTTTGAATGGATAGGAGCGTGATCCAATGCGCACCCTGCCGCCTTGAATCACGCCCCTCTGCGCCTTGCCTTCCTGCCGCTCTCGTGTATCTTTGACGCTTTTTCTGAGCGCGTCGGCCAGTCCCTGCACTCCATTCATTTCAGTACCACCTCGTCATCTTTATGGTTTGCTTGAGGGAGCGCGGCGTAAGTTCGACGGCATTCGACTGCAGGAAATATTCCTGGCTCTCGAATCTTATGCGCTCGGTAAAATCGACGATATGCCCGACATCCGGCACGCCGTTTTGAATATTCGCATAGACTTCTAATGTAACGGTTTCCTGCGTCTTGCGGTTGAGCCAGAGAATCGCCTGTGTCAGTTCTTTGAGGTACGCTTCGCCCTTGACGGGAAATTCCGTATCAATCAGCGAGGTGAAGGGTGCATCATCGTCGTCACGCGCATAGCTTGAGCCAAGGCTGAGATTGGACTGCTCGACTGTGAAGCGGCTCGCCTTGCCGCCGGGCTTGCCTTGGGAGAGGGTGCTGCCCTCAAGATTGCCGTCGACATAGACGGTCGTCGCATACCAGCCGTAGCCCAGGGGCGCGTGGTAGGTGATGCGCTCCGTGCCGCGCTCGTTGTTCCAGTCCGTCCAGTCGTATTCCGTGTGCTTCTTCCCGTCGTTGATGGGTTCTGTCGTGCGCTCCCACTCTTTGACGAGATACACATCGCGCTCGGTTTCGGCGTAGGTGTATTCCGTGCGGCTTGTGGAGCCGTCCTTATTGTGCGTCTGCTTGCTCGTCAGATATTCGCCATGGTAGGTGTATCGCGTCATGCCTTTCTCATTCGTTTCGCTTGTCAAAAAGCCATTGTGGTAGGTGCGGCTCATCTCTTCCCAAGAGATTGTGCCTGTAAAGGGGACTGGCTCGGTATCTTCTTCATTGTAGGCATTCCCTGCCGTCGCGGAGTCGTGACCGCTGTGCCACAAGGAGCGTACGAGGCGACGCTCCACGGTCGGCCTGCCATGCGGCCAGTCCGTGATGTCGAGGACGGACGCTTCTCTGCCGCGCTGGACGATATGCAGCGTATCCTCGCGGATAAAAACATTGACCTGCCTCTGCGACAATTTCGCCGTCCAGCCAAAAAGCGCGGAGATGAAGTCTTGGTATATCATGCCGCTGTCCTCGAAGTTCTGCGACGGCGTGAAATCGTCGCATGCCCAATGGAGCTGCAAGCCAAGCGCGGCGGCGATAGACTGCGCGTAAGATGACGCCTGTGCCTCCTTGACGAATATGCGGATGGCAGAGTAGAGCGTCGCGTCCTTGCTGTATGTGCCTTTCACCGTTTGGAACAAGTCTCTCTGCATGGTTTCTTCCACGAGGAAGGAGAAGCGATAGTCCAAGAGCCGACCACGCACGGCATCGCCGATAGCAAGCGGCTGTACCGTTTCCATCTGAAAACTGTCGGAGAGCGTCATCTCTCCGAGCGTGACGGCAAAGGAGCGGATGCCATGGGCGCAAAAGTTGTCGGCGATCTGTGATACGGCACGCTTGTTTCTTCGGCTACGAGGCTGTTTGACATATTCGAGCACATGAGGAATGCGAAGCAAGGTGTCGAAGCGAACACGCACCTGTGCCACGACGGTACGGCGCAGTGCGGCTTTAGCGAGATTGCCCCTGCCGAGCCTGCGCTGCGTCCTCGCACCCGCTTGATTCCCCACCCCTGGTGTGCGCTTGGTGTCACCACGAACCGTCTCACTCTTGACGACTTCGCGCCCCGTCGCCCCGCGAGAAATGCAATAATTCGGAGACAGCGTGCGATAGGTGTCACAGCGGACGCAGACATAAATGCCGCCGACGCATCTTCGCGTGGCGGCAGAAACGATATTGCTTTTTGCCACGCGCCGCAGGAGCCTGGCGCTCGTCCAGTCGATGGCGGATGAAGTGACCGTGCGCTTTGTATCTGCGGCGATGCGGTTGGTGCTGCAGACCTGCCTTTGGCTGTCTGCTCTTATTTCAGCGGTTTCCGTAAGCTGTCGCCTTGTATCGACGCGTACCGTTTCCCTGTGCTTAGGTGCAGGGAGGATGGAGGCGCATATTTTCGGCTGCAGAACTTCTTCCCCTTTGGGAATCCATGCGATGCACATCTTCGACTGTAGAACTTCCTCACCGATGGGAATCCATGTGATGCAGGTTTTTGGCTTCAGCAAGACGTCCATGCGCTATTCCCCCGCTTTCCAGCCGAACTTTCTCGCTTCCATCTCTGCCATGCTGAAAGATGCGCCGTGCCCATCCCAAACAATCGCCGTCGTCTTGTCCGTCAATTCATGTCTGCCGTGTTCCGTCACGGCTCCGTTTGTCTCTTCCAAGGCCGTGAGGGTGCAGATGCCCGTTCCCGTGCGATAGGCGGGAGCGCCGAACAGAGTGACGCCGGTCACTTGGGAATCTGCGCCATATGCTGCAGCAAGCGCCGCCGTATCCATCGTCTGCAAAATCTGCTGTCCTGCGACCGTCGCCCGATAGCTTCCGTCGCCGCCATCGGTCATATCCGTGGCCGTCGACTGAACGGACAGAAGGACAGCCTGCTCTTTCATGTTGATGTCCTCGTCGGACAAAATGATATTGGAAAGCAAAGCGTCGTCCGTCTCCGCATAAATGCTGATTTCCTTCGCCTCTCGGAAATCCATGTAAAGGTCCGTCCGTTTGCCAATCTCATGTCCGTTGACTATGACATGGAGCATCGCATTGTAACTGGGTTCCTGCTTCATATGAAACCATATGGTATTGACGTCATCGTGCTTCATACGTTTTTTGGCATCAAAGTAAGCTGTGTCCCTGTTTATCCCATAAACATCCCAATAGTCATTGTACCCGCGAATTTTGACCCTGTTCTTCTCGCCGAATTGAAGCCACGCCGTCGAATCCAGGCTCTTCCCGCTTTTGAGATACACGTCGAACTTGCCGTACAGCTCGGTCAGCGTATAGGGAACGGCAATGCCGCGTATCTTCGGCATCCAGAAGGATACGCCCGTCTTGCTGTACTTTGCATCCCGCACCGTTTTGTCGCTTCCCAAGTCAATCAAGTCGGCATATCCGGGATTGATGTACTTGAACGCCATGCCATCGCCTCCTCAGACTTCTACGATCAGCCCTTCCGCCTGCACGTCAACCGTGGTGTCATTCTTCGGGCTTTCATCCGACGTGCTCATCGCCTTGACCCAGAAGATGACGTTGCCCTCGCCGACGCTTTGCAGGGAGATTGTGTCTTTCCAGTCAGCAGAAGCCAAGACCGTATCTGCCGTGTAGTTGTTGTCTTGAGCGGCTTTCCACTTGGCGGCATTCGTGCCGACGAACTTGATCGTGACCGCACCTTCGGCCTTGTAGCCGGAATCGCAGCGCACGGCGCATTTGACGGCTTTCTCCTCTTCTTTCGCCGCATCCAGCAATACCGCGATGGGAGAGGTTTCTGTATCTGTGCTGGCTTCCGTGCCGTCCTTCATGTTTTTTGTCGGATTGTTCATATAGATATGCAGCTTGTTCGCCATAGTCATACCCTCCAAAATTCCAGTGTGAGCTTATACGCCTTAGAAAAGTGCGGCACATAAGCGTATGCTTTCACCGTCACACGCATGTTGTGCCAAGTGTTTCCCGCCTCGTCCGTAACGTCCACTTTCTCGCGCTCGTCCCAGTATCTCTTGATTTTCTCCCACCCGTCCGCCAGTACCGTAACGGCGCAGGAGATGCGGTCGCCTTGAGCGACGTGACCAAAATCCTGCACGACGGTGCCGCCGACGATTTCCACCATGCGCTGACGGTCGTCGGGCAGCACTTGCCAATTCTCCGCTTCGAGTGTCCGCACATCACCAATTTGAATATGAATTGGAATCCCCT
>ERZ773014.2561-NODE-2561-length-10412-cov-20.449937_pt1 | contig 10412 bp, 11 predicted proteins | sample MGYA00580841_ERZ773014 | MGnify/ENA primary metagenome ERZ773014 (study PRJEB29015, sample SAMEA2737989) | human oral metagenome | biome: human oral; feature: human-associated habitat; material: dental | place: China | collected 2067 ...
AAAGGGAGAAAAGATGGCTGCACCAACTATACATTTGGCTTAACTCCTTAACTCCTTAACTCCTAATGCTGAAAAGATGGCTAACGCCCTTTAAAGGTGAAAGGGAGAAAAGATGGCTGCACCAACTATACATTTGGCTTAACTCCTTAACTCCTTAACTCCTAATGCTGAAAAGATGGCTAACGCCCTTTAAAGGTGAAAGGGAGAAAAGATGGCTGCACCAACTATACATTTGGCTTAACTCCTTAACTCCATAACTCCTAATGCTGAAAAGATGGCTAACGCCCTTTAAAGTTGTCTGTAGGTTCCTAGATTTCTAGTTCAGTCTAGCTTTCGGACAAGTCCGACTTGTCCGACTCGTCCGACTTGCCTATTAGCCTAACGCCACCTATACATTTGGCTTAACTCCTAAATGGTGAAAAGATAGCTACGCCCTTTAAAGGCGTTAGCCATCTTTTCACCCTTTCACAAAAAAGTCGCCCACACAATACAGCGAGGGCGACTATTTTTATTTCTCTTCTTAGCTAGAAGCAATTACTGAATAGCTTCCGTCAGTTCGGCGCCAGCCTTAAACTTGGCAACCTTCTTAGCAGCGATAGTAATTTTCTCTTTCGTTGCGGGGTTAACACCACCATGTGCGGGACGTTCGTTAACGCTGAATGTGCCGAAGCCCACTAACTGCACCTTGTCACCCTTCACAAGAGCTTCCTTAATTGCTGCAACTGTTGCGTCTAACGCTTTCTTCGAGTCAGCTTTGCTCAAGCCAGAGCCTGCTGCGATTTTGTCGATCAAATCTGTTTTGTTCATATAACTTTGAATTATAAAAGTGATAAATGTATATGCGTTATCTCAGAACTGGGAACAAATATAGGCGTTTACTTTCAAAAATCAAATGAAAAGGAAAAAAAAGTGAAGTTTTTTTTGAAAAATTGTCGTTCCGTAGGGCTTTTTATGCGCATTAACAGATATTTTTAGTACTTTTGCCCATGTTATAACATTTCATTCAAAGCATATCATTAATGGGCAATATACCAACAATAACCAAGAATTTGCTTATCATCAACGTGCTAGCTTTCTTGGCCACGTTAGTCATCCAGAGCAGTTCGGGCATTGATCTCAACAACATACTCGGCCTCCACTTTTTCCGGGCGTCCGACTTCCGCATTTACCAACTCGTCACCTACATGTTCATGCATGGCGGTTTCGCGCACTTGTTCTTCAACATGTTTGCGTTGTGGATGTTCGGCGTGGTGGTCGAAGGCGTATGGGGGCCGCGCAAGTTCCTATTCTATTATATAGCCTGCGGCATCGGTGCGGGCTTGATGCAAGAATTGGCGCAGTTTGTAGAGATTTACCTGCAACTCAACGCGCAGGCTCCTTTGGGCGTGGGCGAGGCCTTCATCGTAATGGGGCAATTGGCCAACCAGCTTAACGGACTTACCACCGTTGGCGCATCGGGAGCCATCTACGCCATCCTCTTGGCCTTCGGCATGATATTCCCCGAAAACAAAATATTCATCTTTCCCATCCCCATCCCCATCAAAGCCAAATGGTTTGTTATGGGTTATGCCGCATTAGAGCTGTATCAGGCTATGGCCGGAACGGGTGGCAACGTGGCTCACTTGGCTCACTTGGGCGGAATGATATTCGGTTTCTTCATGATACGCTACTGGCAACGGCACCCCTCGCACAACTTCTCGCAGCGAAGGGGCACCAACGCCTTCGAACGAATGAAGAATTTTTACGAAAAACACCACCAACCCACACCCGAAAGCCCACGCGAAGAAACGCGGGCCGAGAGCGACTGGGACTATAACGCGCGCCGAAAGGCCGAACAAGACGAGGTGGACCGCATACTGGACAAGATACGCAAGAGCGGGTACGACAGTCTTACGCGCGAAGAAAAACAACGTCTCTTCGACCAAAGCAAACGCCAATAAGCAAAACCGAGATGCAGGCAAAAGTAAAAAAATGGATTGTTCAGCTTGCCAGTGGCGCCAACGTGGCCACCATCTTGGTAATGCTAGCCGTAGGATACAGCGACAGGCTTAACCCCGCCAGCCACCCATTGATGGCCACGCTGGGCCTCACCTTCCCCGTATTCCTAGCCATCAATGCCGCCTTCTTAGTGTTTTGGGCTTTCTTCAAACTGCGCCGAACGCTCATCCCGCTGGTTGGTTTCGTGGCTTGTTTCGGTCCTGTGCGCACGTACATACCATTAAATGTAAACAGCAATCCCACAGACAGCTGCCTTAAAGTGTTATCTTACAATACATTTCTGTGGGGCGGCGGCGAGGCCACAGAGCCACAACGCTGGGAAATGCTGAACTATGTGAAGGAGAAAGATGCCGACATACTATGCCTACAAGAGGCAAATCTGGGCGGAAAGTTCCAAGCCACCATCGACTCTTTGCTCAACAGCATCTACCCTCATCACGACATAAAGGAGAAAACTACCATCTACGACCGCCTGGCCATATACAGCAAGTACCCCATTGTGCGTTCAGAACGCCTGATGTACCCACACAGCGAAGATTTCAGTCAGGCCTGTTGGGTGGCCACGCCAGGCGACACGGTGCTGGTTGTCAACAACCACTTCGCCACAACAGGCCTAACCGAAGCCCAACGAAAAGAATTTAAGAGCATGCTCAAAGGCGATTTGCGCACCAAACAGATGCCCGAACTTGGGAAAAGCCTGATGCACAAGCTGGGCGAATACGCCAAAATTCGCGCTCCGCAAGTGGAATGCGTGGCCCAATTCGTGCGCAAGCACAAGGGGCAAAGCATTATTCTCTGCGGCGACTTCAACGACAGCCCCATCTCTTACGCGCGCCGTTGCATGGCAAAAGAGCTAACCGACTGCTATGTTGCCAGCGGAAACGGCCCCGGCATAAGCTATCACCGCAACGCCTTCTACGTACGCATAGACAACATCATGTGCAGCGACAACTGGCAACCGCTTAAATGCGTAGTAGAGAGTAAAGTGAAGACATCCGACCACTATCCCATCTTTTGTCTGCTGCAAAAACTTCGCAAATAGGCAAAAAATGATAATATACAGAGCTAACTGTTTACTAATCTAAGAAAAATCAGTAACTTTGCAGGGTTGTATGGCAACAGAAAAACAATAAAACAAAAATAAATAACAATGCAAAACAAAGGTATCGTAATTGTAACTGCCGTCTTGCTGACGCTTGCAAGTATCTTCTACCTGTCTTTTTCGGTGGCTACCCGTTACTACGACGGGAAGGCAGCCGAGCTGAAAGACCCCATTGCCCAACAAGATTACAAGGACTCTGTGAAGTATCTTGGCATCTACAGCTACCAAAGGTGTTTGGAAACACAGATTGGACTGGGCTTGGACCTCAAAGGAGGTATGAACGTTATTCTTGAAATCAGCGTGCCCGACGTCATCGAGACACTGGCAGACCACAAGACCGACGCGGCTTTCACCAAGTCGCTAGAACAGGCTAAGAAAGAAGAAGAAACTAGCCAGAGCGACTTTATTTCGCTTTTCATCAAGTACTACAAACAAAACGCACCTGGCCACAAACTCGCCGAACTGTTCGCCACGCAGCAATTGCAAGGCAAGGTTTCGCCCCAAAGCAGCGATGCCGAAGTGGAGAAAGCACTGAGAACAGAAGTGCAGGCTGCCATCGACAATTCGTTCAACGTGGTGCGCGCACGTATCGACAAGTTCGGTGTGGTGCAACCCAACATACAGAAACTCGAAGGACAAGAAGGCCGCATCATGGTTGAAATGCCTGGCGTGCGCGAACCCGAACGCGTTCGTAAGCTATTGCAGGGCTCGGCCAACCTCGAATTCTGGGAAACATTCAACGCATCCGAGATTGTTCCTTACCTTACTCAGCTTAATGCACGACTGGCCAGCGAACAAAACGGCACCGACACCGCTGCCGTAGACACCGCCAACGCCAGGGCTAAGGCCGAACAAGAGGTGGCTAAGGCCAAAAACGAGCAGCCTAAGTTTAAGCTAAACACGGGCGACGACAAGAAAACCGACGTGGCACAACGCGCCAACGATGCCCAAACGGCTGCCGCCATCAAGGCCAATCCGCTGTTCTCGCGCCTGCAACCCACTGGCGGAAACTCGCTAAGCATTGTGGGATATGCCAACATTCGCGACACTGCTGCCATCAATAAGCTTATTTATGGCCCCGTTGCCAAACAGGTTCTACCTCCCGACCTTAAACTGCTGTGGAGTGCAAAGCCTGCCGACCAGGCAAAGATGAAGAACATCTACGAGCTACATGCCATCAAGGTAACCTCCACCAATGGCCGTGCGCCAATCGAAGGCGACGTTGTTACCGATGCCAGCGATGAGTTTAACCATACCAATGGTCGTCCCGAAGTGAACATGCGTATGAACAGCGACGGCGCACGCCGCTGGGCAGCACTCACAAAGGCCAACGTAGGCAGGGCCATTGCCATTGTTTTGGACAACGCTGTGTATAGCGCGCCGCGCGTAAGCAACGAAATCGAAGGTGGCTCATCTTCTATCAGCGGCAACTTCACCATCGAAGACACCAAAGACCTTGCCAACACGCTGAAGAGTGGACGTATGCCTGCCCCTGCACGCATCGTTCAAGAAGAGGTTGTTGGTCCTACGCTGGGTGCTCAATCCATCCAACAAGGTATCCAATCCTTTGCCATCGCCTTCGTGGTACTCATGGTTTACATGGTGCTGATGTACGGCTTTACGCCAGGTATGATGGCTAACACGGCCCTCATCGTCAACCTATTCTTCACGCTAGGTATCTTAACGTCGTTCCAAGCCGCACTAACGCTATCGGGTATTGCGGGTATGGTGCTGTCGTTAGGTACGGCCGTGGATGCCAACGTGCTTATCTACGAACGAACCAAGGAAGAGCTTGCTGCCGGAAAGGGCATTAAACAGGCCATCAAGGAGGGTTACGGAAACGCCTTCTCGGCCATTTTCGACTCGAACCTTACCTCTATCATCACGGGTATCATCCTCTATTCGTTCGGTACAGGTCCCATCCGCGGTTTCGCAACAACGCTTATCATCGGTATCGTTTGTTCGTTCTTCACCGCCGTATTCCTCACTCGCTTGGTTTACGAGTACCAACTGAACAAGGACCGCTGGACGAAACTCACCTTCACCACGGGCTTTTCTAAGAACTTCATGCAGAATGTACACTTCCCCTTCATGAGTGTTTACAAGAAGACCTTCGTGCTAGTAGCAGTACTTTTGGCCGTATTCGTAGGCAGTTTCGTAACTCGTGGACTTAGTCGCAGCATCGACTTCACCGGTGGGCGCAACTATGTGGTTACGTTCGAAAAGCAAGTGCAACCCGAACAAGTGCGCGGCATACTGGCCAACGCATTCCCCGGCTGCACCACCAGTGCCCTAGCACTAGGTACCGACCACAAAACCATACGTATATCCACCAACTATAAGATAGAAAGCAACAGCCCAACGGTAGACGATGAGGCCGAAACCATACTGTACAACGCCTTGAAAAAAGCCGGTCTTGTATCGCAAAAGGATGTTGAGGCCTTTAAAAACCCCGACATTCGTCAAGGCGGTTCCATCATCAGCAGCACCAAAGTTGGTCCTTCGGTGGCAAAAGACATCACCTACGGAGCCATCATCAGCGTGCTATTGGCCATCTTCGCCATCTTCGTTTACATCCTCATACGTTTCCGCAACGTGGCTTTCTCGGTTGGTTCAACCGTAGCTTTGGCCATCGACACCACCTTCGTTATCGGTCTTTACTCCTTGCTGTGGGGTTTCATGCCCTTCTCTTTGGAGATCGACCAAACGTTTATCGGTGCCATCCTAACGGTTATCGGTTACTCCATTAACGACAAAGTGGTGGTGTTCGACCGTATTCGCGAGAACATGAAGTTGCATCCCAAACAAGATTTCCGCAGTTTGTTCAACGATAGTATCAACCAAACGTTGGCTCGTACCATCAACACGTCGTTCTCAACGCTTATCGTGTTGCTCTGCATCTTGTTCTTGGGTGGCGAAAGCATTCAGAGTTTCGCCTTCGCCATGAGCCTTGGCGTAGTGTTCGGAACACTCTCGTCTATCTTCATCGCTGCCCCCATCGCCTTCCTTACCTTGGGTAAAACCCAAAAAGGACGCGCTTTGGAAGCCGCGACGGTATAACGAAACGCACTAACGCACACAATAAAGTCCAGCCCCACTCCTTATATAATATAGGGAGTGGGGCATGTTTTATTGCAGAAATTTAAATTCTTCGTTTGCGAGTTTACAAGGCGTTAAGCTCGTGAAGAGATTAAACGAAAGTAAGGGATTAAACATAGAAACAAGATGAACTTTATAGAAGACTTGAAACGACTACGGAAGATACACGAATTAATCAGCGAGCAGAACACGGGCTCTCCTGAAAAATTGGCCGCAGCTATTTGTGTTTCCCGAAGTGAGCTGTATTACATTCTCCGAGAATTAAAAAAGATGGGTGCGCAGATATGTTACGACAGGCGCAAACGTTCATTTTGTTATGTCAACAATTTTAAGTTGGATATGGAGATTAAGGTAAGCTATCTTGGAGAGCACGAGATGAGTATTCTTGGTTGTGGACTCGTTGGTTGCAGAACATGCAGAGGTGTTCTGTACAACGCATTTGTACAGAATGTCACCTTTTAATCAGACTTGCTTTATAAAAACTCCCCTAACCAATCCTTATATTATGCGCTCTACCTAGTAGGGCAAATAGTGGGAAGCCTCAATCAGAGCCTAGAATCAATAGCCGCCTACGTTTATAATCCAACATCCATTTCTTGCCTTGAAGGAAGTCTGCGTTTATACATGGTTCTTTTAGTCCACTATTACTAGACTTGACAAAATCCAAATTAGAATTGAGATTCGATATTTCTACTGGTACGTTTTTACACCATCCTACCTTTTTATAGGTTAATTTCTCAGCAATGCTAGCACCAGGTAACTTAACACTGTCGGTTGGGATTATGTCAAAGTTAGAAGGCACTGCATTTCGTACCGCCCCTGTATCGAAAAATATTCGTGTGTCTTTGCCTCCAATTTTTCCTTCAAAATAGATGAGATTTAAAGCTGCATCGGCATATTTTTTCCATTTTATCGTGGCAACAACATTCTTAGGCACACGCATATATCGCTGAAGCGTATTTCTCTTCAAGTCATAACACCACAAGTCTCTTTTTAAAACATCGCCACCAATGATAAACTTAGGGGCGTATTGTTGGAGCGTTCCAGCCAAATCCACTAAATAGCATCTCACATTGGTGTAAACCACCCCTCCAAATGCAATACTGTCTAGATACACATAAGATGAATTAACGTCTTTACCCATTGTATTCCCCACCACTGCATTTACTCGTTCGCCTTTAATTTGGCAAGAGTCAATGGCGTATGTAGAATCAATGGCACATACAGAAGCACCAGTATCAATAGTCGTTTCGCGGATTGTGCTGCACAAGCCTGAATTGTAGACAGCCACATCTACATACATCAAGTTGTTTTTATTGTGATTTGCGATTGCGCCATAACCGATGTGGTTTGGAAACAAACAAGCCAACCTACAACAAGGCGCAGCAAATCGCGTTTGGTGATAAGCATCTTATTCTTCATAAGCATAATTTATACACTATATTTTTTAATCAAAGATCGCTATTGTTATAATAGCAAACCAACTTTTCTTAAAGAGATTGCTGTTCTGTACAAAATATTCGGACGAAAGTAATTAAAACGCTCCCTTAGCTTGCCTTTGTTGCGTAAGTAGTTGCCTTGTCAATCGGCAGCCAAAATCAATAGCCGCCTACGCTTATAGTCCAGCACCCATTTCTTGCCTTGAAGGAAGCCGGCGTTTATGCGGGGAGATTTCGGTCCGGCTTTCAGAGCCTTGACAAAATCCATATTAAAAGTATAATTCGCTATTTCCACGGGGATGTTTTTGCACAATCCAGCCTCCTTATATGTTAATTTGTCAATCATGTTAGCACTTGGCAACCACACTTTCTCGGTTGGAGTCAAATCAAAGTCGTACGTTAGCCCATTCAGTAGTGCCCCGGTATCAAATAATATCCGCGTGTCCTTGCCCCCTATCTTCCCTTCAAAATAGATGTGATTCAAGGCTGCATCGGCATACTTCTTCCATTTCAAAGTGGCGACAACGTTCTTAGGCACACTCATAAGCCGCTGAAATGTGTTCTCCTTCAAATCACAACACCAATAACCCGCCTTTAACACTTCGCCACCAATGATAAATTTAGGGGCGAGTTGTTGCAGTGTCCCTACCATATCCACCAAATAGCATCTCACCTTTGTATAAACCACCCCACCAAATGCGATGCTGTCTAGATACACATAAGACGTATTGGCGGTTTTTCCCATTGTGTTCCCAAAAGTTGCGTTTATTCTCTCACCCCTAATTTGGCAGGAATCTATGGCGTAAGTTGAGTCGATGAAACATACAGAAGCACCCGTATCAATAGTTGCTTCGTGGGTTGAGCAGCATAAACCCGAACTGAAAACAGACACGTCCGTATACAGCAAGTTGTTTTTTATTGTTATCTTCGATTGCGACATGCCCGCAGTGGTTTGGAAACAAACAAGCCAGCCTACGACTAGGCGCAGCAAATCGCGTTTAGCGATGAGCATCTTATTCATCATGATTATAATATACACACTATATTTTTTAACAAAAGATTGCCATTGTTATAATAGCAAACCAACTTTTCTTAAAGAAATTGCAGTTCCGTACAAAATATTCGGACGGAAGTAATTAAAACGCTCCCTTAGCTTGTCTTTGTTGCGTAAGTAGTTGCCTTGTCATTCGGAATCCAAAATCAAGAGCCGCCTGCGTTTATAATCCAGCATCCACTTCTTACCTTGAAGGAAGTCTGCGTTAATGCGTGGATATTTAGAACCATCCCCCTTATCCTTGATAAAATCTAAGTTAAAATTGTATTTTGATAGTTCTACGGGTATGTTTTTGCACAGCCCAACTTCCTTATGGGTAAATTTTTCAGCAAAGTTTGCACTCTGTATCTTAATTTTCTCAGTTGGAGATATGTCAAAGTTAGAAGTTACAGCATTTCGTACCGCCCCTGTATCGAACAAGATTCGTGTTTTTTTGCCTCCAATTTTTCCTTCAAAATAGATGTGATTCAAGGCTGTGTCGGCATACCTTTTCAACTTTATTGTGTAGACAACATTCTTAGGTACACGCATATATCGCTGAAGCGCATACCTCTTCAAATCATAACACCACAAATCTCTTTTTAGGACTTCGCCACCGACAACAAACTTAGGAGCGAATTGTTGTAGTTTCCCAACCAAATCTACCAAATAGCATCTCACCTTTGTATAAACCACCCCACCAAATGCAATGCTGTCTACATACACATACGAAGTGTTGATGTCTTTACCCATTGTGTTCCCCATTGTTGCTTTTACTCGTTCGCCTTTAATTTGGCAAGAGTCAACAGCGTATGTAGAATCAATGATACACACCGAAGCACCAGTGTCAATCATGGCTTGGCTTGTACAGCATAGGCCAGAATTGAAGACAGATACATCTGCAAACATCAAGTGGTATTTTATTGTGATTTGCGATTGTGCCATAACCGCTGTGGCTTGGAAGCAAACAAGCCAGCCTACAACAAGGCGCAGCAAATCGCGTTTGGTGACAAACTTCTTTTTCATCATTATCATAACTTACACACTATATTATAAAATAAGGATTGTGATTACAACAAAGCAATTCTTTACCATAGAATAAATCAACCTAAGACGGATGCTTTGGCCTCGATTTTACAAATTTGGATACCTGCTGTTTTTACGGAAACATGTACTTTGTGCCATGCCCAAAGATTGGAATGTCGAGGTTTTACCACCATAAGTAGCAGTTACTCCATCCGTTGTTAGAGGGCGCATTAGATTCTCTTTCATAGTTTTGCTGTTTAAGTTTGCATGTTGATGTAAAGTTGTAGACTTCTTACGCTGCGAAGATACTTAGAAAAAGCGACATTTAGCAAGCTTTCTAAAAGAAATTATAGCCCAATATAAAATAAAGGGTATGGAGCATGGCGTATGGGGCTTTGTCGCCAATGGGTTCTTGGGGTATGCCTTCCAAGCTGTTTCTAACAAACAGATTAAAGTTAAAGAAAGTAACAATAATTTACAAAACACACCTTTCTTATCACCCCCTTCTAGCGAAAATGTCGGCCGAAAAGCATGCTTTTAGCCGCTGATTTAGGTCTTGTGCGTTTCGTTTTTAGTCCAATTTTAGGAACTTCGCCTACATTTTGCACCATTTAGCCTTTCTAGATGGCACCCACATCGTGTTTTTTTCGATGCCAAATGCCCCCTTTTAGACCCTAAAATCCCACTTTTTAATGTGCATTTTGCCCTTTCTGGC
>ERZ773014.2567-NODE-2567-length-10398-cov-2.594992_pt1 | contig 10398 bp, 8 predicted proteins | sample MGYA00580841_ERZ773014 | MGnify/ENA primary metagenome ERZ773014 (study PRJEB29015, sample SAMEA2737989) | human oral metagenome | biome: human oral; feature: human-associated habitat; material: dental | place: China | collected 2067 ...
CTTCCAGAGATTTCTTCTCTTCCTGCAAAGCCTTGAGCCGATCTGCCATGGCAAAAATTTGTACATTGTCCATCGGGTGTTTCGCTCCTTTCACTTACTGCCGAATCATTCAACCCTCTGAGAGAAACCGTCATCCTTCAAAGGATTTTCGCCCTTGCGGTAATCGTCGACGAGCATCTTGGCGAGGCTCACTTTCTTTCGCAGAGCATAGAGAACCTTGCGGTCAATCGTTCCTTTGCAGACAAGATAGATGTAGTGGCATTTCTCTTTCTGCCCGGCTCGATGGATGCGAGCCTTCGCCTGCTCGAAATTGCTCATGCTGTAGTCGAGGGAGTAAAAGACCATCGCGCTTGCCGCCGTCAAGGTGATGCCGAGTCCTGCCGCTGCAATCTGTCCCACAAACACGCGGCAGTTTTCGTCGTGCCGGAAGCGTCGTATTTCTTCTTCTCGATCTTTCACGCCGCCGCGCACTGCGGCATAGCCGATCTTTTTCTTTTCCAGAAGCTCTTGTATGGTGTCGAGCTCTGCCACAAAGCGCGCCATGACGACGAGCTTTCTGTCTTCTGCCATCGCGGTGTCCAGGATATCCGACAGCGCCTCCAGCTTGGCGCGGCTCACGGCGTTTACTGTGCCGTCATCGTCGGTCAGATATCCTCCCGTAATCTGCGATAGGCGCAGGAGGCGCGTGAGAATGTTCACCGTTGTGACTTCTGACTCTTCGAGCTCTGCATAGCTTTCCGCTTCGATCTTGCCGTAAATCTTCGCGGCGGATGCTTCCAGCTCGACCGTACGGACTTTCTCGGTGACTGCCGGTAAATCCAAGCACTCCGCTTTCGTCACGCGATAGGCAATGGAATGAAGTTTTTGCAAGAACTCATCGGTCATCTGCCTGCGGAAGATCGGCGTATGGTTTCCGTAGCCGCACATATCGAAGTACCGATTGCGGAACGTATAGAACGATGTGCCGAAAATCGCCGGATTGAGAAAGCGGTACTGCGAGAATACATCCAGTTCGCGGTTCGTGATGACCGTTCCCGTGAGAAGCAGCTTGTATCTTGCCTTATCGCCGATGCGATGCATCCCCTTGCTTTGGGATGTGCGGTTCTCCTTTAGCTTATGCGCTTCGTCTGCAATCACCAGGTCGGCGTTATATGCCATCAGTTCTTTTTCGAGCCTCCACGCCGATTCATAATTCACGACTACGACCTGCAAACCCCCGTCCGGCAGCTTTGTCAGCTGTTCTTTCTTCTTTGCCGATATGCCTTTCAGAATGGTGAGCGAATACGGGAAGTCGGCGAACTTCTCGAATTCTTCCTCCCACACGCCAAGGATGGAAAGCGGCGCTACCACCAGCACACGGTTGACTTTGCTGTATTGGTACATACATCCGGCAACGGCGATGCTTACGATCGTTTTGCCGGTTCCCATCTCCATCAAAAGCGCCGTGCCGCGGCTCTTAAGACGCTCGTCAAATACACCGAACTTGTCGCAAGCAAATGCAAACGCCCTTTTCTGATGGTCATACGGAGCAGCCTTTATCGGCATCATCAGTTCGATGTTCTCATTCATTGCCGTCACCCCGCATTTCCTTGATCTCGATGCCCTGCACGGTTTCACCCGGCGTCAGCACGAGAACCTCGCAGAATTCTCCGAAGAGAAAGGTGAGCAGCTTTTTCGGAATGCTCCTGTGTTCGCTCTGCAGGACTTCCTGCTTATGCCCGTTCCTGTCAGCGATATTGATTCGTACTTTGTGTTTTAACTTCATAGGTTCGTCCTCCTGTTCCTGATCTGCATTGCTGCGGAGGATGGATGGATTTCCTTCCTCACTCACTACCGGGAAATTCAACCCTCCGAAGAGGTGCGGCCGGGGAGGACTCCGACCGCCGTATATGCCGCTCTTCACGGCTCAGTCCTTCTTCGGGTACTTGTGGCGCTTCACGCGCTCGACCCCGAAGGACTTGGCCACCTTATCGATGATCTTGTTTTTGCGGTTTGTCATTGCCGCAGAGGACGGCAGCTTACCCGTCTGCTCGGCTTCAGCCTGGCGCATCTCCTCAAGCGGAGTACCCTTGCCGAAATGCTCGAAGAAGAAGTCCTGCTGCGATTCGGTGCATTCCTCGTCAATGACGCGGCGCGCCTGCTCCGCCTGGGGATTCTCCTGCTCTGGCTCGGCGAACAGTTCGTCTTCCGGGCTTCCACCGTTGCCGGCAAGCGTGTCCCATGGATCGACCGCATCCTCGTTGTCGGGATCAGCCTTGTAGCTGTTCTCCTTGGCATCAAACACGGGATCACGCAGCTCACCCACGTAGCGATCCTGCAAATCCATACCATGGTCGGACTCATCGAGCATGATGGTCAGTTCGAGCGACAGATCTTTGCCTACTTCGAGTCTCTGAGTGACCACGCACTTTGCATTGTCATCCCAGCGTTTGTAGCAGTAATACTTGCCATCCACCGTCAGATAACAGGTACGGTTGGGGTTGAATCCACTCTTTTGTTTCTTTGAATTGTTGCTCTTCATTGCAGTGTCCTTTCCGTCCGAGCGGTACGGAAGGACACAAAAGAGCCTGCGATCGAAGATGACCACAGGCTCCGATAGCCGAAAAAAGGCGCACGAAACTACGGTGGGAGCATCTTCATTCCCCGTGCGGCTTTAATAGCCATACGTTGAACTCTCATGCATCCCTCCGCCCTTATAGCGCTATTCGGACTAAGAGATTGATTTTGCCGCCACCATCGGCAGCATCTTTATTGTACTCTGCAAGGAAGAGTAAGGAAATTCTCCAAGAAATTCCATTATTTTTAACAGCTTATGTAATGGGTATATCTTTTATTTCCCATTACTTTTGCGTATAATAAGAGAAAAGGGCTCCCGATTAGGAACCCTAATGCTATCGTAGATAATGGTTTCTGCAAAAGCGGAGCCTGTTTTAGATAGCCCCACGGAAAGGAAAATGTCGTTATGGACGAAAAAATTTCTGGAATTTCATTAAAAACAATGTTTCAGCACGAGGGATACGGCTGTCTCTGTGCAAAAGACACGGTAAATACTTCTCCCGACGAGGCTCCAACTGTTACCCTCAAGGTTTGCTCCGATACAAGTACACAACTATTGTTCTCCTATGCACCGAAAGACGGTTTTAATATGACCGGCGTTGCTGGAGGCATTCATGAGAAAAACATCCTAGGTAAGCTACTCGCCCTTCCCAAGGGAGACATAGACAAACATATCGAGTTTATTGAAAAATACGGTTTCTTATATCCGCTGCCGGAAAATGAGTACACAGCCGTTGAAGCGAGCGATCTTGTTGCCATCATCAACAGAATAAAATCAACCATTCGGTTGTACAGTTGTATCAATAAAAAAGATTACAAAGGAGTCCTCATCCATGTAGTCTATTTGCTTTTCGCTCCCGTGACAGAACTGCGGATCGGCGATGATGCTTTTTCGACTTGTTCCCATCGTTTCAAGAAACTGCTTGACTCCTATAATCTGTTTCCGGATTTGAGCAGGGAGCCGGCAGTTGCTGCGAACGGAACATACTCTGTAGACGATGCGTTTCTCGGAAAGAAAAATGCTGTCGACATCAGTTTTTATAACGCCGTGAGGAGTGGCTCAGATACGAATTTGCAGGGAAGCAAAGACCCGTGGTTTAAGAACTTAATGGCAATGTACATGGGATGTAAGGATGTGGATGAAGAGACTCGATACCTTATTGATTTCTTTTACCATCTCCAGACGGAAGTGTCTGTCATAAAAGAAGTCTATTACGGCGGTTTCAAGTCATATACGACATTCAGCGAAAATGCGTTTGACGATTCTTTCAGGAACGCTCTATTGAAGATTGCAAGGATTGTCGTAGCAGAGGAGATTAACCACAACATTCGTGGCATCCATCCGAAGTATAACGGTGGCAAGTTAACTGCTACATGGCAAGTCGATACGCTCATCGAAGCCCTTTATTTTTCCATCTTCTATATGAGAAATGGTGAGATGTATAAAGAATGCGAAAATCCGAATTGTAAGCGAGACAGGTTTTTCCTGGTAGAAGCAACGAGGACGAATAAACACTACTGTTGTGAACAATGTAGAAATGCAGCCGGCGCGCAACGATACCGAAATCGTCAATTATAAACGGGAAAAATAAGGCTCTACCTCTCATTGGTTGAAAGGTAGAGCCTTTATTCTTTATGTTGCTGGTCTCGGAACGGGAGCCCTGGTCTCCACTTTTTCTATTGCTTCCGCAAGCTGCCGTTTCTGCTGATCTGGCATACCGATGTAGTTATACATGAGGAATCGGGTATCAATCACAATGCCTTGGACACGTTCGTAATTCTTCGGATCAGGCTTCCAGTCACCGACCGCTTCACCGACGTTGCCGATGATGTCTGTAACGCGCGGTATCGGATTACCATCAGCCCCCATCTCAAAGAATGTGTTATCCTCCCGATTGAACGGCATAATAAATGCGTTATAAAGATTTTCACTCGGCACACCCTTGGCGCGCTCAATGTACTCTCCGTATGTGATCTGCTTGTTGATGTCGGGACCGTTCGGAAGATGATTGGGATTGCCGCTATATCCGTATCGGTACAGTTTTGCATCAAGCACATACACCTTGCCGTTGTAAATCATTATGGTATCCGGCTGGAGCGGAGTTTTTGACCTGTTGGGACCATAGTCAAGCAGCCACCTGGTGCGCGGGAAATATCGATCCTTATCCTCGATCCCGAATGCCTTATCTATCATCTTTTCCCAAATACGCTCAAAGAAATCCGTGCCGAAGAAGTATTGCTTTTCGGAAGACTTCTCGTCCATATATTTGAGCATGGATACCATTGCCGAAAACAGTTCTTGCTCCACATCGTTATGAGTAGATGCCAGCTTCTTTTCCAGGATGTAAATGGCTTCTCTGTTGTCGGGATGCGGACCGGACTTTTCCGGCATATAGGGAACATAGAGCCAGCCCATTTTATCGAATGCCTCGTACACGCAGTACCGATGAATCTGCGTAATTTTCTTGTCGGCATTCGGCGTTACGGAACGCACGGTCATATTTGTAAAAATCAGAGAGCCGTTCTTCTGTACCAATGCCCGTTGTTCACGGACAGTACGCGGCCACGATGCATTTCCCTTGGTATCCGTCTTAAACCGCAGATCAGTCTCGATGTAATAACGACCCGTTCGCAGAAAATCCCGAATCACCTTGAGGTATGCGTGCATCGGAAAGTCAACCGTTCGCGGTGCAGCAAACTTCGATTCCTCTATCAGCTTGTCCTCTTTCATGAACGCGGCAAGCACATAGAACAAGTTGTTAATGTCCGCACGGAGATCATCGTCATTCGGAGGAAGCTGATAGCCTATTGGGAAATAGATAACGGCATCATCCGTATCCGCCTTTACACCGACAAAACTGTCTCCTTCGTCATTCTTGTTGACATGGCAGCGTTCTCTAATATTCTTTTGTAAATCCATAGCCACTGACCACCTCGCTTTCCATTAGGCATATTATCATGCCTGCGAATCAGGATAGAGAGATGCACAGACAGTCGACTTGAAAATCTTAAATCTTTCACGCCCCATTGAATACACAAAAGTACGGATGACCTGCTCCAAGCTCTCCATATTATCGGTGTCGAACAATGCTTCCGGATTAAACTTAAACGCATCGTCCCACAGATATTTGATAACTTTCTCCGGGAACATACGGTTATGCATAAGTGCCTCTCTGATAATCGCAAGTCTCTGCTTCTTATCCTCCGGCATATCACCAGCGGCTTCAGCCCGCAGAAGGTCGTTATATTCTGTAAGAAGTGAAGTGTATCCCTCCGAAGGTACTGCCCGTTGATCGAAGGTCACATCATTCTCGTGCACGAAATAAACGCCCAGCCTCTTATCCTCGGCAGACGCCATCTTTGCCTTATTGCCTACTATGATGACATTAATCTTTTCGCAGAATGTTTTCCATGTAACTTCTGTATCAAGAATCTGCGCATTGGCAAGGGACGCTCGCACATTATCAAAGTTGTTCTCTATAAGGCGCATTCTCCATCTGCGCTGGAACGCCGTATCAAGAGTGAATACATTCTGATCCGAGGTGTTCATCGTGCCTACGATGGAGAGATTTGACGGAATCCTAACCTTATGAGAAGGATCGCCGTATATTTTTTCAGCCATATACTTATGTGTGATGCCATACTCACTCGTTCCAATTGGATAAGGGATTCCTTCCACCGTTTTCGGTTCAACCGTTCTGTCCAACAACTGGAATACTTCACCAAAGATTGCCGGAGCGTTTCCACGATTCACTTCTTCGATAATAAGGATATACTCCTGCATAGGATGCCTATATGCATCTCTTAAGATAGTCGTGAAAGGTCCGGCTGTGAACTCGTATGTAACCTGTTTTTCAGCATCAACTACCGGAAGAATCTGTCCGATAAAGTCCGCGTTGGTATAGTCCGGATGGAATACCAAGCGTTCTACAACGCTATCTTTGTGGCAATATTCATGCTCTATTGTCCAGCTCTTACCAGAACCGGGCACACCATATAGCAGTATATTCGTGCCGCCATCTATGCGTTTCTCTTCATCAATCTCACGTTCCTCGCTTTTTTCAATGGCTGCATTCCCCCAGGAAGAAACCATATTCATCATCAAGGACATGATCTGCCTATATTGTTCTCCCGTGATGTTTATAAATGACTCTGTTTGTTCTCTTGCATTGATGATTTCTTGAAGTCCAGTAGGGACGGCCGTAAGTTTTGCTCCCATTTTTGTTTCAAGGATCTTTTCAAAGTACAACTGCTGATTACTCTGATCAAATCCCACATCGAAAAGGTAGCAAAATGTCTTTGTTGCACCAGCAACATACCCAACAACTTTATCTCCTTCCGCAAGGGTATCTAAAGGATTAGCGTATCCTTTGAGCATAAGAGAAACAGCACACTTTTCACCATGCCCAACCAGCGAAAAGGACTTTACTTTTTCTTCAAGAATCAAAATATAGTAATTCATTTTTTGTCTCCTCCTGCATTCATTGTATCTATCAGTGAAAGCATATATGTCTTCATTCTTGCGAGTCTTCTTTCTGCATCCCCATTGCTAATTTCTATGTAATCCAAATACTCGTAATTGGGCAAGATGCTTTTACTATCAATCAGCAAGTCATATGCTGCCGTATCTGCAGGAGATGTCTTTTTCTTCATTTTTTGACCGAGATACTTTACATACAACTTTACTCGCTCATTCTGATAAATAACATCCATTGAGTAGTCGTCACCAGTCTTGTACGGTTCCATGCGTTGAGGCGTTAATATCTCAACCCAATCCTTGTTCTTTTGAAACACGATGACATCCCTATGGTTGAAATCTAAGTATAAGATGCAACTATCTCCATCCTCAACTTTTTCGATAAGTATTTCATCGCCAACATTAGCACTCACACGGCGAAAATACTGTCCCAGCCCAGATATTCTCTCCTGATTATTTTGCCCCGTTTGAACATACTTGATATTTGAGTTTTCAGGGGTATAGAGAATACCCTCGACTCGATCAAATATGGTCATTGCCTGCTGGTTCTCTAACATCTGCGACAAATCAACATCTCTTGGAATCGCTATGTAAGTATCGTTTGTAACGCCTTCGCCAAGCTCTGTTGCATTCAACCTTTTAATAAAGCTCTCAATTTTCATCCTCATCACCGCCTAAGAGTTTTATCAATTCATGCGCTATTCCTTTTGCCATAAGCGGAGGTACCGCATTGCCTATTTGGATGTACGTTTTTAGGTAAGAACCAAGGAAGAGATAGTCGTCTGGAAAAGACTGTACCCTGGCGGCTTCCCTTGGCGTCAAAGTTCTCGCCTCTGTTGGATGTATATGCGAATGACAATCCGAACGCAAATGAGCCGTTATAGTTCGGCAAGGTCTATCAGCATGAAGCTTAAAGTATTTATCCTTAAACTTGTCGTTCCTATGTGCGTAGGGCATTATATCGGCAATTTTAGGATCTGTAGCATCGTCCCCAGGATTGAGTCTACGATATATCTCATGATTAATTGGACTACAGTAGCGTGCCTTATGATTAAACACGAGCGGCATAGCCCTATCATCATTTATCAGACGGAGATATTCGTTTTCGCGACCATCAAATGGATTTACATCAATTTTTCTCCCTGCCTCCTCAGTATCCACTTCTCCCACACCCATAACCTCTGGCGGTTCCAACGGGCGTACACCTTCCAATGCAGACGAAAGATTAAACACAGTCGCATTTTTCCCGTTAGTCTCAATAGCCTGGAAAATGTTATCAGGATTGGTGCCGGTTCTCTCAACAATATCATCTCGGATAGCAATGTATATTAGGCGTTCTCTACTTTGCGCGACCGAAAAATCAGCGGAGTTAAGAAGTCTATACGCAATTTTATAGTGATATTCTTGACCACCTTTTTTCGCATAGATAGATTCATAATCTTCTACTACTTGATCGGCAACTTTCAGCATCCCACGGACATTTTCCATGACCACAATCTTCGGTGCAAGTTTCTCAATAGCTTTAATGTAATACTTATACAGTTCATTTCGAGGATCATTGATTACCCTATGATGCTTATTCGCAGAACTGAATCCCTGGCACGGCGGTCCCCCTATGACAATGTCTATATCCTCGTCAATATAGTCTTCGATCCTATCCACGATTTTTCTTATGTCACCACAAATAACATCATCCTCCGAAATTTCGAGATGGTTATACTTATATGTTTCAATACAAAGGTCGTCTATATCGTTTGCAAAAACCACACGACACCCTTCTCTAATGAATCCTAAACTCAATCCGCCTGCGCCACAAAACAGATCGACAAGGCGAAACTTAGTTGATTCCGCTTCTTTACGCTGCAATTCCTTACGAGTCAATTCATGCAGCTTGAGAAGATAAGGATCATAGATTTTGCGGTTTCCAGCCACAACTGTACCGCATTTTATGAACTCCTTATAAGTGCCTCCTTTAATAAGCACTTTTACAGATTCAAGATCATCTGCCTGCTTAATAAAGCCCATTTCTATAAAAAGGTCAACTGCGCCCTCGTCATCAGTTACGTCCAAAGAAACGTTCTCTTTCATGGATACAGCCATCACGGTTTTTATAAAGATTTCGATTTTCTCTTTATAATACCGTTTGGTCGCATTGTCCCATTTATCTATATCCGCAATTGGCTGATACATACATTTATTGCTCCTGTTCTATTTTTTCAAATTGCATCCAAACGGCTTTAGCGATTGCCTCAGCCAACATCGGTGGCACAGCATTCCCGATTTGCTTGAAATGTTCTGATCGTGAACCCTCAAAGACAAAATCGTCAGGAAATGACTGTAGCCTTGCAGCTTCTCTTACTGTTATGCTGCGTCCTTGGTCGGGATCGGGATGGATAAACTGATTTCCATCTTTATGCAGGTGTGCAATTATTGTTCTTGCCGGCATATCCCACCACTGTACCTTGTAGCTGTTGAAGAATACACGCTTTTTTTCATGTCCTAAGTCAGGTCTATATTCTAACAGTTCCAAAAAGTTCCAGTGATTTTCTGCCATCACCCTATATCGTTCAACATCTTTTTCGTTGTTCATGCGGGCAACATGATCCCGAAGTTTCTTGTCACTCCTCTTTCTGATTTTCTTAACATAGGTATTGCATGAATCATACTCATTAGGATAATCCATGATTTTTTCACCCTGTCCCTGTTGCAGTTTTGGAAGATCGCCAATCGCATCCTTTACTGTCACATATTTTTTCAACCCTTTTTTCGCATCACTTGGTGCTCCCGGCAGGTAGTGCGTTTTTTCAAACGCTTTATAGACATCCTCCGCAGCAATATCAATATCTTTCCGCACCCCAATCAAGATGACACGTTTCCGTTCCTGTGGAACTCCATAGTTTGTCGCATTAAGTACAATCGTATCCTCATCGCTTAAAACACGATAATTTCTTCTGAGGCGGCGAAGAATCATTTTGAATATACTTTTTCCTTTGACTTGCGTATCCAACAAACCCGTTACATTCTCGAACACAAAGAACTTGGGTTTGAAATGGTTCAACACCTTAACATAGTTCTCAAACAAGTAGTTTCTCGGATCATCTTGCATATTATTTTCGTCTTTTGCCTTTCCTAAAGGAGAAAAGGACTGACAAGGAGGACCGCCTATAATAATGTCAACCGTCTGTTCTCCTACAACTTTCTTTATTTTTGCAAGAATATCCTTTGAAGTGATGTCTTCCTCTAAAACAGCGGTATCGGCATCATCGTAGCCATAATACTTCATTCTTGTTTTAAGGGTTTCACACGCAAAATGGTCAATCTCTACATGAGCCAGTGCATTAAACCCTTGTGCATAGAATCCTTCG
>ERZ773014.2571-NODE-2571-length-10388-cov-13.413433_pt1 | contig 10388 bp, 9 predicted proteins | sample MGYA00580841_ERZ773014 | MGnify/ENA primary metagenome ERZ773014 (study PRJEB29015, sample SAMEA2737989) | human oral metagenome | biome: human oral; feature: human-associated habitat; material: dental | place: China | collected 2067 ...
CGCGACAAGGGGAGATCTTTTTTGCATTCGGGCTTCATTTTTTCGATTTTCATCCCCTTCTTTGCCCACGTTTTCAATAGACATCACCACTTTTATACCACACAAGATGAAATATCAGTACTGGCTCCCGATGATGCTGTTCGCTGGAACAGCGGGGCGGGCACAGGTCGAGTTTCGACCGCCGGCAACCCCCCAACATGCCGTAAGAGACACGATTCACAATGTTGTCTTTACCGACCCCTACCGATGGCTCGAGGATAAGGACGATCCGGCCGTCGTGGCCTGGTCAAAAGCGCAGCATGACTATGGTATCGAGTACCTCCAGAAGACACAGCAGGTGCATCCGGGCGTACGTGAACAACTCGCAGCCTATATCGACCGCGATTATGAGGGACCGCTGACCAACGTCGGCGATCGCGTTTTTCAAACCGTGAAGATGAAGGGCGACAAGCAGTATCGCATCTACACCATCCTGAACGGCAAGCGTGTACTCATCTGGGACCCGGTGGCCATCGACCCCACGGGCAAGACGTCTACCTCCGGCGTGGCCTATACCTACGACGGCAACCGGGCAGCAATCAGCGCTCAAAAGAGTGGCGCGGAGATCTCAACGACGTATTTCATTGATACGCGCACGGGGAAACAGATCGGCAAACCGCTCGAGAATACGTTCGACTTTAAGTGGACCAAGGATCAGAAGCACGCCTATGTCACCTTCCGTTCGCCGGAGGACGTGGCCGCCCAGCGCCCCCTCAAGACGTATCTCTGGGAGTTCGGCACCCCAGCCTCCAAAGCGCGTCAGATTGGCACCACGGACGACGCCAAAAACAGCTTCTTCATCTACGATAACCGATACGGCGACATGACGGTCTATGGCGAGAGCGATTTTTACTCCAACAAGGCCTACATCCGTCGCACGGGCACGAACGAGAAGGGACGACTCATCTATGAGAGCACCGTATCGAACGCCTATCCGCAGATCATTGGCGACCGCATGTATATGTTCACCAACGATCACGCGCCCAACTTCCGCCTAATGACGGCCGACGTGGCCCGACCCGAATACAAGGACTGGCGGGTGCTCATCCCCGAAGGCGAGACCGTGATGCAGAACTGCGTAGTAACGAAACACAACATCATCGTCCAGGACAAGAAGGACATCCAGAGCCGCCTCACGCTCTACGACCTAGAGGGCCATCGGCAGCGCGAAATCGAGCTGCCCGAGCTGGGAAACGTGGGCGGCATCAGCTACGACCGCGAGAAGGATTCGATCTACATGACCCTGAACACCTTCACCACGATGCCCAAAACCTTCGTGGCCTCGCCCAAAGACTTCAAATGGAAGCTCTATTTCGCCCGCGAGACGCCGATAGACATGAGCGACATCGAGGCTAAGATCATTTTCTACCCCTCAAAGGACGGTACGAAGATCCCCGCCTTCATCTACCACAAGAAGGGGCTCAAAATGGACGGCAATAACCCGGTACTGATCGACGGATACGGCGGATTCAACGACGGTATCGCGCCCAGCTACATCGGATTTTACCGCTCTCTGCTGGAACGCGGAGTGGTCGTGGTGGAGGCCGGTATCCGCGGCGGCGACGAGTACGGCGAGAGCTGGCACCGCAGCGGTATGCTGGACAAGAAGCAGAACACCTTCGACGACTTTAACAGCTGCGCCGAGTGGCTCATCCGCGAGAAGTACACCAACCCCACCCGCATTGCGGCTAAGGGAGGCAGCAACGGCGGCCTGCTCATGGGCGCGATCGCTACGCAGCGGCCGGACCTCTACCGGGCCATCGTCTGCCAGGTGCCGCTGTTGGACATGCTCCGCTACCACCGCTTCCTCATCGCCCGCTACTGGATCCCCGAGTATGGCTCCTCGGACGACGCCGAACAGTTCCGCTGGCTCTTCCCCTACTCGCCTTACCATAACATTCGCTCGGGGGTCAACCTGCCGACCATGCTCGTCACCACCGGTGCCAACGACAGTCGTGTCGACCCGCTCCACGCCAAGAAATTTGTGGCGGCCCTGCAGAACAACCCCGGTCAGCTGAACCCCGTCATCCTGCATATCGACTATGATAGCGGCCACGGATCGGGACAAAGCACCGAGCAATCGATAGCTAACTGGTCATTCATTTTCGAATTCATCCTGAACCAGTTAGGACTCTAACAGAAATTGCAATTAGGGCGCGCGCCAGCGTGTGACATCTGGCGTACGCCCACTCATACTACGCTATCATAACGCTCCATCGACCAACCGACTTGCGATAAGTCCGTCCGGAGTTGTTTCATATACTATAAGCGATCATTTTGGGGCGCTCATTCTCTGTAGGACTTGCGAAAGTCATCCCCGAGCGCCTCGACTGATGTCAATCATCAATGAAGTGCTCCCCGCGTAGGGCTTGCGAAAGCCATTGGGGGTACACAACATTGAATACCAACAAGAGGCTGCCTGCCGGGGAGATCCCGCCGGGCGGCCTCGCTCGTTTTAGCCGCTACCCCTCGCCCGCGACGGACGGTTTGCCCCGCTCCTCGCACGGGAGTACATAAAAAATGCCGGGCATCCGCGATCGGGATACCCGGCATAAGCGCTAACGACGGACAACTAACGGTCCGTCATTCCGTCATCAGCCCTTCCGCAGCTCCTCCAGTGCGTCCGCATGGCGCAGGATCTTCTTGCCTAAGAGACGCGCACCATCGGCAGTGATCAAGTAGTCCTCTTCGTTGCGAATACCGCCGAAGTCTTTGTAGGTGATCACCTTGTCGTAGTTGATGAAGTCTGCGAACCGCTTCTCTGCGTGCCACGAGTCGATGAGCTGCGGGATGAAGTAAATACCCGGCTCAATGGTCAGCACAAATCCCGGCTCCAGCTCACGGGCCAACCGCAGCGACTTGCGTCCGAACTGTTTGCTCTTCGGTTGGTCGCCATAGCCGACGTAAGCCTCGCCTAAGTTCTCCATGTCATGCACATCGAGGCCCATCATGTGGCCCAGTCCGTGGGGGAAGAAGAGCGCATGCGCACCGGCCTTGACAGCCTCCTTGGCGTCACCCTTCATCAGCCCTGCGCTTTTCATGCCCTCGACGATCACCTCGGCCGACAGGTCGTAGACTTCCTCGAATCGGATGCCGGGACGAAGCGCCTTGACGGCTGCCTCGTGGCTGGCCAACTGGATCTCGAACATTTCCTTCTGGCGTGCGGTGAACTTAGGATCGGCAGGCACGGTGCTCGACATATCGCCCGCGTAGCCCATCTCTGTCTCTGCGCCCGCATCGAGCAGGAAGAGTTGCCCGCTACGGATCACGTTGCTGTGGTCGTGATTGTGGAGCGTCTCGCCGTGCACTGTGGCAATGGTCGGGAACGAGAGCATGAAGTTGTGCGCCGCCGCCACTTCCTGCACAGCAGCCGCCACTTCGCACTCCCGCATTCCCGGACGTACCATCTGTAACGAACGTAAGTGCATGTCGGCCGTCACGTTGCACGCCCTTTCGATCTCTGCAATCTCCTCGTCCGACTTGTAGTTCCTCATATTCACCACTGCCTTGATGAACTCCACCGACGGCTGCTCTGCACCCGGCATGATACCCAGCAGAGAGAGCAGTTTGATGCGGTGTTCGGGGCGGTAAGTCGGCAGGTAACGCACGGGCTGTCCCTTGCGGGCGGCTGCCTCGAGGTAGGGTTTCAGCTCGGCCGACGGACGAACGTCTTTAATGCCGGAAGCTTCGCTCTTTTCGTGGAGTGTCGGCTGCACACCCATCCAGACGATGGCGTCGATCGTCAGTTCGTCGCCGAAGATGATCTCGCGGTTCTCATCGATGTCAATGACGGCCATTAGCCCCGCATAGGGCAAGCCAAAATAGTAGAGGAACGTAGAGTCCTGACGGTAGGGATAGAGGTTGTCCTCAAAGTTGCAACCCGCTTCGTCGTTACCCATGAATAACAACAGGCCCGTGCCAACAGCCTTCTTCAGGGCCTCACGCCGCTGAATGTAAGTTTCTTTCTTGAACATAGTGATTATCGTGTTTTGAAATCAGATGGAGCAAAAGTAAAAGGAAAGCGGCAAGGCCGTATCACATTGTACACTTGCCTTGCCGCTTTATCATACCTATACACAAGGTTTCGGGGAGGATTACTTCTCGGCCAACAGTTCGTCCAGCTTCTTATTCAGCTCCTCGCCAAAGAGGTTGTGACCGACAATCGTACCGTCCTTATCCACCAAGAAGGTGTTCGGGATTGATCGTACACCGTAGAGAGCTCCGCCAGCCGACTGCCACCCTCTCAGGTCGGACAGGTGGATCCAGTTCATCTGCTTGTCCTTCACGGCTGCCTCCCAGGCGCCCTTCTCCGAGTCAAGCGAGATTCCGACGATCTCGAATCCCTTCTTGTGGTAGGTCTCATACGTTTTCTTCAAGTTCGGCACCTCCTGCATGCACGGCCCACACCATGACGCCCAGAAATCTACCAGCGTCACGTTGCCCTTGCCTACATAGTCCGACAGTTTGTGGGTGTCACCCTTCAGGTCGACCATCTCAAAGTCTGTGAACTTCTGTCCGACGGCCACCTTCTTCATAGCCTGCAAGTGTTCGGCCATCTCCTTGATGCCAGGAAACTTCATGAAGGCCGAATCCGCCTTGGCCAATGCTGCCTCCTGCGTCTTTTCATCCAGCCCAAACTGGAAATCGGTGAGGAGCTTAGCCGTAGTGAGCTTGTTCGGATTCGCCTCGATGTAAGCCTTCACCTTGGCCATCATCTCGTCCTCCAGCTGCTTAGCCTTCGCCTTCACAGCCTCTAATTCGCCCTCCTTGATGTTGCTGACAAGGTTCATATAGTTCTTCTGTGCATCGACCAACACCGAACGAATGTCTTTAAACGCGTTATTCTCCGGCGTACCCGTCACATACGAAAACGAGTCAAGTACAGCCTGCATCTCCCCCTTCTGCAACACAAACACGGCAGAGAACGGCGCCTCACCCACACGACTCATCATCTCGTCTCCCTCGTCCTTCAAGTAGAGAGCATAGAGACCGTCAGCAGTAGGTTCGCCCTGCAACTTGAACGTATTCTTCTCGATCAATGCACTGTCTGTCGCCGCGCCATCTGATCCGTACGGAATCAGATACACGTACTTACCTTCGAGGTCCGTACGACCCTCGGCAATCTTACCATCAATTACGTAGCCGGACTTCTTCCCGCCACAACTCACACATACTGCAGCCACTGCTGCAAACCATAAAAGCCTTTTCATAATCTGATCTGTTTGTTCTAATACATGATACAATATAACAATACAACAATAGGGGATCTCTTTTCGCGCAAAAGTCTCAATAAACCTCTGACGAAGTGGCGGCAAAAGTAAAAATCCGTCTGAATCTGATTCGGAATAAGATCCCTATAGCAAAAGACATCTCCACGCAGAACAGACAGCCCGTCAATCACCCCCGAAACAGGCTGAGCCATGCACTCCCTCCTGCCATTATTTAGGCTAAAGCCATCCACAAGGAGAAAAAAGCACCTTGTTCTGAATAGAACGAATAAGCCATAGAAATCCTATCCAATAGTTTAGGACACAACGCATAAGCACGCAAAAGAAGAATTCAATGATCCATGACGACTCAAAAAAGATCGACTTTTTTCATGGCATTTTTTGGAGGTATCAAAAACGCCCTTATCTTTGCACCGTCTTCAAGAGAGAACGACAGCACAATCAAATTAAAAAGGGCGCTTAGCTCAGTTGGTTCAGAGCGTCTGCCTTACAAGCAGAGGGTCGGGGGTTCGAATCCCTCAGCGCCCACCTATTAAAACAGGAGATAGCAACATCGCTTTCTCCTGTTTTCGTTTATTTGCCAAGCAACGAAACCGCTTCTCAATCTCATCCCCAAGTTGTTTCTGCTTCTTCTCAAGGGGAAGAAAGATCAGCTCTCAGTCAAAGGAAGACGACGGAGTGCTATCTATGATATTCCCTATCTCATGCAGCTACGTGGTTTTTGATGCGGTTGCCCTAGCAACCCTGATCTTGTATGTCTTAGGCTTTCCGAAAAAGATCTACTTTTGTGGCCCAATCTTACTTACCTACTTATCACGCGATTAAGAGATGGGATTTTTTGATTTCTTCAGCAAAGAGAAAAAGGAGACATTAGACAAAGGTCTATCGAAGACGAAAGAAAACGTCTTCTCTAAGATCACCAAAGCCATTGTGGGAAAAAGCAAGGTCGATGACGCCGTGCTAGATGAACTGGAGGAGGTTTTGATCTCTTCTGACGTGGGCGTGGATACGACCCTGAAGATTATTGAACGGATTGAGAAACGCGCCGCGAAAGACAAATATGTATCGACCGCAGAACTGACCAAGATCTTACGTGAAGAAATCGCCACCCTACTTACGGAAAATAAGACCGAGGACGCGGATGACTTCCGTACACCAGAGGGAAAAAGGCCCTATGTGATCATGGTGGTTGGTGTCAATGGAGTAGGTAAGACGACGACTATCGGTAAGTTGGCCTATCAATTCAAGAAGCAGGGTTATTCTGTATTGTTAGGAGCAGCCGATACGTTTCGCGCGGCGGCTGTAGAGCAGATCGTTATTTGGGGCGAACGTGTGGGTGTGCCGGTAGTCAAGCAAAAGATGGGTTCCGATCCAGCTTCAGTGGCATTCGATACGCTCAATTCGGCACAAGCGACCGGAGCGGATGTAGTGATCATCGATACGGCAGGGCGTCTGCATAACAAAATCAACCTGATGAATGAGCTGACGAAAATCAAGAACGTGATGAAGAAGGTCGTTCCGGACGCTCCGCACGAGGTGCTGCTCGTGCTCGACGGATCGACGGGACAGAACGCTTTTGAGCAAGCTAAGCAGTTTACCGCCGCAACGGAAGTCAATGCGCTGGCCATTACGAAGCTCGACGGGACGGCCAAAGGCGGTGTAGTCATCAGTATTTCCGACCATTTCCGGATCCCTGTCAAATACATTGGCTTGGGCGAAGGCATGGAGGACTTGCAGGTATTCAATAGAAAAGCATTCGTGGATTCGCTGTTCGGGGACGATGAGAAAAGATAAGGTCGACATCATCACGCTCGGTTGCTCGAAAAATCTGGTCGATTCGGAGCGGTTGATGCGCCAACTTCAACTGAACGGATATACCGTCACCCACGACGCGAAGAAGATCAACGGCGAGATTGTCGTTGTCAACACGTGCGCATTCATTGGCGATGCACAAGAAGAATCTATCAACTTGATCCTCGAATTGGGCGAGGAGAAGAAACGCGGAAGCATCGGGAAGCTGTACGTGATGGGGTGCCTCTCGGAGCGTTTCTTAGAGGAACTCCAGCAGGAGCTTCCGTTTGTAGATCGTTTCTACGGAAAATTCAACTGGAAAGAATTGCTGAACGATTTAGGTAAGGCCTACCTGAGCGAATTTTCGGAAGATCGCGTTGTGACGACTCCCGGACATTACGCGTACCTAAAAATCGCTGAGGGGTGCGACCGTAAATGTTCCTACTGCTCGATACCGATCATTACGGGGCGTTACCGCTCGCGTCCGATGGAGGAGATCGTGAAGGAGGCTCGACTGTTGACCGAAAAAGGGATCAGCGAGTTTCAACTCATCGCGCAAGACCTGACCTACTACGGACAAGACCTTTACCACAAAGCTGTACTACCTGAGCTGGTCGAGCGACTGTCGGACGTGCCGGGCGTGGAGTGGCTGAGGCTGCATTACGGCTATCCGTCGCATTTCCCACACGAATTGCTGCGTGTGATGCGCGAGCGCGAGAACGTCTGCAAATACCTCGACATCGCCCTCCAACACATCAGTAACCCTGTGCTGGAGCGCATGCGACGGCATATTACGAAAGAAGAGACCTACGAACTCATCGCCCGGATTCGAGAAGAAGTGCCCGGCATTCACCTGCGTACCACGCTGATGGTGGGCTATCCCGGAGAGACGGACGATGACTTCGAACAACTGATGCAGTTCGCACGAGACATGCGTTTCGAGCGAATGGGCGCCTTCGCCTACAGTCACGAGGTGGGGACGCATTCCTATAAAAATGAACAAGACAATGTGCCGGACGAAGTGAAGCAGCAACGGCTGAACGCGCTGATGGATCTTCAGGAGGCCATTTCGGCTGAGGTGCAAGAGGAAAAGGTGGGCAAAACGCTGCGCGTGATGCTGGACCGCGAGGAGGATTACTACATCGGGCGGACCGAGTTCGACTCACCCGAAGTAGACCCCGAGGTGCTCGTGCATAAAGATGCCGACATGGAGCTCGGCAAAATTTACTCCGTACAGATTGAAGCCGCTGAACCGTTCGAACTATACGGCCGGAAGGTTGTTTAATCCATCGGCGAACTACTGAGATTTATATTCCGAATAATCAGAAACAAAGAGATATATCCATCATATGAGAGATACAGAATTGATAGCCGAACTGGCCGCGCGCCTCGACCGGGAGATCCCCGAGGTGGAGAGCATGCTGGACGCGTTCGGGCAAATCGTGGCCGACAGGCTCGCAGATAACGACATCGTTGCACTCGAGGGATGGGGGCAATTTGAACTCAAAAAGAAGGCTGAACGCTACTCGGCCGACGCCGAAAGCGGCAAACGCTACCTGCTGCCCCCAAAATTGATCCCCGTCTTCAGACCTTCCTCCCGACTCAGAACGTACATCAAAAACTTAGATCAGGCATGAACGAGAAAATCACCACAGACCGCATCATTGAATTGATGATGGCCCAAACGGGTCGCGACCGCACAGCGGTGCAGACCTTCGTCGGAGAGTTGACCGCACTGGTGAACGACAGTCTTATCAAAGACGGATCGACACGCATCAAGGGCATCGGCAAGTTTCGGATCGTGCCCGTCAGAGAGCGCGAAAGTGTGACGCCAGAGGGCGAGCGCATCGTTATTCCGGCCCACCACTGGCTGTCGTACCTGCCCGATAAATCGCTGAAAGACCGCATCAATAAACCCTTTGCCATCTTCGAAGCTGTCGAGGCGAGCGAAAGCGATGCACCGATTGAGACGCCCGAAGACCCTGAGCGTGAGTATGTGGACGACGAAGAGGCGCCCGCGGACGAGGCTCCCCTCTCCACCCCTTCTTTCATCTCTACACCGGAAAATGAACTGACCGACAGCGAGCCGGAACCGACGGAGCCCACACCTGCACCGCCCGCCCCAACCGAGGAGGCTGACGACGAGGAGGACGAGGGGGACGACGACGTGGAGCCCGTCGCCCTGATTGGAAGCACATGGAACAATGAAAAATCTCAAACGATGAACAGTGAGATCAAAAAGGAAATCGCCGAGGGCTGGTCGGAGGGGCGCTCGGTGGGCAGTAAACCCATGACAGTGGGCGAAACGGCTGCAGCACACCTCAAAGCATCGCAAATCATTACGCCCGAAGTGACCGCCGAAAAGGTCGACACGAAGGCGCCGGAACCCGTCCAGAAGGATGAGCCGAAAGCGCCTCTGGCAACGGGCCGAACCGACACACCGACATCAAACGCCGGACGCACAAACGAGCAGAGGCCACCGCGGAAAAAGCCCGTGACGGTGATCCCGCCTATCGCGCCGCCCCCGCCCGTGGAGCCTACTCCGCAGCCGAAAAAGAGCGAAAAGCGCTCCTCGTCAAACTTCCCGCTGTACGTCGTGCTCAGCATCCTGCTGCTGCTCCTCCTCGGCGGACTCTTCTACCACTACTTCTACTACCTCCCCTCGTCCGAAACGCGCGCCATGGGTCGCACGGACGGTGACAAGGTGGTGACGGGCGACACGTTCGTCATGCCTGGTGAAGAGGCTAAGGACAAAGACGCCCCCGAGGCCGGTCGTGGTGACAAGCCGCAGACCTCCATAGCCGACGAACAGAAGCTCGATCCGGCTACAGCCGCCGACAAGGCGCGTCGGGCTGCTGCCGAGAAAGAGGCTAAGGAGAAGGCTAAGGCCGAAGAAGAGGCCAAAGCCAAAGAGGACGCTAAGGCCAAAGAGAAGAAAGAGAAACCGGCTGCACCCAAACGCAAAGTGGTGGCTACCGTTCGGTTAGAGCCAGGGCAATTCCTGACCAAGCTGGCCGAGAAATACTACGGCAACAAGGTCTTCTGGGTCTACATCTACGAATTCAACAAATCGAAAATCGCCGACCCGAATCATATCCCCACCAACATGGAGATCAAGATTCCGGCCAAGGAGCTCTACGGCATCGACGCCGACAACAGCGCCTCCGTAGAAAAGGCCAAGGCCATTCAGGCTCGCCTAAACGCCCAGAAGTAATCCGCACAAGTTCTGGTTTTCCACTGGGGGAGGGAGAGAGGACGCGTCGCTCGGAGCGATGTGCCCTCTCTCTTTTTTTGCCATAAGCCATGGTGCGATTCGGAAGATCTTCCGAG
>ERZ773014.2577-NODE-2577-length-10380-cov-4.547022_pt1 | contig 10380 bp, 10 predicted proteins | sample MGYA00580841_ERZ773014 | MGnify/ENA primary metagenome ERZ773014 (study PRJEB29015, sample SAMEA2737989) | human oral metagenome | biome: human oral; feature: human-associated habitat; material: dental | place: China | collected 2067 ...
CTCATCGGAGTTCAGCCTCGTCCCGATGAGCCGCACGGCCAGGGCCTTGAAGTCCAAAATAAAAACATATGAATTAAACTGCATCTTTCCCCCTACATCAATAAAAAGCAATCGCTTATTATTCTTTCATTATACTTTACTATTATATCAATAATTCAATAATGAATCCAAATTCCTACTTAACAGTGAAGTACATGCTTAAAGACATACGATTTTTGTCCGGAGGCGAACAGCAACGAGTCCTTATCGCCCGTGCCCCGGCAGGAACTCCGGATCTGATACTGATGGATGAACCGACAAGCAGCCTTGATATTAAATATCAGATAGAAATACTCCATCTGATACGCAAACTCGTCCGAGAAACAGAACTTTCTGTTCTGATGACCATCCATGATCTTAATCTGGCTGCCATGTTTTGTGACAGGCTTCTGATTCTCAAAAACGAACATATCTGGAAAGATGGTGCTCCCCCTGCCATTCTGACAGAAGAAAATATAAAAACTATTTATGGCATTGATACCTGCATCATAGAAAAAACGGACAGCATTTTATCCAGCTTGTAGATCCAGAATACACCAATCCTATAGTCTCTATTAAGAAAAAGACATTTCTTCCGGATAAAACTCCCCTATCCAGATAAAAATGTCTTTTATCTTATTTTTTATTTACCGCTGCCCTTAGCTTCTCACAAGCAACATGGTTTATTTTGTAGTAATCATCACGAGATAATACATTTTGGAAATATATATCATAGCAGGCGTCTATATTGCAAAAGAGAGGGCGCTCATTATAAATACTACATAATTTGGTACTAATATCATAGTATCGGCATATTCCATCTCCGCGATCCAATTCCTTGTATAAAGGATTCGTACCTACAGCACAGCAGCAACATCCACATTTATCACACTGAAACATGACTCTCCAAAGCCAAACAAGACCGAGAGCTTTCATTCAACGTACCGTCCTCATGCAAAAGGGGAGTATCCATGATAGCCTTGAGTGTTTTTGCTACCATGGCTGCTTCTCCTATACATTTTTTCTGTTCCACAGAATATCCATTCCAATCCGTTCCGTTTTCTTCAATGACGTTTTTCATCTTTTCTATTTTGGTACTGAATCTACAATCCAATCGTAGCAATACATCTGTAATCTGTCCCGCACGGGTTTGAATCGCCGAAAGCAGACTGCATATGTTATCACATTTAGCTTCAAAAGTTCTTGCTTCTTCCCAATATGTCATTGCCTTGCTTAACTCTTCATCCGCCTTATTGGAAAGGATAAATCCGCCAATCAGTAATGCAGGACCGGCAACCAGACCGCCAAGAATAGCCGCTCCGCCTGCCATACCAAGTCCACCGGCCGCCAGACTTCCACCGCCGAACCATGCTAATGTCGCATTTGTCGCCGCAGCACCCGATAAAGTACCAATCGCTGTGCCGGTCGATGCGGTTCCCAAAAGCCCGACAGCACCATACGCACCTAAAGCAGCAATACCTCCGCCGACTACACCGCTTGCCAATCCACCTCCTAAATCGACAGCATTCACGGATGCTATCTTCAACGCGCCGATGCTCTCACTCTGCGGTGTAAAATCCTGTAATTCTTCCATACCGATGCTGTCTTTAAAATTCACATTCTTTATCTTAGAGAAATCAGCCACAAAGGCACTCATATTGTTTGATAATATTTCCAGCTTTGTCTTCCCTAACGTTTCCACCGCCTGATTTGTACTATTCTTTTTCCTTTCACATCTTGCCTTGGCATTCTTTACGATTTCTTCTCCTTCTTCGCCTACTTCTTTGGCTTCATCCATCTTTTCTTTCGCATCTAATGCGCCCGCAACGCCTAAGCATCCTGCCACAACAGCTAAACCTGCAATTATAAACGGAATTGGCATAATATAATTCCTCCTCTTCACAAATTAAAGGGAATCTTCCCATCTTTCATATCTCGATCAAACTCATCAAACGTACATACTCCGATGGTCTTTCCAAAAGCTTCCGCGATCCGCTCCAAGCCACGTCCCATCTTATCAAAATCACTTTCCGAAGATGCTACATAGAAAATATTAAACCCTTCATTAATAGCTATCGCTCTTTCTGCAAATAATTTTCCTGTTGCTTCTTCAAAAATTTTCTTTTCGTACCGCATCTGTGCTATAAGCCGGTCACATTCCACCTTGACCCGTTCATATTCTTCCTGCGCCAGCTTTGCATTTTCAGCCGATTGCTTCAGACTGTTCCACATACCGCCCGACACGGCGGTACCTACCATAGCCCCTACGGCAGCTCCCACAAAAGGAATAGGAATCAGAGCCTGCCCCAATGCTGCAGAATAACCGGACGCCAGCATACCGGTTCCCCGTTCCCCTAACCCGAGAATACAGTCCGCCGTAGAAATTTCACTCTTGGCATATCGATAAAGCAAATCTCCGGTAGCCATAACGGCTGACACAACTTTCCCCGGCACATTTGATTTAGCCAAAGCCTTTACAAATTCTGAAGAACTGCTCGATAAGGTATGAGAAACAGTCGTCAGCGCACCGCTTACGGCATACGCTACAGCACCGGATCGCCCTGTTTCTACAGTAATATCTTTCAGAGCATCTTCTGCCTTTTTCTCTCCTTTAAGAACGGCTATCATGTTTTGCATCGTGGATACGGTGGCGGTCATTGTTCCAGCACTACAAGCCGCGTTTACACCTGATTGGTGGAACGCTGTCGCAGCATTCTTCACTTGTTTGACAGCAGCCTCTCTGCGGATATGTTCTCTTGCCGCACGGCTGTCTTCCATCATCTGCGCTTCTGCTTTTGCGCTCAGCTTAATTCCCTTTTTCTTAAGATATTCCTTATCCTCTATCAGCTCTTCATTCGTCCGGCTCCGTTTCACATTATTCAGCTTACGGCTAATTACTTTAAGATTTTCCTTACTATTGTCCACCTCTTTGATATCTTCAGTCTTCACCCATGAACTATTTTTATATTCATCGTAAACCTTTTTTAAAGGAATAATATGATCGGATTCCGCCAAATGACTTGGATCATTTTTTCCATATTTTAATTTCGCATCCTGTTTCCTCAACTCAAGTCTTTTATTCGTATACGGATCCTTAGGATTCCCTTTTAAAAACGCCTCTTTTTTTGCGTTTATCTTTGCGGATGGACTGTCACAACGTTTTCGGTCATACTTCTCCGGCTTGGCAAATACCTGTCCGAGACGCTCTACTGAAGCGTTGACCGAGTTTCCCGCCGCCAGACCAGCTGCGTTTTCAGCGGCGCCAAAGACCTTCTTTGAGAACTTCTCTTTCTCCTTTTTTACCAACGCACCCATGAATGAACCCGCTCCACACAATCACTGAAAAACAAGCTGATTCATTTCCGCTTGTATGTGTAAATATTGCTTTATTACTCCTTCACATTTTTGGATATAAGAATCCTCTATATTGAATATTTTCGTCAATTTGGAAATCAGTTCTCTCTCCTGCGATGAAAACATTTTATCCGCATAAGCTAACCCGACCAATTCGAAAACAATCATCCGACTTTCCTTTTCATCACTCAAAGCTGCCAAATCCTTCATTATTTCTTCCACAGATTTGGAGACAGATTCTTTCTTGTCTTCTATCTGCATTTCATGACAATACGCCTGAACCATCAATTTTTCCGCATCGCCATAACTTCCGTCTGCTTCACAGACCGCTTTTGCCAATTGTAAAAATAACACTTTCTCTGCCTCGCTAATCCTGTCCAGATACATAAAATCCTCCTTCAACCAAAGCTCATAATATAATCTTCAATTAATGTATCACCCCCCCGATTTTTATCAAGATATAATTAAATGTAATAAAAGTAAGTTCTATTAATTCGTTTACTTTATATACGCAATATACGCACGGGCAATTTCTGCAAAAAACACTTCTCTTCAGATTTTTATCTCTCAAGAGAAGTGTTTTCTTTTTGTATATTTTATTCACCGCTTTGTTTCACGGCAGCTTCCATAAAACCGTTGAAGAGGGGGTGGGGCCGGTTCGGGCGGCTCTTGAATTCCGGATGGGCCTGGGTGGCGGCAAAGTAGGGATGATCTTTTAATTCGATAATTTCCACGAGACGGTCATCGGGGCTGGTGCCGGAAATGACAAGACCCGCCGCTTCCATCTGCGGACGGAATTCGTTGGACACTTCGTATCTGTGGCGGTGGCGTTCGTAGACGATTTCCTGATTTTCATACAAAGTTCTCGCCCTTGTTCCTTCTTTCAGCTTGCACGGATAGATGCCGAGGCGCATGGTACCGCCTTTTTCCGTGACGTCTTCCTGATCGGGCATGAGGTCGATGACGGGATATTTCCCGTCGGGAATGAATTCAGAAGAGTTGGCTTGTTCCATGTGGCACACGTTTCTGGCAAATTCGATGACGGCGCACTGCATGCCGAGGCAGAGCCCAAGGAAGGGAATTTTATTTTCACGGGCATAACGAATAGCGTCGATTTTCCCCTCCACACCGCGGTAGCCGAAGCCGCCGGGGACGACGATACCGTCAACACCGGCAAATACTTCATCCAGATCCGGCTTTTCTTCTTCAAGGATTTCGGAATTGATCCAGCGGATGTTCACCTTGGCCCCCATGGCGTATCCCGCATGGGACAGCGCTTCCGCTACGGAAAGGTAAGCGTCATGGAGCCGGACATATTTACCGACAAGGGCGATCTGCACTTCCTTTTTTGCCGTGGTCATGCGTTCTACCATGGCTTTCCAGTCTTCCATATCCACCGGACGGTCTTCAAGTCCCAATTTTTTCAGGGCGATATGGTCGAGACCTTCCTGTTCCATAAGAAGAGGCACTTCATAAATGCTGTCCGCCGTCAGGTTATTGATGACGGCTTCCGGTTCCACATCGCAGAACATACCGATTTTCTTTTTCATTTCATCTGACAGTTTTTCCACGGTGCGGCACACGATGATATCCGGCTGGATACCGATGGAGCGCAGTTCCTTGACGCTGTGCTGGGTTGGTTTCGTTTTCAGTTCGCCCGCCGCCGCGATGTAAGGCACAAGGGTGACATGGACATAGATGACATCATTTCTGTTGGGCACGTCTTTCTTGACCTGGCGGATTGCTTCCAGGAAAGGCAGGGATTCGATATCTCCCACAGTACCGCCGATTTCGGTGATAACGATATCCGCATTGTCATTTTTGCCGACACGGAGGACACGGTCTTTAATTTCATTGGTGATATGGGGGATAACCTGTATGGTGGACCCCAGATATTCCCCCTTTCTTTCTTTATTGATCACCGACTGGTAGATTTTGCCTGTCGTCACGTTGGAGGCTTTGGACAAATTTTCATCAATGAAACGTTCGTAGTGTCCCAGATCAAGATCCGTTTCCGCGCCATCATCGGTGACAAAGACTTCACCGTGCTGGTAAGGACTCATGGTGCCGGGATCAATATTAATATAAGGATCAAATTTCTGAATAGTGACTTTGTACCCTCTGTTTTTCAGAAGACGGCCTAGGGAAGCGGCGGTGATGCCTTTCCCCAAAGATGAAACGACGCCGCCGGTCACGAAAATATACTTTGTCATGGTTCCTCCTTTACATGCGCTCCGGTGCGGAAACACCGAGAATAGAAAGCGCGTGGACAAGCACGTGCTGTACGGCGGTGATGAGGCCGAGCCTTGCCTGTGTCACGCCTTCTTCAACGCCCAGAATGCGGCATTCACGGTAAAAATGATGGAAAAGCCCTGCCAGCTCATAAGCATATTTCGCTATCCGCTGGGGTGCTCGTTCCTTCGCTGCGCCGTCAATGAGCATATGGTAGTTTTCCATTTTCTTGACAAGGTCCAGTTCACATTCTTCCGTCAGTTTCGTAAAGTCTGTCTTTTCCCAGTCGCCCCACTTTACGCCCGCTTCTTTTGCCTGGGCAAAAAGGCTGTGGATACGGGCATTGGCATACTGGATATAGTAAACAGGATTGTCGCTGGACTGCTTTTTCGCCAGGTCAATATCGAAGTCCATCTGGCTGTCCAGTGTGCGGCTGCAGAAGAAATACCTCGCCGCATCGCTTCCCACTTCGTCCATCAGCTCACGGAGCGTGACCGCCTGTCCTGTGCGCTTGGACATTTTCACCGGCTGTCCGTCACGAAGAAGTGTCACCATCTGGAGAAGCATGATTTCAAAATCTTCCGGATTGTAGCCGAGGAACTTCATGGCGGAATGGATACGGATAATATATCCGTGGTGGTCTGCGCCCCATATGTCAATCAGTTTATTATAGCCCCGTTTTTCCTTATTCGGCACATAGGCGATGTCGGAACAGAAATAGGTCGGTTCGCCGTTCGCGCGGATAACGACCCTGTCTTTGTCATCACCGTTCTTCGTCGTGGCAAGCCACCAGGCGCCGTCTTTCTCATACAGATATCCGTCCTTTTTCAGCGTATCGAGGGCGTCATCCACCTGCTTGGGGTAAAGCGATTTTTCAGAGAACCAGTTGTCAAAAGTGACATGGAAATCAGCCAGATCCTTTTTCAGGATAGACAACTTTTCACTAAGCGCTACCGTTTTGAATACCTTCAGGCGCGCCTCTTCATCCATGGACAGATACGCATCGCCTTCACGGTCAATGAGGGACTTGGCTGTTTCCACGATGTCATACCCATGGTAGCCGTCGTCCGGCACATCCACGTCTTTTCCGAGAAGCTGGAGGTAACGGGCATTGACCGATTCTGCCAGGTGGGCAATCTGGCTGCCCGCGTCATTCACATAGTACTCGGCATACACATCATATCCTGCCGCACGGAGCAGGTTCACCAGGGCGGAACCGTAAGCCGCGCCGCGGGCGTGCCCGATATGGAGCGGTCCTGTAGGATTGGCAGACACATATTCCACAAGGATCTTGTCTTTTTTATCTTTCGGAAGATCTCCGTAAGAAGCGCCGGCGGAAAGGATATTTCTTAACTCGGCATACACCGTGTCTGCCGCCAGAAAGAAATTGATGAATCCCGCTCCTGCGATTTCCATTTTAGAAACGAGAGGCGCGTCAATATATTTCACGATACTTTCCGCAATGGCGCGGGGCGCCTTATGCGCCGTCCTTGCCCACTGCATGGCCGCATTGGTGGAGTAATCGCCGAACTCCTTCGCTTTCGGTATTTCCAGGCGCTGCACAGGGGCATACTCCCCATGGGGAAGTTCACCTGCCGCCTCTGCCGCCGCCCTTGCCCTTTCAATAATTTCCTTCAGTTCTTCTCTGACTTCCATGAACTTTCCGATTCCTCCCGCACATCAATAATAATTTCGTTCAAATGGCTGAAAAGCCCTTTCATTTCAATGTCATAAACCAGGCGGAGCCGCCCCTTTCCCCCGCTCACCGTATCGGTGATTTCTTTCGAAGAAACAGTGATCTCCATAGGTCCTGCCGGTGTTATATACTCCGACTTTGCCACAATGCCCGGACGGTATTCTGTTTCCTGTAGGAAACTCCCCTGCCGTGAAAGCGTGACATGGTCTTCATACATGCGGATCGTCGTCGTCGTTCCCTCCATACCGGAAAGAGACGTTTCTTCGTAGGTCAGGTACCGGCAGTCCTCATCTTCGCCGTACACGCCCGGCGTTTCCAGTACCACTTCCTCCGCCTTGCCCCGTTCGTCCCGCTGGATCGACTTGCAGCGGATCATGACCTGCTTCTCCACAGTACCCCGTCTTTCTTCAAACAAAAGAAATGCCGAAAAACAAAAACGCGTTTCGGTATTTTTCTAAAAATATTTACAATTAATTATATCACATTCAAAAGCGGAAAATTCGCCACGAAAAAAGAAAACAGAATTACCCCAACGCCACGTCGAGAGCCATCATGACCATGAAACCGACAGCAAAGGAAACCACGCCTATATCAGAATGCTCCCCCGCCGACATTTCAGGAATGAGCTCTTCCACGACGACGTAAATCATGGCACCTGCAGCAAAGCTGAGAAAGCAGGGAAGAAGCGGAACGACAAGGCTCGTAAGCAGAATCGTCAGAACCGCGCCGACCGGTTCCACAACACCCGAAAGGAAGCCTCCGAAAAAGGATTTCCAGCTCCCCATGCCCGACGCTTTGAGCGGCATGGAAATAATAGCCCCCTCCGGGAAGTTCTGAATAGCGATTCCCGCTGAAAGAGCCATCGCCCCTGCCGCGGTCAGACCGTCGCTGCCGGCAAGAACCCCTGCATATACCACGCCTACTGCCATTCCCTCAGGAATATTATGGAGCGTCACCGCCAAAATAAGCATCGTCGTCTTCTTCAGATGACTCCTCGGTCCTTCCGCCGTTTCCGCGTTCATGTGCAGGTGTGGAATGATGTGATCCAGAAGCAGAAGAAACGCCACACCCACACCGAAACCGATCACCGCAGGAAGGAACGCCCACCGTCCCATAGGCGCCGACTGCTCCAGCGCCGGAAGAAGCAGACTGAAAAACGAAGCAGCTACCATCACACCCGATGCAAATCCCGTAAGGCCGCGCTGAACCGATCGGTGCAGCCGTCCCCGCATGAAAAAGACACACGCCGCACCCAGCGTCGTACCAAGAAGGGGAATCATAAGCCCCCAGAAAACATCTTCCATATATATCCCCTATATTTTATACTCTGATTTATATTATTTTACCGCTTTTCTGCCAGCAAAAGTATCTTTTCTTTCCCTGTATAGAAATATTTTTTCGGATAATGACGGCAATCAGTTTCCCCCTGCGCCGAAAGGATTTTTTCCGCCCCGTTCATCTGCGTCTTTCCGCCATGATAAAACCGCTCCTCCGAAGAAGAGCAGTTTCCTTACTGCAGCCGGATCTGCATATTATCCGTGATATATTCCAGCGCGCCGGGATACTCTGCAGCATACGCCCGGTAAAGGTACTCCAGTGCCTTGTCCCGATTGATTTCCGTACCGAGGCCCTCGGCATAGCAGATTCCCAAATGGTACCAGCTGGCCGCCTCTTCCATTTCAGCCCCTTTTTCATACCAGCGAAACGCTTCTGCCACATTCGGAAGGATTTCATTTCCCACAAGGTACATTGTTCCGATCTCATCCGCCGCAAGACCCTGGCCCAGGGCAAATGCCTGCTTGTACATCTCCACAGCGGCCGCTTTATCTTCAGTAACGCCCGCACCGTAGCGGTAGCACTGGGCAAGAGCGGAATACGCCGCCGCCAGATTCATACCTGCCGCCTTTTGATAGAGGGCGACCGCTTTTTTTTCGTCCCGCTGCACACCAATGCCGTGAAGATAACTTTGTCCCAGCGCCCACATGCCCATGGGATAACCACGGTCCGCCGTTTCCTTAAAGCAGTCTGCCGCTTTCCTGTCATCCTTCTCTACCGCGCTGCCTTCCATATAGCAGCGGCCCATCATGAAGAGAGCGTCCAAGTCCCCTGCTCCTGCCGCCTTCCGGAAATAGGAAAATGCTTTCCCTTCATCAAAATCCACACCCTGCCCTGCATAATACATAAAGCCGATCGATGTGAGCGCCTCCCTGGAATGCATTTCTTCCGCCTTCCTGTACAGAGAAAGCGCTTTTTTTCCATCTTCTTCCACTTCTTCCCCCAGGCGGTACATGTCGCCAAGAGCATTGAGAGAACGCCAATATCCTTTTTCTACGCCTTTCTCCAGCCAGAAGACAGCCTGCTTCCCGCTCTTTTCCACACCGAACCCGTACAGATACATATCGCCCAGCTCATCAGCAGCCACGATATCCCCCGCTTCCGCCGCCTTCACGACAGACGGAAAATACCCGCGGCAAAGCACCGCCCTCTCCTCAGAGCGGGGATCCTCCATGTACGCCAGATTCAATTGGGACAGCAGTTCGCCGACCGCCGCGCCTTTCCCGTGCCAGTAGCGGGCTTCCGTTTCATTCCTGTCTTTAATCGAGCCGAGACCGTGATTGTAATACTCACCGAGGAAGTACATCGCCCGGCCGCAGCCTGCCCCGGCAAGCTCCATAAATAAAGGAAACGCTTCATCAAGCCGGCACCGGATGTAGAGCGCTTCCGCCTTATTCAATAACTTTTCGTCAAACATACGAACCTCTCTCATTACCTGTGTACCTATTGTAACACAGTCGGCCTGTGTAAAAAACATCCAACGACGCATATAGGAATATATTGTATAAGAAAAGATGATATATGCCGTATTGGAATATTTTTAATATGTTTGGCGTCAGATATCAGCTTCTATTCTTTCTGCCGTTACAGAATCACACGTTTCGTTTTCCTCATCACGGCAGCAGATCCTTTGCTGATATTTCGTATGACACCTAACGGAAATCATATGCTTCGGCTTTTAACTCACAGCTAATGGCTAACAGCTTATAGCTGACAGCTCACAGCTGATAGCTTTTATCTTCTTA
>ERZ773014.2580-NODE-2580-length-10375-cov-18.353488_pt1 | contig 10375 bp, 9 predicted proteins | sample MGYA00580841_ERZ773014 | MGnify/ENA primary metagenome ERZ773014 (study PRJEB29015, sample SAMEA2737989) | human oral metagenome | biome: human oral; feature: human-associated habitat; material: dental | place: China | collected 2067 ...
ACAGCTACTGAGAGGAACTGGGTGCGCTAACCCGAACCAACCTAACCCAACCCGGCCCGGCCTAACCCTCCCGGCCCGTCCGACGGGCGGGCGCGGCTTGGGACCGTTCGGCGGACGCGGCCTGCACAGCGCCCGCGAAACGGCTTTCTTCCAAGCGGAGGCGCCTGAGGCCGCCCTTCGCGGCGACCCTTCGGAGAATGCGTGCGATGAAAGACAATGTCACTCCTTCGAAGCGGCGTGGGCGGGCGCGGCGCGGCGCGCGGTTGTCCGCTGCAAAGCGGACAGGAGCAATTCGCATACGATCGCGAGGGCGATGACTGCGAGCGATCCGCCAAGCATCAACGGGTAGTTGTGGGACCGCAGGCCCGCAAAGAGGAAGCGGCCGAGGCCCCAGTTCGCGACGTATGCCGCGAGGGTCGCCGTGGACACCACCTGCAGCACGGTCGCACGCAGTCCGCCCACGATGACGGGCAGAGCCAGCGGCAGCTCCACGCGGAAGACCACTTGGGCGGGGCTCATCCCTATCGCCGTCGCAGCTGCGGGCACGGCGGGGTCGATGGATTGGATACCCGAATAGGCGCCCGCCAGAAGCGAGGGAATCGCCAGGATGACGAGCGCGATGATCGGCGCGTCAAGCCCGATCCCGAAGATCAGGCCGAAGATCGTCAACAGGCCGAGGGTCGGGATCGACCGCGCGGAGCCGACGACGGCGCCGACGACGCCCGCGCCCCGCCTCGTGTGGCCGACGACGATCCCGATCGGCAGGGCGATCGCGGCGGCGATCCCGACGACGCCGAGAGTGAGGATGACGTGCTCAAGGAGCCTCGCGCCGATGCCGGACGGGCCCCGCCAGTTGGCAGAGTCTGTAAGCCACTTGAGGGCCGAGAGGAAATAGTTCACGCCTGCTCCCCCTTCGCGCCGGGGGCCTTGCCGGCCCTCGTCCACGGCGTGAGAAGCCTGCCGAGCAGGATGACGAGCCCGTCGACGGCGAGCGCCAGAGCGACCGTCGCGAGGACCCCCGTCACGACCTCGGCCGTTATCCCCCGCTGAAAACCGTCGGTCAGGAGCGTGCCGACGCTGGGGATTCCCACGAGCGCCCCGATCGTCACAAGCCCCACCGTGGAGACGGCGACGACCCTGATTCCCGAGACGAGCACGGGCAATGCGAGCGGAAGCTCGACCGTCCACAGGAGCGTCCTGCGCGAATGCCCCACCGCGGTTGCGCCGTCGATCACGGTCTGGTCCACCGAGGAGAAGGCGTCGCTGGCCGTCCTCACAAGAAGGGCCATGCCGTACAGGCCGAGGGCCGCGATGATGGTCAGCGGCGAACGCAGGGGCGTTCCGATGACGAGCGGCACGGCCACAAGCAGCGGCAGCGAGGGGATCGCATACGTCAGCGTGGCGCCGGAGAGGATGACGCCGCCGACCTTGGGGAAGCGATGCGCGAAGCGGCCGATCGGAACAGACACTAAAACGGCCAGGGCCGTCGCCGGAAGCGCGATGAACAGGTGCGCCCGCAGAAGCTCGCCGACCCACCGCCAGTTCTCGCCCAGCCAGCTCACACCGGGCCGCCTTCCGTCGAATCGCCGGATTTGCCTCCGAGCCTCCACCGGGCCTTCGCCTTGCGCAAAGAGCTCCGAGCGGCGTCCAGGGCATGCGGCAGGCGGGGCTGCGGCTTGCGGGGCTGCGCCGACTGTTCGCGGGCGCCGTCGTCCCCCGCGCCTTTCACGCCGCCGGCAAACTCCTCAAGCCCTTCAAGGATTCCCACCTGGCGCCCATCTTCGCCGACGACGACGTTGCGCCCGGCAACCTGGCGCACGCGCAGCGTTTGGTTGGACTTCGCCCCGCCGACGAAGGTGCGCACGAAGTCGTTTGCCGGAGCGGCCAGAATCTCTTCCGGCGTGCCGCTCTGCGCGATTCTTCCGCCCTCGCCGAGCACGACGACTTCGTCGCACAGGCGGAACGCCTCTTCGACGTCGTGCGTCACGAAGAGGACCGTTTTGCCGATCTCCCCTTGCAGACGCACGAGCTCGTCCTGAAGCTCGCGGCGAACGATGGGGTCGACGGCGCCGAAGGGCTCGTCCATGAGCAGGATCTCGGGCTCGGCGGCCAGAGCCCGCGCCACGCCCACACGCTGGCGTTGGCCCCCGGAAAGCTGAGCCGGGTATCGGGCGCCGAGCTCCGGGTCGAGCCCCACCCGTTCGAGAAGCTCCAGCGCCGCGGATCGGGCCTCGCGCCTCGGCGTGCCGTTGAGGGTCGGCACGGTGGCGACGTTGTCCGCGACGGTGCGATGCGGCAGAAGCCCGCCGTCTTGAAGCACGTATCCGATGGATCGGCGGAGTTTGACGGGATCGGCTTCGCGCACGTCGACGCCGTCGATGAGCACCCTTCCCGACGTCGGGTCGACCATGCGGTTGACCATGCGCAGCAGCGTCGTCTTGCCTGAGCCGGACGAGCCGACGAGCACGACGGTTCGATGTTTCGGCACCGTGTACGTAAAGCTCTCCACGGCAACCGCGCCGCCGGGATACGTCTTTCCGACGGACTCGAATTCGATCACGTGTTCAGCATATCGGCGTTGGGTCTGCTTGCAAAAGAGGCTGCCGTGGCCTGTCGGTGAAATCGGCGGGTTCTCGCAGCCAGGTTTTCGTGAGCCAAGTTTTCAAGAGCAGTCAAGGCCGAGTTTTCACGAACCACGGGGCGGGTTTTATGAGCCGCTGAAGCGACCCGTTGAGCAAGCTTGCTTGACGCCCATCGTCGCATCATCGCCCGGTTCGCCGCTTGAACCGGCCGCGCGGCAGGATGCTGTCAGTCAGTGAGCAACGTTTGTCCTATGACAAGAGACACGTTTCCTGGATGAAAATGAGGGGATGCACTAGACTAAAAGCACGACGAACCGCTAGTCGGGGCGTTGACTGCCGGGGGCCTAAGGGGCCCCCGAGCTCATTTAGGGCAACCATTTCCGATCTTGGAGCGAACCGAATTCGCGAAGAATTGTCCGAGCAGCTCGATCTGCACGCCCCGAACGCGATGGTTCAGGTTCATGAACCCTTCGATCATCAACAGTGCCCCGGACTCACGTACGGCGCGGGCAGCAGCCCGATATAAAGCAACGGCTTCATGGACCCGCCCGCAAAAACACTCCCACGATTTGCGTCCTTGCATTATGTCGTGAGCGTGGAACTCAACGTCAGGATCGACGTTGAACTGCTCATGCGCCGTCGAAGCCACTCGATCCAATCCATCGCACAACTTTCTATATTCCAGATCATCAACGACGACAGCAGCCATGTAGTGATGGTCCGCCCCATAGCTTTCGTCGAGAAAGGCATGTAGAAAACCAGCGCCCATTCAGCCCCCGTTTTGATGTAGGTGACGGACATAACTATACCACATTCATAATTTTGGCTTTAAAGGATATCGTTCAGACTACCGACTAAGACGTTGGCGATTCAATCCGTCTTCGCAACAGAAACGAAGAGAACGGGGGTGCTCTTTGTTCACTCCTTCAAAGACGGCATACTGGTAACTGCGCAGAGCAATAACTCGGCGAAGCAAATTCGGCAGTCTTCTGGACGATTGGCGAGCTAGACTGCGCGCTTAAAGTAAGGAGCGAACTATGTCAACCGCACCAACATTTGAACTTATACCTACCAGCTTTGGAAGTTCTACTCTGCGGCTTGTCCCTGTCGTCCCAGCGACCAAATCCGCACGCGAGCAGCTTGCAGAGGCACGGAGCCGCAGAGCCAAGAAGACGGCAAGCAGCAGCGTTCCTCCGTCGTCGGAGACTGAGAAACTCGCTGAATCCGGCAATTAAGCCGCAATCAATGTTCTGACGGCCTCCTTTGCTTGGAGGCCGTCTTTCGTTCTGCCAGACCCCGCTAACCAGCCGCCCGTCCTGTGTTCTCTGTGCCGATTGACGGCGCGAAAAAGCCGACAGCACCATCTTCGCGCACTCCAACCGAAACGCTCAACGGCAGAGAGGACGGCTCGCGCAGTCTTAGCAGAGTCGGCGAGCCGTCCATGCGAAACGGAGACATAACCCTGGGAATCTACTGGCGAGACGACCGCGGAGGGCCTCCCATACGGGGCAGAGGCAACAGCCAGAGCGGACCCAGGCAGGTCATCGGGGCACGTCCGGCATGCACGAGACGCAGCCGGCGACCTCCGTGCCGCGACGGTCACAGCATGCACGAGACGCAGCCGGCGACCTCCGTGCCCTCAAGCGCCTGCTGGCGGATTCGCATGTAGTAGAGCGTCTTGATGCCCTTGCGCCAGGCGTAGATGTAGTTGCGGTTGACGTCGCGCGTAGTCACGGTGTCCGGGTAGAACAGCGTGAGCGAGAGCCCCTGATCCACGTGCTGGGTCGCTGCGGCATAGGTGTCGATGATCTTTTCGGGGCCGATTTCGTAGGCGTCCTGGTAGTACTCCAGGTTGTCGTTCGTCATGTAGGGTGCCGGATAGTAGACCCTCCCGATCTTTCCTTCCTTGCGGATCTCGATCTTGGAGACGATGGGATGGATCGACGACGTCGAATGGTTGATGTACGAGATCGAACCCGTCGGCGGAACCGCCTGAAGGTTCTGGTTGTACATGCCGTATTGCCGGACGTCCTCGCGCAGCGCCGCCCAGTCCTCGCGGGTCGGGATGTGGACGTTTGCGAACAGCTCGCGCACCTTCGGCGTCGTCGGCTCCCACGCGCCCTCGACGTACTTGTCAAAGAACTCGCCCGTGGCGTACGTCGAATCCTCGAATCCGGCGAAGCGCTCTCCCCGCTCGCGAGCGATCTCCATCGAGGCACGGATCGCGTGGAACAGGACCGTATAGAAGTACATGTTCGTGAAATCGAGGCCTTCTTCGGAGCCGTAGAAGACTCGCTCGCGGCCGAGGTAGCCGTGCAGATTCATCTGGCCCAGGCCGATGGAGTGGCTCATGGCGTTCCCGCGCTCAATGGAGGGAACCGAACGAATGTCCGTCATGTCCGAAACGGCGGTGAGGGCGCGCACGGCGGTCTCGACCGTCTTGCCAAAATCGGGCGAATCCATGGCCTTGGCGATGTTCATCGACCCCAAATTGCACGAGATGTCCTTGCCCACGTGCGCGTACGAAAGGTCCGGGTTGTACTCCGAAGCCTCGGAAACCTGGAGGATCTCCGAGCACAGGTTCGACATCGTGATCTTGCCCTTGATCGGGTTCGCCGCGTTCACGGTGTCCTCGAAGACGATGTACGGGTACCCGGATTCGAACTGAATCTCCGAAAGCGTTTGGAAGAACGCGCGGGCGTTGATCTTCGATTTGCGGATCCGCTTATCATCAACCATTTCGCGGTATTTCTCGCTCACGGAAATCTCCGTGAAGGGCACGCCGTAGGCACGTTCGACGTCGTAGGGGCTGAAGAGGTACATGTCCTCGTTGTTCTTCGCCAGCTCGAACGTGATATCCGGGATGACGACGCCGAGGGAGAGGGTCTTGATGCGGATCTTCTCATCCGCGTTCTCGCGCTTGGTGTCGAGGAAGCGCAAAATGTCGGGGTGGTGGGCGTGGAGGTAGACGGCTCCGGCGCCCTGGCGCGCGCCCAGTTGGTTGGCGTAGGAGAAAGAGTCCTCGAGGAGCTTCATGACGGGGTTGACGCCCGAGGACTGGTTCTGGATTCTCTTGATCGGGGCGCCGAGCTCGCGCAGGTTCGACAGGTTGAGGGCGACGCCGCCGCCGCGCTTGGACAGCTGGAGCGCGGAGTTGATGCCGCGGGCGATCGACTCCATGTTGTCCTCGATGCGCAGGAGGAAGCAGGAGACGAGCTCGCCGCGGGCGGCCTTGCCCGCGTTGAGGAATGTGGGGGTCGCGGGCTGGAAGCGCCCCGAGATGATCTCTTCCATGAGGTCGACGGCGAGCTTTTGGTCGCCGCGGGCGAGCGTGAGGGCCACCATGCACACGCGGTCCTCATAGCGCTCGAGGTAGCGGGTGCCGTCGAAGGTCTTGAGCGTGTAGGACGTGTAGTACTTGAAGGCGCCCAGGAAAGTCGGGAAGCGGAACTTCTTCGCGTAGGCCGCCTTGTAGAGCGACTTGACGAAGTCGAAGGGGTACTGGTCGAGCACCTCTTTCTCGTAATACCCCTCCTTGACGAGGTACTCCATCTTCTCTTCGAGGTCGTGGAAGTAGACGGTGTTCTTGTTGACGTGCTGGAGGAAGTACTGGCGCGCCGCGGCCCGGTCGGCGTCGAACTGGATGAGGCCGTCGGCGTCGTAGAGGTTGAGCTTGGCGTTCAGGGCGTGGTAGTCGAGGTTCGGGTCCTCGTAGCTCTCCTCGCCCGTGTCCGTCAACGTGCTTGCTGCCAAAACTTCTCCAAACCTTCGCGAACCCGGGCCACGTCCAAGGGCGTCCCGAGCAACTCGAATCTGTACATGTGCGGCACATGGCATTTGGCGGCGACGATGTCGCCGGCCAAGCCGTAGGCCGCGCCGAAATTCATGTTTCCCCCCGAGATCACGCCGCGGATGAGGGAGCGGTTGTGTTCGTCGTTGAGGAACTTGATGACCTGTTTGGGGACAGCGCCTTTGGCGTTGCCCCCTCCGTATGTGGGGACGACGAGGACGTACTCCTCGTCTACGCGGAGCGGGCCTTCCTTCGGGCGCAGCGGAATGCGGCACGCGGGCATGCCTAGCTTCTTGACGAATCTTTCGGTGTTGTTCGTCGCCGATGAGAAGTAGACGAGCTTTGCCATCCGAGGCCTGCCGATCTGTGAAGGGCTCCGGACGGGGCCGGGCGATGCCGCAGGCGCCGCCCGGCCCCGTTCACCGTCACGCTGTGACAGCCGCCGAATCTCGAGCGGCCGCCGTCAGCGCCTTGATCTTGTCAGGGCGAAAGCCCGACCAGTGGTCGCCCTCGGCGAAAACCACGGGCGCGGATTGGTAACCCATCGCCTTGACCGTTTCCAGCGCCTCGGCATCCTGAGTCAGGTCCACCTCGCGGTAGGCGAGCCCGGCCTTCGCCAGCGCCCGCTTCGTCGCGTTGCACTGAACGCACGAAGGCTTGGTGTAAACAGTGACGCTCATAAGAGCCGCTCCTTCCGATCCCTTGGGCGGGTCGCCTCCGACCAACCCGGGGTACGCATCAAATCCATGTCGCGCCGCCTGAGCGGCACACGCGAAGACACTACACCTTGTGGTCGGTTTTCGGTTAGACCACAAGGGCTTGTGTCTGGGTGATAAGTGACACCCTTGTCATTCGCCCTGTGGACCGCCTCTCCTTTCCGGTGGAGAAGCTGTGCACACAGGCAGGTCGCCCGGCCGACTTATCCCCTTCCTTTCCACACCAAACCGGGCGCTTCGGGCCGCCCGACGGACGGCGAAAACGATTCTCCCCTGCGCCTCCGACACAAATTCGGCTCCGCAAGAGCCCCTTAGAAGCCTCTTCGCGAAAACCGACGCGAGTGCGGCCGTTGCGGACTCGGTGCCGCAGAGGCACGCAGCGCCCACGAAGGCCTTTTCGCCTTCGCCGAAAGACGGCGGCCCGTCGAGGCAAACGATCCAACGAGGCGAAGCGGTCCGCCGAAGCGAAGCCTGACTGCTGCCTTTCGCAGCACCGGAGAAACGGAGTTTTCCACACATGTGGACGAAACGAGTCCACATGTGTGGAAAACTCCACCGAACTGTCCACAAGCTGTGGAAAAGATTCCCCGCCTCCCCGATGGGCATCTTCTCCCGGATCGGCGTGTCTGGCTCTGGCGTGTCGCGTTTAGAGCGCGATCGCCGGCGGCCTCTCGTCGCCGACAGCCTCGCCTTGTCGCCTGGCCCCTCCCGCCATCAGCCGTCTCCCCCTTTGTCCGCCGCCTCCCGTCATCGGCTGCCTCCCCTTTGTCTTCCGCCTCCGGTCACCTCCGGCCTCCCGGCATGCTCATGCGGTTTTCGTCGTAGTCTCCGGCCGTCGCGGTCACGACTTGCTCGCCGTCGACCTTGATAGTGTACTTCTTTCCCTTGACGACGTCGGGCGAGGAGAACACGAAGGAGCCCGCGTTCTTCGCGAGCGTGTAGGAGGCGATCTGCTTGCCGTTCGAATCGAACACAGCGAAAGTCGAGCCTTTGCTCGCTTTGCCGGTGACTTTGATCGAGGCCTGCGCGGAGGACGTCGCGGGCGCCTGGTCCATGCCCTGGGATCCCGCGGCGAAAAGGGCGCCCCCGGCCATCGTCAGGCCGCTTTCGGCGTCGATGGCGCCGTTTCCGCCGGCCGTCGGCCCCCAGACTGTCATCTTCCCGCCGCTCATGTAGCCTGCGCCGTTCGAGTCGAATCCGTCGCCTTGGGCGTTGACCGTCCAGTCGCCGCCGGTCACGGACAGCCACGGCGAGTCGCCGCCGGTGGCGTTCAGCCCGTCGTCGCTGGAAGTTATGGCCGCCGAGCCTCCGGCCAGGAGGATTGTGGCGCCCTCGACGCCCTCCTGCGATTTCGCCACCTTCGTCGAGCCTCCGGCGAGAATCACGTCCGACGTCGCGTCGATCGCGTCGGAGCCCGCCGACGCCGTGACGTTTCCGCCCGTCACGAGCACGTATCCGCGGCCCGAGGCGGTCTCGTTGTCAGCTTTGACCGCGTCTCCCTTTGCTTGGAGGGAGAGGGTCCCCCCGGCTATGACCACGTAGTCCTGGCCGCGCACGGCGTCGTCGGCGGCCTTGACGTTGATCTTGCCGCCCAGAATGACGAGCCCGTCCGAGCTGGAGACGCCGTCGTTGCCGTTGCCGGTCACGTTGAGCGTCCCGGCGCCGCCGAGCGTCAGGTCCGCCGAAGAGGCGATCGCAGCCGTGGGGCCGCTGGAATCGGCGTACTTCGAAGTGTCGGACACCGAGTTGACGGTGCCCTCGGCGGCGATGACCACCGCTTCGTCGGCGCTCTTCACGCGAATCGCGGCGTCGGTCGAAGACGAGATCTCGGCGCCGTCGAGCACGATTTTCACCTTGTCGGAATCCGCGGCCGTCACGAGGATCTGGCCGGTGAATTTGCCTGAAAGCACGTAGGTTCCAGCCGAGGAGATCGTCACTTTGCCCTCGCTCGCCGCGGCGCCGGAGCCTTCGACCGAAGCGGACGCGCCGTTCAGCGAGACCTTGGTCGCCGAGGCGGCGTCGTACTGCGCGTCGTTCGAATCGGCGTGCGGCTTCTGGTTCTCAGCCATGACACTCTCGACGGTCGCCTTGGCGGCCGTCACCGTCGTCGAATACACGTCGCCGGAGGGAACAGACTTCTCGGACGCGTTGCGCAGGGAGTCGAGCATCTTCAAACCGTCACCGTCCGTTGCGGCGACGTTTGCGGAGCCCGCCGACGAGTTCGAGGCCGCGCCGACCTCGGAGGCCTCCGAAGAGCCGACTTTGCAGCCGCCCAGAGGCGCTCCCGCTATGAGCGCGACGGCCGCGAATTTCCTTCTCAGATTCTTCTTCATGTTCTTTCGTCTCCTAGTCTTTTCATCGCCCTGTTCCAACGGTTGGAGGGCAATTCGGGATGGATCGACGCGACGCCGAGCGCGTACTTCGAGATCCTCAGCGGGCGGTGTCCGCTGCGCCACAGCCACCTGTCGGCGGCGGAGGCCCGCCCGGCGGACTTCGTTTCGACGACGACGCCCGGAACCTCGACGCGCACGCCGCTCGAGGGCGCGCAGAGGACGAGGCCGCGATCGGCCGTCAGCCGAGAGCCTTCGGGAAGGCAAAGGGTCGAACGCGTGTACACCGATCGGACCGCCGGTATCAGGCTGGCCGCGACCCTCAGCGCCTCGCGCCGACTTTCTGCGATCCCTCTGTCCGCCAGGCGTTCAGCCAGCCATTCGCGCACTTCGGGCCGAACGAGCAGATCGGGGCGTTTCACGCTGCGTCCATGGCGCAAGGCCGCGCAGGCGCTCACCGGGACGTCCTCCAAACGGAGCCTGTCTTTGACGTTGTGCCCGCGCCCCGAGCGAGTCTTCAATTCGAGGAAGTGCGTCCCCGAATCGAGGTAGACCCGGGAGCGGAGCTTGAAACGCCGGCGGCGCTTCGTGGCGGCCGCGCGATAGAGGGAGAAATCGGGCGTGTCGTCGTAGTCGGACAGGTAGCCGAAGGCCGACTGCCCGTCGATGGCCAACGCGCGCGCCCCCTTTGCCGCCAGCGAGGCGACGAGGTCCGCCGCGACGTCGGCCTGAAGAAGGTATTTGCGATCGATTCTCGTGAGAAGCGAGGCGTTGGCGGAAAGCTCGTCGAGGGCGATCTCCGGCAGCCGCGCGAAAGATTCGCCGACGGCGTCGGCGGTCCGCATGTCCGGAACCGCCATCAGGCGGCCCTCAGGTTTCGGGGCCGAGCGCTCTCGACGGCCGCTTTCCCGCCGCATCGCACATCCACCGTCGTGGAATCGTTGACGTAATCGAGCC
>ERZ773014.2585-NODE-2585-length-10367-cov-3.624806_pt1 | contig 10367 bp, 10 predicted proteins | sample MGYA00580841_ERZ773014 | MGnify/ENA primary metagenome ERZ773014 (study PRJEB29015, sample SAMEA2737989) | human oral metagenome | biome: human oral; feature: human-associated habitat; material: dental | place: China | collected 2067 ...
AGCTGACGTTAAATCCGCCGTCGACATTGACGGACAAGTAGTTGCCGACGCCCCCACCCAAGTGCCAGCCACCTCCGTGGGCACCGTAGCGCGCCTCTACTTTGACAACGGCGCTGCGGTTACCTCCGGTGAACCCATCTTGACCATCAAGAAAACCGAAACCGTAACCACCACCGACAATGGCTCTAATGGGTCTAACGGCACAAACGGATCTAGTGACTCTAAGGGTGCCAACGGATCTAGTGACTCTTCAGATTCGGACTCCAAAGCTGACACCACCCCCAAAACCACCGAAAAAGTCACCTACATTGATGTCTACGCCCCCACCACCGGCACCATCAACTACTCGGTGATTAAAGACCAAGAAACCACGGTAGGCACCTCCATCGCCTCCATCTCCACCGGCACCTACAGCGCCACCGGCACCATCAGCGCTGCTCAGCAGTACCAGCTGACCCAGGCCCCCACCAGCGCCACGCTCACCATCAAATCCGGGCCGGCGCCGTTTGCCTGCGGCAACCTAAAAATTGGCACTGGAACAGCCAGTTCCTCAACTAACTCCACCGCCGCCCCTAAAGATACCGCCGACGCCGCTAGCGGCGACGCCACCACCGTACAGGTACGCTGCGCCGTCCCCGCAGACAAGAAAGTATTCCCAGGCCTGAAAGCCACCATCTCTATCGCCGTCGGCGAAGCTAAAGGGGCCCTAACCGTGCCCCTAACCGCCGTGCAAGGCAACTACGCAACCGGCAAGGTGTGGGTTGTGCCCGACCCATCCAAGCCCACCAAAACCGTAGAAACCACCGTCAAGTTGGGCATTAACGACGGCAACCAGATCGTAGTTACCTCCGGGCTTAAAGAAGGCGACTCCATCTTGCAGTTCGTGCCCGACCAAGACGTAGACAAAACCGGCAAACCCAACAGCTGCGACCCTGACGGGACCTGCTATGACTCAGCCGGTAAGGAAATTAAGTGAGCGCCCTGATCGAGCTGGAGTCAATCGCCCGCTCCTTCATAGTTGACGACGCTGAACTGAAAATCCTCACCGACATCAACCTGCGCGTTGAAGCCGGCCAACACATTGCCATTGTGGGCCGCTCAGGCACCGGTAAATCCACCCTGCTCAATATCATCGGCATGTTGGACACCCCCACCAGCGGCGAATACCGCTTCAACGGGGCGAGCGTTAACCGGCTAGGTGAGGCCGCCCGCGCCAAAGTACGCGGAGGTGGATTTGGGTTCATTTTCCAATCCTTCAACCTCATCAACGGGCTAACCACCACCGAAAACGTCTACACCCCGCTGCTCTACGCCAGCGGCTCACAGTTTTGGACCCGCAAAACCCGTGCCAAGCAGCTACTTGAAGCGGTAGGGCTGGAAAGCAAAATAGATCAATCCATTGAGCGTCTCTCCGGCGGTGAACAGCAGCGGGTAGCTATCGCCCGCGCACTAAGCCGCCGCCCCCAGGTGATCTTGGCTGACGAGCCCACCGGCGCCCTGGATGTACACACCGCCGCCAGTGTTATGGACCTACTTGAAAAACAGTGCCATCAAAGCGGGGCGGCACTAATCGTGATCACCCACGATCTGGCTGTAGCCGCCCGCGCCCAAATGGCCTACCAGTTAGCAGACGGGTGCCTGCACCCCATCGATATCAGGCAGGGGCTGGCATGAGCCTAATCATTGGTTCCCTCATTGAAGCCTGGACCCAGCTGCGTATCTCTAAACTGCGTGTGCTGCTGTCCCTGGTGGGTGTAGCCGCCTCAGTGGCCGCCATGACCTTCGTAATTGCCCTCGGGCAAGTCTCAGTCATAGTCATCCAAAACGAGATGGCCCGCTACTCCGGCTATCCCGGCACAGTTAGCGTGCAGATAAGCCCCAGCAGCGGTGAAAGTGATGGTGCTGACGAGGGCCAAGCCACCAACTCTGACAGCGCGGGCGGGGTAACCCAGCAGGCCAGCGCCTCCCAGGCACACAAAGTCTCTAAATCCATGAATGACTTTGTTAAACGCTACAAGGTGCAGGCCGCCGCCACCTCTTATGAAACCAACATCAGGTTTATGTTCCCCTTTGGCCCCCAACGGGTCAACACCACCGTGGTCAGTGCCAGCTACAACAAGGTGGTGCCGGTAAGCCTGTCGCAAGGGCGCTGGTTTAGCCAGGCAGACACTAAAAACCTGGCCACCCCCATAGTGGTAAATAAGGCGTTTGCTAAAGAACTAGGCATTGAGACCCTCAGCGCCCCCTTCACAGTGCAATCTTTCACCCCTTCACGCACTTCCTTCACGATTGTGGGTATCACTGCGGAAAAAGACTCACCTAACTGCTATGACGACGAAAACGGCAAGCAGGTGTGCACCAAGGAATATAAGGCCTACGTGTTGCGTGATCCTTTTGAAGCTAGCCTTACCGACGCCGCTACCGCCCCCGTGCCCACGTTAAGTATGTATGTGGGACGCGAGCAAGTCAGCAAAATGCAGGCCCTAGCTAAACGCGAATTTGGGGCCCAGTTTGGCGCCAAAACCGTGCAAGTCAACTCCAATATTGACACTGGCGCCAGCAATAGCTCCATGCGCACCTTCACCCTGGTGGTATCCGCTGCCGGCGTGTTCATGATGGTGCTAGGCGCGCTGGGGCTGATCAACGTCTCTATTGTGACAGTGCGTCAACGTATCCATGAGATCGGGGTGCGCCGCGCCTTTGGGGCCAGCAGCTGGCGCATTTTCTTCTCAATCATGCTCGAATCGGTGGTGGCCACGGTGGTGGCCGGCATCGTGGGTATTGCTATATCTATCCTGGCGCTACGGTTTGTGCCGCTCGGCCCAATCTTAGGGATCCAAACCGATGTGCCCACCCCCGCCTACCCCTTCAGCGCTGCCCTAATTGGTTTAGCTGCAGCCACCGGCGTGGGCGCCCTGGCAGGTATCATCCCCGCCTGGGTAGCTATGCGTATCAAACCCATTGACGCCATCCGCTTCTAAAAACCTAAGCGCGCGCTGAGGCGCGCGCTTAGGTTTAGTTGGTACCCGGCTCCGGGCGCATTTTTGCGCCCGGGTCTGTACACAGCGATGGCTGCCTAGCTTTCTAGGGCGTAGCTAACCTCCAGCGGAGCGTGGTCTGACCAACGCTCGGCGTAGCTTGGCGCGCGGCCAATACTGAAATCTTGTGCCTTCTGTGCCAGAGCCGGGGTAGCCACCTGGTAGTCAATACGCCAACCAGTGTTGTTATCAAAAGCCTTACCACGCTGAGACCACCAAGTGTAAGGCCCCTGCGCATCTGGCCCAGCCAGTTGGCGCTGCACATCCACCCAACCCTGGCTAAACCAACCCTCCAGGTGGGCGATTTCCTCATCCAACACACCTGCAGTCTTGTTGTGGTTAGGCTTCCAGTTCTTAATGTCCTTCTCGCTACGCACCACATTAAGATCGCCCGCCATTAGCGCCTGCGGCCCACCAGAGGCAGCGCGCTCAAACAGCTGGCTCATACGCTCATCAACCAACTCCAGGTGAGCATACTTCTGCTCCATCTTGGGGGTACCCACCTCGCCAGAGTGAATATAGGCGCTAACCACCGTCAGCTGCTGGCCAGCGGGCAAAACCAAATCCGCCTCCAACCAACGCCCCGAATCGACGTCAGGCTCCAAAGTGCCAGGGCGAGCCACGCCGTCGCGCACCTGCGCCACCTGGATGCCACTGCCCTCACGCACCGCAACCGCCACGCCCGCGCGGCCCTTAATCCGGCACGGCAACACGTGGGCCTCATAGCCGGGCAGCAAACTCGCTGCAATCGCGCTATCAGCACGCACCTCCTGCAACAGCAACACCTGCGGGGCGCTTTGCTCCAGCCACTGGCCCATACCTTTACGGGCAGCGGCCCGAATCCCATTAACGTTGACGGTAACAATACGCATAAACCAAGAATAGCTAAGCCCGCCCTAACCAGGGTGGTAGACCCGGCGGGCGCGCTTAACCAGGTACACATTTAAACGCGATAATTAACCCAAACCAGCCACCCAGCTAAGGAACAAAACATGCGCGGAATTCATGCCTATATCAGTGGACGCGTGCAAGGCGTGGGCTTTCGCTACAGCTGCCACCAAGAAGCCCTCAAATATCAGCTCTCCGGTAGCGTCCGTAATCTCGACGACGGCCGAGTTGAGGTATGGGCCGCCGGTGACAGTGAGCTAATGGCTAGGTTCATCACCTGGCTAGGGCGAGGTCCACGCTGGGCCGCAGTTACCGATGTGGAGCTGCGCGAGCTCAGCCAGGTGCAAACCGAACTGCTACGCCGACAAGGCGAATTCAAATACGGCAACTAAGTTGGCGCAGGCCAGCTCCGGGGGCACAAAACCTGCGCGAAAGCGCGGTAGGATCGCATCCATGCAACAGCATCACCAGGCCTCCTTCGAAGACCTACCCATCGACGAGGACTACCGCACTCCCCCGCGCTCGCGGCGTCGGCTCTGGGTGGGGGCTGCCATCACCATAATTGCGGCGTTATGCCCGCTACTGGCGCAGCTGCCCGTACTAAACAACCTGGCCACTACGCTTTGGCTAGTTTCTCTGCCGCTGTGCTTTGTGGGGGTCGCGCTAATCGCCTCCTACCTGCACCACCGCTACAACAAACCCTAAAGGCCAGCATTGCAGCTGGCCTTTAGGGATTTATCTGATTAAGACGGTTGCAGCTAGCTCGCTAAGTAGCCGGGTGTTTTCAACTGGTAACGCCTAGCTGTCAGCGGCTAGCTTGCAGTAGCTAACTGGCGCTGGGCAGTTTCCACCACATTAGCCAGTAGTAGCGCGCGAGTCATGGGGCCCACCCCGCCCGGGTTAGGTGACAGGGCACTAGCTACGTCGTCGACGCCGTCAGCGCCAACCACGCGGCTGACCCCCACATCGAGCACCACCGCGCCAGGCTTTACCATATCGGGAGTAATAATCCCGGCCACACCAGCGGCACTAATAATGATGTCTGCGCGGCGAGTGTGGCTGGCCAGATCACGCGTGCCCGTGTGGCAGACATCCACCGTGGCATTGACCTCGCGCCTGCCCAGCAGCAAACCAATCGAGCGGCCCACAGTTACGCCCCTACCCACCACGCAAATATCCTGGTTGGCCAAGGAAATACCGTTACGAACCAGCAGCTCAATACAGCCGCGCGGGGTGCAAGGCAGAGGCGAATCAATAGGGCCATTTACCCGCAGCACCAGGCGCCCCAAGTTAGTGGGGTGCAAGCCGTCAGCGTCCTTAGCCGGATCAATGCGCTCCAACACGGCGTTAGTGTCGATGCCGCGCGGCAAAGGCAGCTGCACAATATAGCCGGTGCAGGCCGGGTCAGCATTTAGCTGATCCACCGCCGCCTCAATCTGGGCCTGGGTGGCCTCAGCGGGCAGATCAACACGGATAGAGTTAATCCCCACCTCGGCGCAGTCGGCGTGCTTGCCGGCCACATACTTCACGCTACCAGGGTCGCTGCCCACCAGCAGCGTGCCCAGGCCGGGCACAACTCCCGCCGCGCGCAGCTGCTCTACGTTAGCGCGCAGTTCAGCCTTAATCTGGCCGGCAATCAGCTTGCCATCCAGCACCCGCGCGCTACCGGCCCAAGGCGCCCTCACTGCACCAGGCCCGGGTAGAGCGGGAAGGCCTTAGTCAGGTTAGTAACCCGCCCGCGCAGCGTCTCTAGCAGCTCCTGGCTGACATTGCCGGTGGCGCCAGCCTTAAGCACAGCCGCAATAATCTCAGCTACCTCACTAAACTCGCCAGCGCCAAAGCCGCGCGTAGCCAAAGCCGGGGTGCCAATACGCAGGCCGGAGGTTACTCGCGGCGGGCGCGGGTCGAAAGGCACTGCGTTGCGGTTAACCGTGATACCAATCTGTGCCAGCAGATCCTCAGCCTGTTGCCCGTCTAGCGCGCTGTCACGCAGGTCAACTAGCACCAGGTGCACGTCAGTGCCGCCGGTAACCACCTGGATGCCGGCGCCACGAACGTCGTCGGCTAGCAGGCGCTGGGAGATCAGCTGCGCCCCCTGCAAGGTGCGACGCTGACGGTCCACAAATTCCTCAGTGCCCGCAGCCTTCATAGCCACCGCCTTAGCGGCAATCACGTGCATCAGCGGGCCGCCCTGCTGACCAGGGAACACTGCCGAGTTGAGCTTCTTACCCCACTGCTCGCCCCGGTTAGACAGCAACATGCCCGAACGCGGCCCAGCCAGGGTCTTGTGCACAGTGGTAGAAACAACGTCCGCATACGGCAGTGGTGAGGGGTGCAGGCCCGCCGCCACCAGCCCGGCAAAGTGGGCCATATCCACCCACAGGGCGGCGCCAACCTCGTCAGCAATCTCGCGGAAAGCCGCAAAGTCCAGGTGGCGCGGGTAAGCCGACCAGCCAGCAATAATCACGCTGGGTTTTTCAGCCTTAGCCACGGCGCGCACCTGATCCATTTCAATGCGCATCGATTCGCGATCAACCTCATAGGCGGTGGCGCGGTAAACCTTGCCGGAGAAGTTAATCCTCATGCCGTGGGTGAGGTGACCGCCGTGGGCTAGGCTCAGGCCCAAAATGGTGTCACCTGGCTGAGCTAGGGCGTGCAGGACGGCTGCGTTAGCCTGGGCCCCTGAGTGCGGCTGCACATTGACCCACTGGGCCCCAAAAACAGCTTTGGCACGCTCAATGGCCAGGTTTTCGGCCTTGTCTACCTCCTCGCAGCCGCCGTAGTAGCGTCGGCCCGGGTAGCCTTCCGCGTATTTGTTGGTTAGTACGCTGCCTTGGGCCTGCAGTACTGCGCGGGGCACAAAGTTTTCGCTGGCGATCATCTCTAAACCGTCGCGCTGGCGCTCCAGCTCCGCGTCAAGGATAGCTGCGATCTCAGGGTCGAATTCTTGCAGGGTCTGGTCTGTAAGTGACATGGTCCACCTTAAGGTCTGGTTCGGTTTGGTTAGCGGGTTTATCTGCGGTTTTGCCGCCAGTTTTAGCCAGGGCCGCAGCTGCGGTTTTTAGGGTGTTTTTAGCCGACGACGGCGCGGCGACGGCACGAGTCCAGCCAAGCTTCGATTAGGGGCTGGTCTACTGCGGCAATTGCTGGCACCACCAAAATACCAGGGTCGGTAGCAAAGGCGCGCTGACGTGAAATCTGTATAGCAGCGATGCCGCCGCCACGGGCGGCGGCTACCCCGTTAATGGAGTCCTCCAGCACCACTGCGTTAGCGCGGCCTACCCCGAACTTGTGTAGTGCCAGTTCATAGGGGTCCGGCCAGGGCTTGCCTAGCTCTGAGTCTTCACCGGAAACCACCAGGTCAACTACACCTAGTGCGTCAGCTACCGGTTCAATCACGCCGCGCGGCGAAGCCGAAACAATAGCAATCTTGATGCCGGCCTCATGTAGGGCGTGCACTAGCTCCTGGGCGCCCGGCTCAAACGGGGGTGCTTCAGCAATACGCTGAGCTACCTGCTTGGCCACAATCGCATAGAACTCATAGCCACCGGCCAGGTCTTTTACCGTGCCCAGCTCCACCATTAAGTTAGCGGTAAAGTCACGTGAGGCTCCACGCATTTTTTCACGCGTTTGCTGGTCAATGAGCACCCCTCGCTTTGCGCATTCTGAGCGCAAAAACTCTTCCCAGATGATCTCTGAATCCACCAGGGTGCCGTCCATGTCAAAAAGCACCGCTGCTAGGTTAGCCATGCGTGATCCTCACTTTAAATTGGGTGCCGACGTAGTCGCTATGGTCACATCTTAAAGGGCGCAGGCAATTTAACGCAGCAACTAAGCCGCTAATGCCTGCGCCCTTTAAGCACGAAACCTTAAGAACTACTTAACCAGCTGCCCAGCGCGGTACACCTCAACCGGGTTCAGGTCACAGTCGGTTACCACTACGTCGGCAATCAGCCCGGCGGCTAGCTCGCCACGGGCGGGGTCACCTAGGATCTCGGCGCCCTGCACGCTGGCGGCGTAGACGGCGTCCTCTAGTGCCACCCCGCCGTGCCAGGTGGTGCGTACGACGTCGATCAGGTGCGCAGTGCCGCCCGCAATCGCCCCGCCTTCGGTTAGGCGAGCTACGCCGTCGGCCACAGTAACCGGCTGAGAGCCCAGCACATAGGAGCCATCAGCCATACCCGCCGCCGCCATAGCGTCAGTGATCAGCACCAGGTTGGCCGGTCCCAGGGTGTCGAATAGGTCGCGTACGATAGCTGGCGCCAGGTGTACGCCGTCGCCAATGAGCTCAGCAATAACCTCGCCGCGCTGGGCACCAGCCACCACCTCGGGCACGGGGCCCGGGTCGCGGTGGTGGATGGGACGCATCCCGTTAAACAGGTGGGTGGCGGTGGCGCGCTCTGAACGCACCGGCTTGTCGGTGGCTAGACGCGACCAAATACGCCGGTCGGTTTCTTCCAGGCAGCGGCGTACCGGCTCCGCACCGGAGTCGCTGTGCCCAAAGGAGGGTAGCGCCCCGCCCTCAAGCAGGGCCTCGATTACGCCGTCGTCACCTAGCAGGCCCGGCTTTTCGGGGGCAACGGTCATGGTGACCACGTGCCCGCGCCCCAGTTGCAGCAGCTCACGGGTTAGTTCAGCGTCAGGGTCAATGATGTAGGTGGGGTCCTGGGCGCCGCAGCGCTCAACTGAAACGAAGGGGCCCTCATAGTGGATGCCGGCAATTTCGCCCTCGTCAGCCAAATCTGCCAGTAGCTTGGTGCGTTCACGCAGCACCTCGGGACTGGCGGTGACGCAGGAGGTGACAATGGTGGTGGTGCCGTGACGGCGGTGCTCAAGCACGGCGGTCATGGCCTGCTCGCGGGTAGTGGCGTTGGGGAAAGATTCCCCGCCACCGCCGTGGCAGTGTACGTCGATTAGACCCGGCAATAGGTAGCCGCCCTCGGGAGCAGGACTGGCTTGCTCAAGTTCGCGGGCAAAACCGGCAGCTGCGGCCTGCTCAGCTTCCCCCACCCACAGCAGGTGTGAACCGTTAACAACGACTAGGCCGTCTAACAGGATGGTTTCGGGTAGTACAACTCGCCCACGTAGGGCGAAACTGGCTTCTTTGCTCATGTGCTCAGTTTATCTGCCCTTTGTGTGCTTTTAGAGCGTTAAAGTCACTGTTAAAAGTGATTTTTGAGCTACTTAATGGCGCCCTGTTAGAACAAGCGTGAGTCAGCGTCGTCCATGCCGCGCATAGCGTCATAGTCCAAGATCAGACAAGTGATGCCGCGATCTTCAGCCAATGTGCGGGCCTGGGGTTTGATACTTTGGGCGGCGAACACGGCCTTAACTGGGGCCAGTAGCGGGTCGCGCTCCAGCAGTTCACGGTAGCGGGTTAGCTGCTCGACGCCGTCGATGCCGCCTACGCGCTTAATTTCTACGGCCACGGTGTGGTCATCAGCGTCTTTAGCCAAAATGTCTACCGGGCCGATGGCGGTGTAGTACTCGCGGCGGATCAGGCGGTGGCCGGGGCCTAGCAGCTCAATTTGCTGGGCTAGCAGTTCTTGCAGGTGGGCTTCCACGCCGTCTTTAGTCAATCCAGGCTCTGCCCCTAGCTCTTCGTTGACGTCGGCATATACCTGGTAGATACGGATGCGCAGGCGGTCATCAGTTTTGGCCGAGCGCACGTCGAGCAGCTGCACTACCCCGGCCTGCTCATGCTCGGCGTCGATGTCTAGTTCTTCCACACTTAGCGGGGGCATCATCCAGTTAAGTGGCTTGTAGGAGCCGCCGTCGGAGTGAATTAGCACTGAGCCGTCGGCTTTAAACATAATTAGCCGCTTGGCTTTGGGTAGGTGCGCACTTAGGCGGCCAGAATAATCAACAGAGCAGTCAGCAATCAGCAAGCGCATTGGATAACCCAATCATTTACACCCAAAATCATCCTTCACAGGTGATTTTTCCATGGGGTTTTATAGGGAAGGGACGAAATATCAGTTTTTGTGTAGTGGTTTGCCGCCCCACGCCAGTGGTTTGCAAGCCACGCAAGGTTTATGCCAGGGCGCAGGCCTTGGGGTTAGCAGGCCTTGAAACTATACATAGCCGCCTGCACGCGGGGCAGCTGAATCAGCCCAGGCTACCAGCGCCGAATGGAATTCTTCAGCCATAGCCAGCTCATATTCGGTCTGCCCATAGGAGAGGGTCACTTCCACCACGCTGCCCCCATTAACTCGACGGCGCGGCTGGCTTAACTCCACAAACCTGCGTTCAACGCGCAGGCGCGGGTTGGGCGAGGCGGACATGATGCGATACCAGTCAAGGGTTTCACTACGCATCTGGGCAATGCCGCCCATCCAACCAGATTTAACGGCTAGCGCACACTCGAAAGCCCCCACTCGGGCCGCTAGCGTACGCAGACGAACAAAAAATAGTACTAGCGCGATCAGCGCCGTAACAAGT
>ERZ773014.2587-NODE-2587-length-10359-cov-2.544546_pt1 | contig 10359 bp, 6 predicted proteins | sample MGYA00580841_ERZ773014 | MGnify/ENA primary metagenome ERZ773014 (study PRJEB29015, sample SAMEA2737989) | human oral metagenome | biome: human oral; feature: human-associated habitat; material: dental | place: China | collected 2067 ...
CTGTATATAAAAGATAAACGACTTATATGACTCCGCATAGCTTGTCAAAAAGTATGATAAGGAGCTGCCCAATCTATATGATGGGAACAAATATATGAAAATATTTTCAATGCTCCGCATTTGCTTCAACCATTTTTAGTTAAAAAGCGTGTATATTCTTGATTTAACAAACTTTATGCGCGTCTGCTCTACTCCTTTATTATATATTTTGTAATTTCGCCCAACAAATAATGGAACAAGTTTAATTCTAAATATCGATTGAAAATGAAGAAAAGTTTCGTTTTATGCGTTGGTTTATGCGCTACACTTGTTTTTTCGAGTTGTGGATCTAGTAAAGAAAGTGCTTATAAAAAAGCCTATGAAAAAGCTAAGAGTCAAGAGCAAAATCAGATGGCAGATGATACACCTCCAACAAGTACACCCGTTGTAACTCCAATAGTAGAGACGCCGGCAACACAGACAACAGTTGTAGATAATGTAGATAATGCAACAGTAAGACAGGAAAGTGTTACGGTGGTAAATGGTGCTGGTTTGAAGGACTACAGTGTTGTTGTTGGCTCATTCTCTTTGCGTGCTAATGCCGATGGCTTGTGCAACACATTAAGAACCGCAGGTTATGAAGCACAGGTAGCTTTTAATGCTGATCGTGGCATGTATCGTGTCATTGCATCGACATTTGCTCAAAAGCCCGATGCTGTACATTCAAGAAATCAATTCCGTTCAAAGTATCCCGACGCTTGGTTATTGTTTAAGAAGTAAACTATAGGTGGCAAGAATACTATCTATAGATTACGGTAAAAAACGAACCGGATTAGCAGTTACCGATCCATTGCAGATCATTTGCAATGGGTTGGTAACTGTTTCGACATCAGAACTTATTAACTATCTTAAAAGCTATATTGCGAAAGAAGAGGTCGAGCTGATTGTCATTGGCGAACCCCGACAGTCGAACGGGATGCCGAGTGAGAACTTTGAACGCATAAAACAGTTTGTAACTCATTGGAAAAAATTATATCCTTCTATCCCCATTGTTTTTTATGACGAGCGTTTTACTTCTGTCTTAGCGCATCGGGCAATGATAGAAGGAGGGTTGAAGAAAAAAGCTCGACAAGATAAAGCGCTCGTTGACGAAATCAGTGCAACGATTATTCTGCAAAGTTATTTAGAATCAAAAAGAAAATGATTTTACCTATATATATATACGGTCAACCTGTACTAAGAAAAATAGCGCAAGACATTCCTTTGGATTATCCTAACCTGAAAGAATTGATACAAAATATGTTTGAGACTATGGATGCCAGTGATGGAATTGGACTTGCTGCTCCACAGATAGGTCTCGACATTCGGCTTTCCGTAATAGATCTGGATGTTTTGTCCGAAAGTTTTCCAGAATACAAAGACTTTCGGAAGGCTTTTATCAATCCACATATTGTAGAGATCGATGAAAGTTCTAAAAAAGAAACGATAGAAGAGGGCTGTCTATCCTTACCAGGCATTCACGAAAGCGTACCTAGACATACCCGCATCCGTGTGCAATATATAGACGAAGACCTGCAGCAACACGACGAATGGGTGGAAGGTTACCTAGCCAGAGTGATGCAACACGAGTTCGATCATTTAGACGGTAAGTTGTTTATTGACCGTATTTCTCCGTTTCGCAAACAGATGCTTCGCAGTAAACTGAAAGCCTTATTGCAAGGTAATTTTCGTTGCGGATATAAAACAAAGATTGCGCAGAAGTAGCGCAAATGTCGTAAGAAACAAAAGAAGCAACTCAAAAAAATCTCATACACAGAATAAAAGTGTACAAAGATTGCACAGAAATGGTGCTAAGTAAGCGGTACTTCCCTCTTTATTCTGTTTATTTTGATAGGACATAATTCTCATGTACAGAAAGTTTGTAATCTTCTTGTTATCGGTTTATTCTCTGCTGTCTTATGCCCAGTTTAACATTGAGCGGCTGATGACAAGCGGACAAATCGCCTTACATTACGAAGATTATGTGCTTTCTATGCAGTATTTCAATCAGGTCATATCCCTCAAACCTTATCTTTATCAAGCATGGCAGTACCGCTCTATTGCCAAATTTTACCTTGACGATTACGTTGGAGCAGAAGAGGATGCCAACGAAGCCATCTCCTTAAACCCTTATGTCGAGGAGATTTACGACCTGCGTGCCATTTCGCGAATCCGACAGAAAAAATTTGACAAAGCCATCGCCGACTACGACCGAGCCATTCTGCTCAGCCCTACCAATAAAAACTATTGGTACAATCGCACAGTCTGTAGGATGAACACAAAAGATTACGCCGCTGTACACAAGGATATTGATATGATGATCGGCAGATGGGCAGACGACGCAAAGGTATATGTTCTCAACGCCGAAACTTATTTACACGAAAAAGATACCCTTCGCGCGGCCGAATGGCTTGACAAGGGATTGAAACACGATCCCTATGATGCCCCCGCGTGGACCATGCGAGCCTACATCAGTTTGTCCAGAAAGCAATGGCGCGATGCCGACACTTTTCTCAGCAAAGCCATTCATCTTAAACCCAAAAACACCGACAACTACATCAACCGCGCCCTTGCACGCGTTAACATCAACAATCTGCGCGGGGCGATGGCCGATTATGACATGGCGATCGATCTCGACCCCAATAATTTCCTTGCTCACTACAATCGTGGACTACTCCGTATGCAACTCGGCGACGACAACCGCGCCATTATCGACTTCGATTACGTTATCCGAATGGAACCCGATAACGTTATGGCCATACTCAATCGCGGAATTCTGCACGACAAAACAGGCAACCTCCGCGCTGCTATCAACGATTATACCCGTGTTATCAACCAATTTCCCAATTTCTGGACAGGACTTGCTTACCGTGCCCGCTGCTATCGCCGACTTGGGATGACGGCTAAAGCCGAACTCGATGAGTTCAAGATTTTTAAAGCGCAAATGGATAAACGGGTCGGACAACAAACACGATGGACTCGAAGTAAGCTACAAGCCGTTCGCAAGCGCAGCGAAATAGATTTGAGTAAATACAATCAAATGGTGGTAGCTGACGAGAACGAAGTGACTCACGAATACCAAAGCCGCTATCGCGGACGTGTGCAAGATAACTCTGTTTCTGATGCCTTCATGCCGATGTATCACCTCTCCTTCCGTCCCTACGGCAACGGTATTAATTCCTATCAAGCCTACGACCGCGAGCTCGAAGCTTTCAACCGCACCCATCGCCTCACCCCCCTCTATCTCTCTTGTGGCACCGAACAGCTCACCGAGCAGCAATCTACCCGCTACTTTCAGCTTATCGACTCACTTACCACCGCTCTTCAAACCCATCGCACCCCCGCTACCCTTGCTGCCCTTGTATTGCAACGTGCCGTGGCCTACGCAACACTTCAAAACTTCGATGCCGCCATTGCCGACCTCGACACCTACATCTCCATCGACAGCACCTCTGCGCTCGGCTATTGGCATCGCGCCATTTACCAAGTACAACTCAGCGGCTACAAAGCCTCTTCGGGAAGCAGTACCCAACTTCAAGAAGCCGGCGCACAATCCGATTTCACCCGTGCTCTCGCCCTACAGCCTAACAACGCCTACCTCTATTTCGACCGAGCGAACCTCCATGCTGCACAAGCTGCCTACGATGCCGCCATTATCGATTATACCACCGCTTTGCGCCTCGACCCTCATTTGGCAGAAGCCTACTACAATCGCGGACTGGCTTACCTGAAAAAGGGCGATAAAACACACGGTATAAAAGATCTCAGCAAAGCTGGCGAGCTCGGTCTCTATTCTGCGTACAGCATCATCAAGCAAAACCGCGCTGCCGAACGTTAATCCCCTTTCATACATTTTTTACTCTGTCTACATCTCAAGATGCAGGGGTAAAAATATTTTTTAGACTTAACACTTGGATGTTTTTGAGAAAAAAACTGATTTTAGACTTGACCACTCAATCACAAGAAACTTTTAAAATTTTAGGTGGTGATTAACTTTCCGTACACCAATTAAATTTTACCCTAACACCTGAGCGCTCGCATCAAACTTTAGATACATTCGGAATAAGCTGTCCTTAGAACAACAGCTTATCCCGAATTAGCGTATTCCTAATTTGAGTTTTAGGTTTATATGATAGATAATCTCTGCCATTTTCATGCAATGACAAAATAGATAGCCCTCCTCCAATAATAGGAGAAACAATCATTGTGATTACCCTGCTCAAGGTCGAATTATACTGATAATAATCCTTTTCTAGAATTTAAGCTATCGCTGTCTCAAACACTTCTATTCTTTTCACCTTTAAATCGCTTTTTAATACACAAAGATGCGGTAATCTTTAATGCTGCCGGGTGCATCTTGTTCGGCACGCGGCAGATACTCGATGCCGCGAAGGGTTTGAACCGAACCCAAATCGATAACAAGAAGATGGGGGTAAGAGGCTCCACGAACAGTGCTCCAATAGGTGCTTTCTTGCAAGTCGAACACCTTATCGGCGGTATGATTGCCTTGTTCTGCATTCTCGCTGTCGGCATAAAAGGCTTTCCAAGGTTCGCGACTAAGACGCTGACCATCGTTGCCGGTAGTATAATCATCGGCAATGGGCGACATCTTCCAGTCGGTAATGCGGGCTTCCCATTGCAGATTATCGGTTTCGCCAGAGAGGGTGACGTTATCTGTGATGCCCTTATGGTCTTTAATGGCGCGCCCGAAATTGATACGCCCCATCGCTTCGACCAGAATACTGAGCCGCTGACCTTTGCGGATGGCGGGCATCGCAAGTGTTTTTTCGTTCTTCACGCAGTCGATGCGCCCCATCAGTTGGTTGTCGAGAAACACCTGAACATAGTCGTGCGGGTCGTTAACGGTGAGTGTGCTCGGCATCGGCACTTCGGGCAGCGTGGTGGTATATATCATTGCGCCCCAGCCTAAGTTGCACGCTTCAAAGCTTAAAGGATTTTTGGCGGTCTGCGACTGACCGGCGGCGAATTCGAGCGGAGCAAACTGTGTGAGGGTAAACTGCGGTATACTGATTAACGGCATAGGCAGCGCGGGCACCTCAGGCAACTTCTCGCCACCGTTGTGTCGCTGCATCATAGCGCGCAATTCATAATACTTGGGCGTTGCCAAACCATACTCGTTGATGGGCGCATCATAGTCGTAAGAGGTTACATCGGGAGCAAAACCGGGACTGTTGGCACCTGCCCAATGACCGAAAGATGTTCCACCGTGCGTCATATAGAGCGAAAAGCTAATACCTTTGGTCAGCATTTCGTCGATGCCTGCTACCATATCTTTCGCCGGACGCGTTTCGTGGCGTGCTCCCCACTTGTCAAACCAGCCGCTCCAAAACTCTGAACACATCTTCGGCGACTGCGGACGAAGCTCGCCCAAACGCTTAAACTGCTCGTCGATGTTGGCTCCCGTGCCAAAGTTCATTGTCCAAATCAAGTCATCAAGGCCGTTTTTCTCAAAGTTGCTGGCCCAATCGCATTGAAAGAGTGCCACCTTATCAAAGCCCGACGAACGCACAATGTCGCGAATTTGCGATACATATTCTTTGTCTACACCATACGAGCCATACTCGTTTTCGACCTGAACCATGATGATGGGGCCGCCCTTATCGATGGTAAGCGGTGCCAATTGGTTTCCCACCTGCTGTTCAAACACTTTTACACGTTCCATAAAATAGGGATCGCGTTCGCGCAAACGAATGTCTTTTTTCTTCAACAACCACCACGGCAGTCCGCCCATTTCCCACTCGGCACACACATAAGGACCGGGCCGAACGATAACATACAGCCCATGTTTTTGTGCCAATCGGCAGAAGGCAGCCACGTCGTTGTTATCCGTAAAATTGAATTTGCCTTCCTGTTGCTCGTGAATATTCCAGAACACGTACAAACAAATGGTGTTCATGCCCAGTGCTTTACACATACGGATGCGATGTTCCCAATAGGCGCGGGGTATGCGCGGATAATGCAGTTCGGCAGCTTTTATCACAAACGGTTTGCCGTTCAGCAGAAAGGTTTTGTCGCCTGCAACGAATGTTCCGCCACGTTTGGGTGCCCCGAAGGCTGTAAACGCCGTGAGCAAAGCAAAGAGAATGGCAAGAAAGTTTCTTTTTGTTGTCATAAGTTCTATGTCGATTGAATTGTGGCAGTTGTTTTATGCGGAGCGTACCAATGCTTGGTAGTGTGACTACCAATGTGTGGTACTGAGGCTACCAACGCTTGGTACTGACATTACCAAGCGTTGGTAACGTGCTGAGAAATTTGTTTTGTTGTTGCGAAGATACAAACTATTCGTAAAATGTTCATCTTTTCTCTATCTCCACTTCTGTCCTGATCTTTCTTCACATTCAAGATATCTATCTTGATTTTAAATTAAATACCTAAATACAAATAGAGTGAATAAGAGAATAAAAAGAAGATTTTTCGTATTTAATACGTCGTTATATCTTTCAATTAACATAATAAGGTAAAAAATAAATACAATTAAATACTTGTTTTTGTTAAAGTTTCTTTGTACAAACGTTTTTTTTACATAATTCTTTCGACAAAGATTAAATGTCGTTATATTTGTAGCCATACACACTTATCATCTTTTCTACCAAAACGGTAGAAGTAATTGACCGGTCAAAAAGACCAACTGAGCACAAACAATATAGCCTAACGACAAGCCTAAATTATACGCCTATGGATAAAGTAAATTCAAATTATTAATTGTATGCTTAATCGTATTAGCAAATCTTCATGTTATTTATTAAATACTAAAACTTATAACTAAAGACGAAAGAAAATTAGGAAAAGCGATATATACTTCGCTTTTATGTCTGTGTGTATGTGTATTTGTTTATGCAACACCTTCATATGCATACAACGAAAAAACAAGTCTGTCAATGCCTATTCAAGCCATTCAACAGACTAATAACATTACCGTTACAGTGGTTGATGAAAACAATGAGCCTATCGTTGGCGCTAATGTACTGGTTGTTTCGACAAATACTAGTGGACAGTGTACTGTTCGGGCTACCCCGGGTGATAAACTGCAAATTTCTTACATCGGTTATTCCACACAAACGGTGACAGTGAATAATAACACAACGTTATTAGTTACACTTGGTGAAAATAAAGCAATTTTGGATGAGGTCATCGTTGTGGGTTATGGTACTATGCGCAAATCGGATGTAACGGGTTCTATCTCTGTTGCCAAGGGAACAGAATTGCTGAAAGCACAGAATTTTAGCGCACTCGACAACTTACGTGGTAAGGTTTCAGGTGTTAATATATTCTCTAACTCAGACCAACCGGGGGCAGCTACTCCACGTGTAATTATTCGTGGTATGGCTACCATCAATGCTTCCACCTCTCCCCTGTATGTGGTAGACGGTGTGGTCATGAATAACTTTGGACTTGTAAACCCAAATGATATTGAGTCAATAGAGGTTCTAAAGGATGCATCGGCAACAGCCATTTACGGTGCTCGCGGTGCAAATGGTGTTATTATGGTAACAACCAAACGCGGTCTGCTTGGCGATGAAGGTACAAGGATAAGCTACCAGGGCTCGTTAAGCCTGCGCCACATGGCTCGTAAGATGGATGTACTAAATGCACAAGAATGGTGCGATGCATTTATGAAAGGGCTTGAAAACGAAAATACTTATCATGGTAACACATGGAACTTAAATCGTTCTTATTGGTTTCATGATAACCGCTACTTTGATTCAAATGGTAATCCGCTATACGACACCGACTGGCAGAAAGAAGCCACACGTACATCAATATCTCATAACCACCAATTAAACATTCAGCAGGCTACAAAGACTTCTTCGATTGGTGCCTTCCTTAATTATAGCGACTATCAAGGCATTGTGCGCAATACTTGGTCAAAACGTATCAGTGGTAAAATGGCATACGATGCCAATCCGACAAAATGGCTTACCACAAATATCAATATGATGGTAAACCATATGTGGAGCCGCATTACGGATGAAGGTGGTGGCGGCCAGGAAGCACGACGGACAATGATAGAAATGCTTCCATGGCTGCCCGTACGCGATGCACAAGGCAACTATACTACTTCTACATCACCGTCTCAGATGTCAGGACAATTCGGTTTCGAAGGAATGTCTAACCCCGTAATGATTTTAGACTTGCAGAAACGTTTGTACTACAATACTCAGGTTTTCGGTAATTCAGCATTTACATTTCATTTACTACCGGGTCTTGATTTAAAAACCCAGATTGGATTAGACTGGCATAATGTGGAAGGTAGGCGTTATGCTTCACGCTATCTAAATAATATTTCGCAAAGCGAACAAGGTATTGCAGAGAATTATCGTTATAACAATCTTTATTGGCAAGAAGAAACTTATCTTACTTACAATAAGACTTTGAATAAGCTTCATCGTCTCAACGGTATGTTCGGTATGTCATGGCAAGGATACACTTCACGTTTAAACACATCCGAAACAAGGCAATTCGACGACGATACCTTTGAAGATCTAAATATGGGAACAGGTAAAAACCCAAGGCCTTCAGGCTCTAATTACGATGAATGGAAAATGAACTCTTACTTCCTTCGTTTAGCTTATACTTACAATGACCGCTATTCGGCAACCTTTACAAGTCGTATAGACGGTTCTTCCAAGTTCGGTAAGAATAACAAGTATGCGTTTTTCCCTTCAGCAGGTTTAGCTTGGATTATTTCTGAAGAGAATTGGCTGAAACAACTTGATTGGTTAAGCAATCTAAAATTGCATACCAGCTATGGCTTGACAGGTAACTCTGAAATTGAAACTTATCGTTCTTTAGCACGTATCAGTACGGGAACGGTATTATTAAACGGTGAACGTTCTTCAAGTGCCTATGTAAGTTCGATGGCTAATCCTGATCTCAAATGGGAGAAAACAGGACAGTTTGATATTGGTTTTGAATTAGGATTATTCAATAATGCTGTAAATCTTGACATATCTTATTACTATAAGAAGACCACAGACTTATTACTCAATTGTCCCATCCCACATTCATCAGGTTTTCGAACTATCTACAAAAATATCGGGTCTGTAAAGAATGCAGGTCTTGATATGATGTTTACTGTTTACCCCATTCGCACAAAAGACTTCACATGGACTTCTACCTTAAACTTAAATTATAATAAAAATCAAATTCTTCATCTCGGAAATAATGATGAAGATATTGAAATTCTACATTGGGTAGGAGGCTCAGAAGGCATTTTGCGTGTAGGCCAAAGTATGGGTAGCTTTTATGGCTATAAGCGTCTTGGTGTATGGACTAAAGAAGATTTTGCCGCAGGAAAGTGTACAAGAGAAATGGTAGGACGCGCACATCGTGAAAGCGAGAAGTCGATTTTAGGTAAAGGTATCCCTGATTGGACGGGAAGCTGGACTAACACACTTAATTATAAAAACTGGGATTTTACTGTCGATATGCAGTTTGTTACAGGTGTAGAAACTATGCAACAGTTCTATCATCCGGTATATGATCGCTTTGGTATTACCAACGGTTTGAAAAGCATACTGTATGATGCATACGATGGAACAAACCCCCACACGATGCAGCAAATGATTTATCTTAGCAATGGAGACTATAACAGTCAAAAACATGCAGGTCAGGATACGACCGTAGACTCTAGCTGGATTTGCGACGGTTCTTACTTACGATGCAACATGATACAGTTAGGTTATACCTTCTCCCCTACAATACTTAAAAATATGGGGCTGAATACACTCAGATTTTATGTCAGTGGCAGCAATTTATTTTTACTTTGCTCAAAAGACTTCAAAGGATATGATCCCGAATCAACATCACAGAGCAACAAATTCGGACAGAATATGACTTTCTACTCCTATCCACGAGCAAGGACATTCACTCTTGGAGTCAACGTAACATTTTAATTCATCACAATTTGACTATAATTATATGAAAAAGATACTTTTATTATTTGCCTGTACCAGTCTATTAATAGCATCTTGTAGCGATTTTCTTGATGAAAATCCAAAATCAATGCGCACAATGGCAGATTTCTATAAAACAGAAACGCAAGCAAGAGCTACAGTGAATACACTCTATCGGAGTGGAGCCATCACTGGCACTTCCAGTGCAGGAAGTGCATATATTGGACCTGTTGCGACATTGCCTGGTATGCTTACAGGCTATTTTAGTAATTCTTATGAAGGTCAAGAAAAAGTTTGTGCTTATGCAAGAACGCTTAAACGACAGGAAGAAACCAATAATGTATCGAACACGATAGACGGTATTTGGGACGATTGCTACTCAGCTATCAATATTGCTAATGGTGCAATCAAGTATATACCCTCT
>ERZ773014.2588-NODE-2588-length-10355-cov-18.423107_pt1 | contig 10355 bp, 6 predicted proteins | sample MGYA00580841_ERZ773014 | MGnify/ENA primary metagenome ERZ773014 (study PRJEB29015, sample SAMEA2737989) | human oral metagenome | biome: human oral; feature: human-associated habitat; material: dental | place: China | collected 2067 ...
TGGCTATGCGGCTTGAACGTAGTGAAAGCCAGCGCCTTTAGACGCTGGCCTAGTACTACGGGCTTATAGCCCGTGAGCAAACCACCCGTTTTACGGGTGGTTCTGATTAACATACTTTCGTATATTTCTATATATAGATTCTTATTGATTCGCTTATATGTTCGCCATATAATTATCTTAGGATAGCCGGCGAGGTTGGGCCTCTCTTCGTTAATGAAGGGAGGGGTGTCTATGAGTGATTATGAGTTAATCATGCTAATTCTAGAGGTAATGACCATAGTTATTGCCTTTGGAGCACTTGTGGCGCTTATTTGCTTTGGAAAAAGCAAATAGCCCTTCGTTACCAGTAACTGGATAACTGAAAGGCCATTTCATCACGTATTTATTTCTTGAGATGAGCCTGACGGAACCACTCGTCTGACTATCTACCTATATTATAGGGATAAAGATATATATCGTCAAATTGAGATGAAGTACTTTATAACAATGTACTCATATTTGATAATGAATGAATGCTAATTAAATAGTTATAAAACTGCGTATGACTAAAACTACATATTAATAATAACTACATGTAAATAATCATAAAAAGCTGTACATACATAGATTAGATTGAACGGCTTTGATGTCAAAACCAATTTAACATCAAAGGTGGTTCAAATCGACTATGTGTGTACAGCTTTTTTATTTCTGTGTTTTTGTGTGTTAGTGTATTTGTGTGAAAGTACTCATAAGACTACCATAAAATCTTGCTTTACTATTTTTCTAGTTTATCTACTAAGCGTTTTACCGTTTCTTGGAGATCTTTATTTTGTGTTTCTAATGCTTGTACTCGTTGTTCCAATGCATTATGAGAGGCAGGAGACATGGTAGTAGGCAAAGATTTTCCAGGTTTGTAGGTGATGCCTACATTGGCCATGACATGATTGTTCATGGTAAATCCTGTGGTGAGTAGACGATTATCTTTGTGATAATAGCCTATACCTAAGGCTACTGCATTAGCATTTTTATAATGACCGTAGCCTGCCATGTATTGAACGCGATTATCTGGATCATATGGTAACGGATGCAATGCGGCTAACGCAGCGGCGCTAGCATCGCCTTTATTGGATTCCGATTCGACACGCTGTACCTCTTGAGATACATGTTGCACGGAATTTTCTACATTCTGAACTTTAGTGTTTACTTGTTGTATAGACTTTTCAATAGTGCTGATGGAAGTATTGAGTTGTTGACTTGTGCTTTTACCAAGGGCATCAATCATTTGATGAACGCCGTGGAGCTGAGAGCCATTGATCGCATCTGTAGAGGTAGCGCTCACGCGACCTGCAGCGAGATTAGTGATGGTTCGTTCTTTGTCTTTAGCCCCAACCGATACCGTTGATACAGGAGACGTGCCGGCATAGTTGACTGTAGTACCATTTTCAAATGTATGGCTTGCGGTGCCGACTACATCGCCGTCTGTGGAATCATTGCCGAGGATAACACCGTTTTTTAGAGAGGTGGTTACGTTGTTACCGAGGACAAAGGTATTTTCTCCCGAAATGTGGTTATAATTACCTACACTGTATGAATTGACCGCATCAATAGCCGTTTTGCCGTATTCGCCCTGGCCGAATACACCGGATGCGGTCGCTTTTTCAGATAGTGTATTATAAGAGCCTACGGCCAAACCTTTAGCGGCTTTTACGTTCACATAATGCCCCACAGCAAGGTCAAACTGACCGTTTACCGTCGAATTCGAGCCGATGGCTACGGAATTGCTGGCTTTACTGTTGGCACCCTGAAAGTTCCCAATCCACACGTTTTTATCACCTACGGATTTTTCGCCCGATTGCGTCCCCATGACGATGAAGTTCGTCAACTGGCTCGTATTGCCTGCGACAAAACCAACGGTTATGTTAAAATCGCCGGTACTGTCTCGGAAGGACTTCGCCCCGATGTTGATATTGCCGCCACCTGTTGAGCCCGCTCCAGCAACTGTACCCAAGGCTATATTGTTGCCTTGCGCATTGATCCCCTTGCCCTTGCCGTTCGTCGCGCCGGCACCGTTGCCGAGGGTAATGTTGCCTCCTGTTCCGGCGGTGAAAGCTTGACCTTCCTTGCCGATGTTACCGTTGTCATCAACGATATTGATCGGGGCCGCATAATAAAAGACTTACATGGCTACTATAATACCAAGTGAGTGTGTTGCAGATAGAATATTCACATATTACCGATAAATATACAATATATTCTATAGGGGTTTATAATTGGTAAGAAATCTATGTGACATAATTGAGACATAATTTTAAAGTTTGAATAGTTATATATGGCTAATATTGTATCTTATTTGCATTGACAATTATCTATATATTTATATAAAATAGAAATGATTTCATGTTTTGTTCATGATGTGAGAATGAACAATTAACGTATATTATTATGTACGTAATCAGATGTGATTGTAAGTAAGAGTGTGTAATGAAATATATAATAGTGTTGTTGGCGGTTGCTTTTGGCATATCTGTCATGCCTGTGGAGGGTGAGCAGGTACATAAGACGGCGCAGTCTATGCAGACGACCACTGTAAAACAAGTTCATAGTTCTATAAAATTAGATGATACATTCCATGTTAATTCGTCTCATACACCGAATCATGTCATCGGGCAGGGCGGATTAGAAATGCCGGAATCCACGGACAAAAAGACGACCCGTTATTCCGACACGGATGCGGTTAACTCTGCGTTACAGGCGGTGGTTATGACTGGTGTTCATTCTGCGATGCATGGGTCGAAGGCGAAGCCGTGGATGCAGCGAACCGTTTTGTCATTGCGCTTTCAGAAAAATTGGAAGCCCTTGTACGGTGTAGAAACCTTGCAGCCACTAGGTCATTATGATGAGACATCTCGTCATGTTTGGTTTACTCAGGAGCGATTGGCGAATGCAGCGGATACAGGAACGACGGCGAATGTGGGCATCGGTTATCGTCGAATTGCGGCGAACGATGAACACTATTACGGCGGCAATCTGTTTTATGATCATCGGTTTAGAGGTAATCACGGTCGTATGAGCGTCGGGTTGGAGTATGTATCGGGTATCGGTGCATTCCGTGTGAACTGGTATCGCGGTGTATCTGGCGAGCGTTCCCTTGATGGTGCGACGCATCTGGAAAATGTGTCTAATGGGTATACTGCGGAATATGGTACTAGCTTCAAGAATGCTCGTTGGGCTCGCGTGTACATGGAGGCTTATCGTTGGCAGTTGCGACGCGGTGTGGATAAGCACGGTTTGCGGATTGGTACGGAGTTGCAGCTCACACCGAGGATTTCCGTTGATATGGGCTATAATAAACCGGAGCATAAGCACGGTAGCCCTTACGGTAAGGTTATGTTCCGTCTAGCAGGCGTCGATACAGCGTGGTTCGGTGGTAACCATCGGTTGGATGCAAAAGCATCGGTTCGTGCGAATATGTTGGAAAATGTGCGCCGTCACCATACGGTGCACGTTGATTGATAGATTAGTATATATATATATTTATTATTTTGATAAAAGCCGCATAAGAATCTATATTTATTTTTAGATAAAAGCAATAGCTTAATTGTAGAATGAAATTGAACACATAAAAAGTCCATAGTGAACCTTGTGTCATGATTTAAGTGACCAAACATAATCTAACCGAGGTAATCACTATGGACTATACTAATCATAACACGACATTACGTACAAACAAACACTTAAACCTTGAAGAACGCTTTTATGTAGAAAAGAGAATCGCTGCAGGTGATTCTGTTACCACTGTTGCAACCGTATTAGGACGCTCTAGAACCACTATTTATACAGAACTAAAACGTGGTTCAGTTGTCCAAATTCGACAAGGTAAAGCCTGTATTGTATATGTAGCAGATTCAGGGCAATTAACATATGAACAACAACGTCTTGGCTCATTTAATACAATGAAGTTAGGTTCCATAGAGTCCTTCATACTTTGGGTTGAAGAAAAAGTATTTAAAGACCATTGGTCTTTTGATGCTGCTGTCGGATATGCTAAACGTCAGTGTATATTTGCACGTAATGAAATGGTTTGTACAAAAACTTTATATAACTATCTTCATCAAGGTTTACTTGGGGTAAAAGCCATTGATCTGCCTTTGGTAGTACGTCGTTCTATGAAAAAATCCATTGTTACGTTGTCCGTCAGCACGTGCCTGTGATGTAAAAGAGACATTAGAAGCGTGGTTAACTACCTTTAGGAAGAATGTTGAATTAGGCACAATATGTAAGACAATAACCGCTGATAATGGATTAGAATTTGCGGACATATCTGAACTTGAAGATGAAATACTATCTATCTATTTTGCGCATCCCTATTCGGCTTGCGAACGAGGTTCTAATGAACGGCATAATGGTCTATTTCGCCGCTTTATTCCAAAAGGGCAGTGAATAGAAAATGTCTCAGCTGATACACTCCAACGGGCCCTTCACTGGTGTAATAATTTGCCACGAAAAATATTACATTACAAAACACCACAAGAGGCCTTTTTAGAAGAAGTTAATAAAATAGTGGATTTAAGTACTGTTCAATTTCATATTGCAATTTAAGAGAGAAAAAGGTTGTTAAATCTATTCCAAAAAGCAAGTGGAAACCAGATCTAGTAACATATCCAGGAGAAAAGGTTCAGATTGATATAAAATACGTACCTCGTGAGAGTTTAGATTTTTCAACACAAGGAAAATCTTACTATCAACTTACAGCTATTGATGAGTTTTCTAGAAAGAGAATTCTAAAAATTATAGATGAAAAAAGTGTTACTAATACAAGTCGGTTCTTATTAAATTTAGAAGGCAAAATGGGATTTCCTATTCATACAATACAAACAGATAATGGTCGTGAATTTACAAACTATGGAGTAAAAGATCGAGAGTGTTTATTTGATATTGTATTAAAAAGATTAGGAATAGAGCATAAGACGACAAGGCCATTTTCTCCGTGGCAGAATGGAAAAGTAGAGCGCAGTAATCGAATTGATGGTGAAAGATTCTATTCTCGTAAGTTTAATAGTATGGAGAGTTTACTAAAAGCACATAGTCGATATGCTAATATATATAACAACATTGCACAGAAAGTCTTAAACTTTAAATCACCGAACCAAGTTGTAACAGAGTACTTTATGAATCAAAAGGCATAGGTATTTGTCACAAATGTTTGATTACTCTAAATTAATTGTGAAAACAAGATGAAAAAAGTATTGATTTCGATAAAAAATAATGGTAGTATGAACCTGATTATCATTAGTGTATGTTATAAATGTATAATTAAAAGTTTTTAGTGTGTTTCAAATTATTATGTTGTTAAAATAGGAGTGATGTAATGAATCGAGTCTATAAGGTCGTGTATAATCGCACAAAAGGTCAATATGAAGTAGTGTCAGAATTAGCAAAAAATGGGGGTAAGGCGAATGGCAACCCTCTATTAAAGTCTATTTCGACTTCAGCTAAAGGCTTAAGCAGAGCGTTGTTGGTAGGTATGTTCCTCATGGGAGGAATCTGCGGTGTGCAGGCGGAAACGATTAATGACGGTGATAAAATTGTTGCTGGTCCTAATATTTCTGTAACTAAGGATGCGACAACTAATACGATTACCGTTGCTGCGACAGGTGTTGCTACTACCGCTGAAATGGCAACAGCTACAACAAATATTACCCAAAATAAGACAGATATTGGGACTAATAAAGCAGCAATCGAAACGAATAAGACAGCTATTGCTGCAAATAAAACTGCGACTGAAACCAATAAGACAGAAATCGCTAAAAACAAGGCGGCTATAGATACTAATAAAAATACCATTGCAGCTAATACTGGTTCTATTAATACTAATAAGACCAATATTCAAGCAAATACTAATGCTATCAATACAAATAAGACTGCAATTGGAACCAATAAGACAAATATCGATAAAAATAAAGTCGCCATTGATAAATTGGAAGACCTCAACACTAAATTGGGTTTAGATCCAACTAAACCGGGCATGAAATATTTCAGAGCCAAATCTACAGGTGATGATGCACAGGCACTAGGTGATGATGCAATTGCTGTAGGTGTTAAGTCTTATGCGGGTGCTCAGGATTCATTAGCTATCGGTAATGATGCTCGAGCTTCCGGTACTGCTAGCAGAAGTGTTGCTATAGGTAATAATGCAACTAGCGGGTCCTTTGCGGGCATGACAGCTGATGGCAACAGCTCCGTTGTCGTTCTTGGCGGTGGGCAGTCCAGCGTATCCATTGGTGATAAAGCCAATGCACGTGGCAATACTTCTATCGCTATGGGTAAAAGGGCCACAGTTTACAATGATGGTGCTAATACTCAACTTGTGAGCAATAGCATGGCAATCGGCACCGATGCTAAAACTATTGCATCAAACAATGCCATAGCTATCGGTAACACTACTACTGTTGAAAAGAACAGCAATAGTGCGATTGCTATCGGTGATGGGACAAAAGTTAAAAGTGAAGCCGGTGTTGCTATCGGTAAGGAGACCGTTGCGTCCGGACAAGACAGCTTATCTCTCGGTACGGAAGCGAAAGCTGGCGATGTAGGCGCAGTTGCGATGGGTAAAAAAGCTTCGGCAGGTCAAGCAGATTCCGTTGCCATTGGTACTGAAGCACTAGCTAATGCAGTTGCAGGTATCGCTATTGGTAATAAGGCTGAATCTACCGCTATAGGCTCTGTTGTTGTCGGTAATAATGCCGGTAAAGGTATGGTTGGTGACTTGTTGGGGGCTAAAGGTTCTCATGTTGTCATCGGTGACAATGCCGGTCATGATATAGATGGTCAACAAAACATCGCTATCGGTTACAAAACTGGCAAAGCCGTTAAAAGTGATCATAATGTGGCTATCGGTTCCGAAGCCGGTACAAATATAGGTTCTACCGGTAATACATCAGAAGGCAAAAACGTATCCATCGGTTATCATGCTAATAAAAATAATGCACCTGTATCTAGAATTCAATCTACTGCTATTGGTAGTGAAACTATAGCGGCTGATGATGCAGTAGCTATCGGCTATCAAGCTAGTGCTAATGATAATGGCGCTACCGCAATCGGTTTTAACGCAAGAGCAACAGGTGCTGCCAGTGTTGCAATCGGTCAAGGTGCTCGCTCTGAAGATGGCAATATCGCTCTTGGGAATAGTTCAGTAGCGACCGCTGCTATGAATACGGGTACCGGATATTTAACCGGTCAAGCAAAACCAAGAAATGTGGTTTCTGTAGGTGACACCGGTGCATTGCGTCGTATCGTAAATGTAGCCGATGGTTCTGCGGATCAAGATGCAGTTACAGTAGCACAATTGAAAAGATCCATTGATGATACAGTGGCTCGTGTAACGAATGCCGGAGCTGGTGGTGCCGGCAATACCGGGATATTCTACGATACCGTAACCACAGGCCCTGCCGATAATAGCATTACTCTTCGCAACACGAGCGGTAAAGGTACTATTGTCCGCAATGTGGCACCAGGTGTATTAGATACCGATACTACTAACGTAAAACAAGTTAAAGAATTGGTAGATACTTCAAAAACGCATTATTACTCTGTAAAATCATCGAATAATAATAACTTTAACAATGATTTGGCTTCCGGTGTAGATTCCATGGCTGCTGGTGTGAGTATTAAGGCATTAGGCGAACGAAGCGTTGCTATTGGTAATAACAATGAAGCTCAAAGTACGGGCAGTATCACTCTTGGTGTAGGATATTCTGACGGCAATGCTGCAAATGGTCTAAAACAAACACTTGCCGTTACCGGTTATGAATACAACATGGCTATCGGTGCCGGTGCTCAATCCGCAGGTAATAGTTCTATTGCTATGGGTACACTGGCTACATCATCCATTAAAAACAAAGGCGATGCGGTAGATAAAGCGATTGCCATCGGTTATTCCGCAGGCGTATCCGACAGCAAGGCGATTGCTATCGGTAGCGATGCTAAAAGTAATAGTAAGAGTGCGAGTGCATTAGGTGATACAGCACAAGCTTTAGCTAATGATGCTCTTGCTATCGGTACACAAGCACAAGCATCCGGAAGTACATCCGCTGCAATTGGTGCAAGAAGTGCCGTATCCGGTGCCAATACATATGTGGTAGGTAGTGATAACAGCAACAATCCGGCAGGGACTGGAGCTACTATTACAGCTACTAATTCCGGTGTATTCGGTAATCAAAACCGTTTAGAAGGTAATAAGAATAGACTTGTCGGTAATAGTAATACCGTTAAATTGGAATCCATGGCGTTATTGACAACACCTAAGAAAATCGAAGATGTGATGATCACCGGTAATGATAATACTGTTTCCGGTGATCCTGATGCGTCTACTCAAGGCGATGCAGGCAATATCCTCGGTATTTCTGTAACAGGTTCCAAGAATACTATTCAAGCCAAAAACAGTGGCAACAAAGATCTTAAAAATATCGGTATTGTAGGTAATAACAATACCATCGACACATCCAATACAGCACGTAATCTCTCCGATACTCAAATATTGGGTAGCGATGTGACGGCAACATTGGGTAATTCCGTATACTTAGGTAGTAAATCCGCTTATGTAGTAGCCGGTGCCAGTACAAAAGGCATGGATGCATACACAGGTAACGGTACCTATAACTATGCAGGCGGTACACCTGCAGGCGTAGTCACTGTCGGCTCCGTAGGCAAGGAAAGACGAATTCAAAATGTAGCAGCTGGTTTGGTAAGTACCACCAGTACAGATGCTATCAATGGTAGCCAATTGTATAACCATACATTACCATTGCGCTTTGGCTCCGACAATTCTACAATCGGTGCTATCGCGGCGGCTGACAATAATGTGATACACCGTGGTTCCAATCAAGCTATGTCTATCCTTGGTGGTGCGAACGGAAATAATTTAACTGATAATAATATCGGTGTCGTTACAGAAGCCACAAATAATAAGATGACCGTAAAATTGGCGAAGGATCTTAATGGTCTTAATACCGTGAATGCTAATACGGTTAAAACTGGCGATACTACGATGACAACGAATGGTGTGACTATCAACAACGGTCCTAAGATCGTTAAGACCGGCATCGACGCAGGTGGTAAGAAGATTACTAATGTAGCTAATGGTACTGATAACAGTGATGCAGTTAACTTCGGTCAATTAAAATCTCAAAGCGATGCATTGACTGCCAAAGGCTTCGGTATCAAAGCGGAAGACGGCAACAAGGTTCATAAAGCTCTTGGTGAAGATGTTGACGTAATCGGCGATGGCAAAAATATCTCTACAAAGGTAGACGGCACATCCGTTCGTGTCGCTATGAAAGACGATATTACCGTGACCAGCGTAACAGCTCAAGATGGCAATGGTAACAAAACCGTTACTAATGCAAACGGTGTAACGACTGAAGATAATGCTGGAAACAAGACCGTTGTTAATAAAGACGGTATTACCATCAATAAGGTAGACCCAACAGGTAATAAGACCGTATCTTTAACAGGTGCTGGTCTAAATAATGGCGGTAACCAAATTAAGAATGTAGCTAAGGGTACAGATTTAACAGATGCTGTCAACCTTGCTCAATTACGTGACGAAATCGGTTCCAATGCGACTAAACTTGTGGACGGTAAAAACACAACCGTTGAAGGCGACGGTTCCGCTAATAATCCGTATAAAGTCAATGTAAGCGACGACTTAGTGCTTGGTAAGAAGGGTGCTAACGGCAAAGACGGCTCTATCGGCGTTAACGGTAAAGACGGCTCCGCTGTAGTGATCAACGGCAAAGACGGCTCCATCGGATTGAACGGCAAGGACGGTGCTAACGGCATCTCCATCAAGGGTGGCGAGGGCAAAGCTGGTGTTGACGGCACTAGCATCACACGCCTCGTTGTGGAAGAAAAGAATGGTACTAAACATGACGTAGCTACATTGGATGACGGCATGAAGTACGGTGGTGACACAGGAAATGTCATCAATAAGAAACTTAATGAACAAGTAAACGTAGTTGGTGGCATTACGGATGAAGGTAAATTGACTACCGATGACAATATCGGTGTTGTATCTGACGGTACTAACAATCTGAAAGTACGGTTAGCTAAAAAACTTACCGGCTTAGAATCCGTTATGACCGGTGATACGACTATAGATACCAATGGTATTACCATCAATAACGGTCCTTCTATGACGACAAATGGTATCAATGCTAACAGCACAAGAATCCAAAATGTTGCCAATGGCACCAGCGATACTGATGCAGTAAATCTTGGTCAATTAAAATCTCAAAGCGATGCATTGACTGCCAAAGGTTTCGGTATCAAAGCGGAAGACGGCAACAAGGTTCATAAAGCTCTTGGTGAAGATG
>ERZ773014.2590-NODE-2590-length-10346-cov-17.590224_pt1 | contig 10346 bp, 9 predicted proteins | sample MGYA00580841_ERZ773014 | MGnify/ENA primary metagenome ERZ773014 (study PRJEB29015, sample SAMEA2737989) | human oral metagenome | biome: human oral; feature: human-associated habitat; material: dental | place: China | collected 2067 ...
TCAGTGCTTTCCGGCTTCCGAGAGGAGAACTCCCATGATCACCGTCTACACCCGTCCCGGTTGCGGCCAATGCACCGCAACCAAACGCCAGCTATCGAAGGCGGGCGTCCCCTACCAAGAAATCGTTGTCAACCCCGAAATTGCCGACGACCTTAGGACTGACGGATGGACCGCCCTTCCCGTCGTCATCCCCACGCGCGGAACCCCATGGCAAGGCTTCAAACCCGCGCAAATCACAAACCTCACAACCGCCAAATAACCAGAAAGGCAAAACAATGACGCACGAAATCGAACCCATCGCCGAATACCCTGACGGCAAACCCGCCTATGAAATCGACGAGCGCATCCTCGACCTCGACGAGGCAGGAAAACACGATGAGGCCACGCGCCTCTACGAAGAAAACGAAAGTATCCTCGAGGCATACTGGGCGGGAATCTGCACCTATTGCGGCGAGAGCGCCTGCCCAAGATCTTTCGGTGCCGACGGCCCCTGTGCCGAAGGCCTCGGAATGGAAAACGACGACGCCTGGGAGGCCTTCCACGACCAGTGGACCCACAACCTCAACCAGCTCGACGACAGCCGCCGCCCGATCCTGTGGGCGTCAAGCCTCGACGTCTACAACACAGCCATCACCCTCCGTGCCAACAAGAGGCGTCGACCCCTTTACATCGAACTCTCCGGGCAAACCCTCGCCCTCCACGAAAACGGGCCCCTAGGCCGCCTCATCGACCTCAACGCCGCCGCCGAAATCCTCGACCTCGACATCGAGCAAACCACAAAAGTCCTCGCCGCAAGCCTAGAAGGGCTTCGCGCTGCGCGCGACATCATCACAAGGTGACCTGTCTGCGGCGGCGCCGAGCTCGAGGCCAACACTTGGGAAGCATGGTGCTACTCATGCGACTGGCAAACCACACAAGAGAAAGAACCCGGCACATACGCACTCATCCGCGAGGCAACCAAAGCCCACCGAGCCCAAAAGGACTGATCGAAATGGAGATCACCGATAACCTGGAAACCACCCTCAGGATCCAAAAGAACGACTACGGCTACGCCACAATCACCAAGGAGGGCGAGGGCTTCCGAGTCCGCCGTCACACCGTCGAACCTATCAAGTGTGGGAAATACGAATTCACCATCCAAGAAGGATGGGTAGTCGCCACCGAAGAGGAGGCGATGGAAATCGCCGACAAGTTCGCGGACGTTTCTCGCGCTCCCCACCGAGCACCGCAGAGGAAATACTGCCACTTCTGTGGACTGCTGCTCCGGCGCGGTTACTGCGAAGAATGTGGACCGGAAATCGACATTTACTTCTAACACAAGCAAGGCCCCCGCCGGAAGGCGGGGACTGGAGCGGTTAGGCGTCTCAAAAGACGTGCTCGCTGATTGGGAAGCGAGCCGCACCTCAGTGCCAGACGAAACCGCAACCATCGGCAGCCAATGGTGGAAGCAGTTTCTCCATCGGGCCATGACCGGGATCGACAAAACGCTCGACCTGATCGAGTCGAAAGACGGTGCCGTCAGCGGCGTGGGGCAGAGCTGTTTCTAGTCACCTGAGAGAATCGAACTGATCTGTTCGCGTCAAGAAGTGAGCATAAACAACCCGAAAATAAAAATCAAAATACCCGTGACACAACGCCAGCAAAAGCGAATCACCTCGACAGGCGGAGTCGCGATCGCCCGCGCCAACGGATACCGATAGCCTTTATACAAGACGAACGAAGCGATCGCCCAGCACAAGGCAAGAAACGCGTAAAACATCGTCGTCTCCCTTCCGCCCGCTCAGCCGAACAGACTTTGCATACATCCATACTCGGCCGAAATCACCCCAAAAGCAAGAGCTCTCGCCGTTTTCCAGCGCAACCCCCGCATTCCGCGGTAAAATAGAAACGGCTCCCTTCGAGCCGGCCGGACCCATCGCCACACAATTCCCTTGTAGGTCCGAGCCGCAGAAGGGAGGTGGGAACGATGGGGAAGAATTCTTCGTCGGGCAAGGAAAAGGCCCGGATACTGCGCGCAATGATAAAGCTAGCGCAGCTCCAGGCCTTAGCCCTTGTCACCGTTAGCGCGGCAGTGCTGATACTCGCACTGCTCGGCTGACGGCCCACAGCGGTACATCCGAAGCAACCGGATGTACCGCTTCCATTATCGGACAAACTGACCCGGCGCACAAGGACTCGGCTTGCTTAGTCGTCGAGTGGTTGATGTGGTCCCGGCGCCAGCGGCTGTTCTTGCTCTTGCAAGCAGGTCGCTGTACTGATTGCGCGAGAATACTCCTCGATTACCACGCCCGATTCGAAAGTGCGGAAATGACTCAGGCGGAAGTCGTGTACTGCGGGCTTGGCGTCTCCGAAGAGCCGGATGCCGTCTCCCAGGACGACGGGATTGCGCTTGAGGATGAGGCGATCGATCTCTGACAGAAGGCGCCCCGCGAGATTTCCGCCGCCGCAGAGATAGATCGCGAGGCCGGATTGTCGCTTCAACTCGCGCACCGTCGCGAGTGCGTCGGCCGTGAACGTCACCCCTTCTGGCGATTTGGTTTCCGACCGCGATGCGACGTATTCCGTCAGATGCGCATAAGGCCGTTCGATTCCGGCGGCCCGAGCGACGTCGTAGCTTCTACGCCCTTGAATCACGGTGTCGAAAAGATTGCCCGGCGCGCGTTTCCCCAAGGCTGAGAGAACGTGGGAAGGCAGAGCGTCTGCGAACTCGCTGACATAAGCCGCCATGTGGTCGCCCTCTAAAGGGAAGGCCTCGTAGCTCCCGTCCGGCAAAGCGATGTATCCGTCGATCGATACTGCGACATAGTAGACAAGCTCACGCATAGTTTCTCCAATCACTACTGTTGTTGTGGTTGAGGCAAACTTACCACAACACATGTAGTGGTTTCCGGTATGCTAAGAGCATGGCTCGAAACCTTGAGCGGCGCACTAAGCTTGCGGACGCTGCCGTGAAAGTGCTTGCGCGGGAAGGCGCGCGCGGTCTGACGCACAGGGCGGTCGACGCCGAGGCGGGAGTGCCGAAGGGGACCGCCTCGAACTACTTCGCCTCCCGAGACGGGATTGTCGAGGCGATCCTGCTGCGCATCGGCGAGCGTCTGCAACCGGACCCCAAGCTTCATGACAGCCTCGCTCGGCGGACCCCGAACATCGAACTCTTCGCTGCATATCTTCGCGACATCGTTCGTCGGCTGACAACGGATCGGGACGCGGCCATCGCCCTCTTCGAATTGCGCCTTGAAGCCGCTAGGCGACCGGAAGTGGCCGAAGCGCTCACGTCTTGGCGACGTTCGGGACTCGAAGCCGACGTTGAATTCAACCAGAAGATGGGCCTGCCCGGATCGCCTTCGGACATCACACTGTTTCACTATGCCCTGGACGGTTTGATCCTCGACCAGATAACCGTTCCCCTCGATCCCGATGCAGACTCCTACGAGGCCGTGAACGTGCTCGTCGACCGCATCATCGGCGGGAAAGGCTCAGCCTCTGATTGATCGCGCCGATGGTCTAAAGGCCCGGCCTGTGGCGGCGGCGAAAAAGCGCTTCTCCCAGAATGAGCAGAAGCGGTTCCTCCCGGAATGCGGAGAGACTCTTCCTCCCAGAACGTCGGCGTGGATGCGCGAATCTTGAATGCAGAGGGAAACGAAAGACAAGCCGAAAGCCTCGGGGCGTGAAGCAATGGCTCGGGCGCCGCGCTCGCCGCTGAGGCTTGCGCGGCGCCCTGGGCTTGCCGATTGCCGGGGTGTCGCCATGTTGTGCGTCGGGCGACGGCGAGGCTTGGCGCCCGCTTGGGCGGCCTGTTATGCCTTGGCCGCGGTGGCTGGCGAAACTTCGACGTCGGCCCTTGGCGTCAGGCCAGCGAGGGCTGGAGGCCGAGGCTGCCGACGAGGTGGTCGCGATAGGCCTGTGACGTGACTTCTTCCAGCCAAGCACGGGCCGCCGCCAAGCGCTCGTCGAGACCCAGACGCTCGATGACCTCCTCGTTGTTTTCGCCCTTGTAGAAGCGGGCAAGGGCCTCGATCGCCTCTTGAGCCTGACGCGCGTCGCGGGCCGCCTTGGCGTCCAGACGCTCGGAATACCAGGCCGAGTTCAGAATGTTCTCGCGCTCGAACTGTGCGCGGAACTCCGGGCTCGCCAAGTTCCAGCCCTCGCGGGAGACGCCGTCGATCATGATCTCCAGCAGGGCCCGAAGCGGAGGAACGGCCCATTCGAGGGAGCCGTCGGCTCGATAGTGCTCCGCCACAACCTTGTGGGTGGTGACGATGACGTCCACCGAGTCGGCGAAAATCGCCTTGTCCTGCAGCTCGGGACGCAGCATCTCCTCGGTGAAGACGATGTCGGGGTGCAGGAAGATCCGACCGAAGAAGGTCGAGGCGAATGCCCGGTTCATGCGGTAGCCGAGGCGGGAAGCGTGAATTGTGCGGCCCTCGTATTCGAAGTCCTCAATCTTCTCGAGAAAGCCCCGCTTGACGAGATTGCGGGCGTTGCGCTCCTCGACGCTCATTCGCGAGAAGATTTCAGGGATGAGCAGGGAAATGTCATGCGCCACCTTGACCTTCGGGCCGATATAGCCGGCGGAGGACAGCCAACCGTCGTAGCCGCTGAGGGCGTAGGACAGCAGCGCGGCGTTGAGGTCGTATATGGCCGGCAAGGCGTTGAACGGGGCCTTGGTCAGAGCGCCCTCGCTTCCGGCGCCGGTCGTCGAGGGGGACTTCCCGGTCATGGACGAAATGAACTCCATGAACAGCTCGGGAAGCTCCATGTAATGGAGGGGGTTGTACGCGCACAGAGGCGGCACGCCTTCTTCGGGCGGGTTGTTGCGGCGCCCCGCGGCGACGACGTCGACGCTGTGGCGCAGCGGCTTGTCCAGCGGAACGTCGCGGAAGAGGTGGTCTGTTAGATCCGCCAGCGCCACGTCCTTTGGATTGGCGATGTCCGGGCGGACCTGGAGATAGCGCGGATTCTTGGTGGGCGCCCCGTTCACCAGGCGCGGGTTTGCGGTGGAAACCCAGTAGGCTTCCTCGCTGGGGTTTTCGGCCTTCGGCAGTTTCGCCGCGCGGTTGACCAGGCTTTGCATGGGCTCGGTGAAATGCGACAGCCCGGGGGCGTCCGCGGCCATGGCGCGGGCGTCGTCGGGCGTCAGCGGCTGGAAGTTCGAGATGAAGAGGTCGGCGTCGGGGTCGGACATGTCCGATTCGGTCTGCTTGTCGTAGCCGCGCACGATCGCGTCGTCCGGTCGCTGGAAAAGCAGGCTCTCGCAATTGGCTACAAACTTGCGCGAAAGCTCGGAATCCGGCGTCGATTCGAGCCCTCCGGGCGCCACGACCGAGGCGGTGATGTCGTCCTCGGTCTGAACCTTCGCGGCGGGCGAGAAGTCCGGGCGCAAGGACAGGAGGCGCCAGGCGCCGTCGTTCTCGAAGCCCACGCGCAGCATGTTGACCTTGATGACTTCGCCGTCCAATCGCAGCGAGTTTCCCTTGCGGCCGTTGATGATTCCCACGGAAAAGTGGCTGCGCCAGTCCTTGCCCCAGCTGGGCTGGTAGAAGCGCTTGACGGTGAAAATGAGCTCCTTGATGTGGTCCGGGATGGATTCGAGGAAGGCGTTGTACTCGTCGGTGTACATGGACGACGGCGTCAGTAGCTTGATCACGCTTCCCAGAGAGCGACGCTCGGAAAGGATCGAGCGGTGATGCTCGCTCTTGTTCGCCGGGTCGACGAAGCGGTCGGCGTAGTTGCCGTCGAGAATTCTTTGGACGGCGTCGAAATCTTCGTCGACGTCGCCGACGTAGGCCTCGCCGAATACGAAGGCGTCGAGGAGCGACTTGGATATCTCGGACTTTCCGCCGCCCGAAACTGTGGCGGGCTTGTGCGCCTGGGTCGACCAGGGGGCCGTGCCCACCAAATGCCACTGGGTGGCGTCGCCCTCGCGGTGCTTGGCGTGCACACGGTACCCTCCGGGGGCCACGTAGACGTTGCCCACGAGCAGGGGAATCGAGGATTCCCCGCCGTCGGGCCGCGTCCACGCGACCGTCTGGCTGCGCATGGAGTAGCGGGCCCCGCCGGGCACCAGCACCACGGTCGGGTCCTCGACGACGGCCGCGGAGCCGTCCTCGCGCACCTCGAAGCGGCCCGGGTTGCGTTCCACAACGTGTTCGAGGGTCAGGCCCTCAGGCGTGTGGACGTCGGTGAACTCCTGACCCAGGTTGTAGCGCGGGTAGGCGACGGCGCCGCCGGCGTGCTCCTCCTCGACGCAGCCGAAGAGGTTCGCCGAGTAGCCGATCTGGGTTTTCACTTCCTTCTTGCAGTAGCCGAAGTAATTGTCTGCGATGACGGTGACGATGACGCCGCGCTCGTCGCGCGCCACGCACTTGAATGCCTTGCCGCCGTTGTAAAGCTCGTTCTCGTCTTTCCAGCACTGGCCGTCGCGGCGCTGGCGTTCGGTGGCCTCCTCCCAGGAGGGCAGGCCCAGCTCCTTCTTGGTCAGCTTCGTCAGATGAGGCGCAAGGACGACGCAGCCGGTGTGGCCGGTCCATGACTCCGGCGCGAGCGAGGCGTCGTTCTCGGGAAGATAGGGGTCGCCGCCGTTGCCGAAGATTCCCTCGACGAAGTCGAGGTTGGAGACGAGGCCGCCGGGGGCGATGAAGCGGATTTCCATCGACCGTTCTGCAGAGAAGCCGGGGACTTCCGGGACGACGACGGGGCGCAGCAGCAGCGAGACGAAGCAGCGGGCGGGTTCGGCGCGGGTCGATGCCCACGGCAGGGTCAGCAGGTCGTCCGGTGCGTCGACCGCGTGGGCCAACAGCCGCGCGAAGACGTCCCGGTCCACGGCGATCTTGTCATCGGGGATTGGCAGGCCACCTTCGGCGACGTGGAAGACGCCGGCCGTTGTGCGGCGGTCGTTTCGAGGGTTGTGTAGGACGCCTCCCAGCACTTTGTAGCTCTCGACGTAGTCGGAGACGAAGCTCGTGGAATCCGATGGGAGAGACAGCGCGCGAGCCAGGCCGGGCTGGTCGAGCACGAAAGTGGAGCGCGGCAGCTGAGGCGTTTCGGCGGCGCCCTCCAAGTAGGAGTCGAGGAAATTCTGGATGCGCTGATCGGCAGCGCAGGGGCGATGTGCCAGGCGGCGAGAAAGCTCGCGCTGGCGCGCCAGTATCGGGGACATGAGGCTGTCAGTCTCGCTCTGATCGGCCTGTGCCAAAGCGGGAATTCCCAGAAGCTCCAAGCGCAGGGCGATGGCGGAAGCAGTGGCTGCGTCTTTAATCGTCATGACATGAGCCTAGCGAACCCGGGAGCCTCTAACCTGTTACGTTCCGCCTAGAAAGACGAAATGCACGAAGACCGTACATCGCCAGGCGATGCGAAGGCCGGACTCTGTGGAACGGTGCGCGGAAGGCCGGTGTCGCGAAAGGCCGCGCGTCGCGAAAGGCCGGTGTCGCGAAACCGGCTGTGGCGCGGCGCTCCAAGGTCTAGGCTGGTGGCATGGACAGTCAATGGCGCCAGCTGGCTCAATGGATCGCGCAATCGAATCGCATCGTCTTTTTCGGCGGCGCCGGGGTCTCTACGGAGTCTGGCATACCGGACTTTCGCGGCGCCAAAGGGTTTTTCCATCAGGATCGCGAAATCCCGATCGAGCGCGTTTTGTCCATCGACTTCTTCGAGACGCACCCGCAGGCGTATTGGGAGTGGTTTGCCCAGGAAAACGCCCGTGAGGGAGTCGCGCCGAATGCCGCGCACAGGTTTCTGGCGGAGCTCGAAAAGAGGGGGTCGCTTTCGGCCGTCGTCACGCAGAACATCGACGGGCTCCACCAGTCGGCGGGATCCGAGCGGATTTTCGAGCTGCACGGGAATTGGTCGCGTCTGCTGTGCACGGGCTGCGGACGGCGTTTTTCGATCGCCGATTTCGAGGAGGCGCGGACGGGAGCGGTTCCCCGCTGCCCTTCATGCGCCTGCGTCGTGCGGCCCGACATCGTCTTTTACGGGGAGATGCTCGGCAGCGGCGTTCTGGAGGGCGCGGTCAGGGCGATCGCCGACGCCGACATGCTGATCGTCGCCGGAACGAGCCTCGTCGTGTATCCGGCCGCCGGCCTCATCGACTACTACGACGGCGACCGCCTTGTGCTCATGAACGCCACGCCCACTCCCTACGACTCGCGGGCGAACCTCGTGATCCGCGAGCCGGTGGGAAAGGTGTTCGCTGAACTCTCCCAAGCCGCCTGACCGCGGCAGTTCGGCCACGGCCCTTGGCCCGATGCCTCCGGCAAGAGTCTGGCTCGCACAAGGCCTTGACGAATCTTAAACTGTTCGGTGTGAGCATCGGGCTTGGACCGGTGCGCCGTATCTCAGGAGCCCTCCGCCAAGGCGGAGGGCTCCTCGTTTATTTCTTGGGTTTGCCCAGCTTTTATGGGTACATTGGTCAGCGAAAACGATTTTCCATTCAAGTTCGTTCGTTTTCCCGTTCAAAAGGAGGCGGTCAACCGTCATGGTCAGCCTCGCAGACATCGCCGCTGCGACAGGGTACTCGAAGGCCACAGTGTCTCGGGTTCTCAAAGGAGACCCCACATTCACCGTGCGTGAAGAAACGCGCAGGCGCATCCTTCAAGCCGGCAATGAGATGGGGTATTCCGTGCAGGGGCGTCGCGTAGGAATTCCGCAGGACGTGGCCGTCTTGGACAACATCGACCCCGAGCGCGGGCTGCAGGACGCCTATTTCTTTGAGATCCGCGAGGCTCTGAAAGCCAAGGCCGACGAACACAACACGAAACTCACCCCGTTTCCCGACACGCGTTCCCTCGTGGGCGCGGGCAAGAAATTCGACGGTTTCATCTCCATAGGCCCGGCGCCGCTGGCCGACGACGATTTCACGGCCCTCAGCCAGGAGCTGCCGCATGGCGTGTTCATCGACATCAACCCGGCTCCGGGGCTGTTCCACTCGGTGCGGCCGGATTTGCAGCAAACGGTTCTTGACGGGCTTGACGCGCTGATGGCGGCGGGCCGTCGTCGCATCGCCTTTGTCGGCGGAACGGGCCACATCATGGGCCGGCATTTTTACGACGAGGAGCTTCGCCATTTGGCGTACTCGAACTGGGCGCAGCGTTTGGGCCTCGACGTCGACGGGTTTTCATACGTCGGCGGCGCCTTCACCGTCGAGAACGGCCGCGGCCTGACTGCCCGGCTGATCGCGGAAAACGAGGATCGCATGCCGGATGCGATCCTCGTCGCCGCGGACCCGCTGGCCGTGGGCGCGTTGCAGGCCCTCGACGCCGCAGGCGTCCGAGTGCCTCAAGACGTCGCCGTCGTCTCCATCAACAACCAGGAGGTCTGCCAATACACCTCGCCGACGCTGACCTCGTTCGACATCGACTGCTCGGAGCTGGCGGAGTCTGCCATTCTCCTTCTCTCGGACTCGATCATCGGCCGATACTCCTCCTGTCACCACGTCCTTGTGTCGACGAAGCTCGTGGCTCGCGACAGCTTCGCCCCCGTGGGGTGAATGCGTGGCGGGTGCGGCACGGAGCCCTGGCCCCGTAGCCTCGCGGCCGGGCCCCGTGCCGCTGTTTGGCCGCCCGCATTCCGAGGTCGGGCAGACCGCCCGGCCCACGCCCTGGGCCGGGGAGTTTAGATAAGCTCCAGATCGACGTCGAGCCGCAGCGGCCGGTCAGCGGCGATGTGGTATTTCTCGTGAACGGGCGACCCCCACGAGTCGTCCCCTCCGACGCCCATCTGCCCCGCGAGGAGTCGCAAATGCGTCAGGGGCGTCCTCGACGGATCGGCCAGCTCCCACTGGTGGGAGGCCTCCTCGATTTGCGCGGAAGAGTAGGGGAGCACAGACACGTTGAGCGTCGATCCCTCCGCCGCGTCAAGCGCCGCCCCTTCGGCGTCGGCCGCAGCAAGCGCCGATCCGTCGGCGACGTGCCGCCTGACGCGCATTCCGCTTCCGGCGCCGTCCGTGATCTCGGCCCATCGCACGCCCCGGTGGTTCCCCGTCTCCTGAGGGACGAGGTAAGGGGCGTAGTCGCGCGCGGCGGTCGTCTCCCACACGCCGAGGCGTGCGCCCGAGGAGCGGTCCGCATAGGTTTCCTCGGGGCCCAAGCCGTAGTAGCGCAAATGCCTCAACTCGCCGGGCAGAGCCCATTCGACGCCGAAGGCGGGGATCGTGGGCGCGTGCGCCTCGCCCGGATAGTCGGCGGTCAGACGTATGCGCGCGGCCGAGTCGATCGCATAGCGCAGGGTGACCCGGCTCCTGGCCGGAGTCGCGAGCTCATAGACATAGACGACCGCGACGCCCTCTTCGGAGGCGTCGACGGCGACGTCGACGCACCGCGCATAGCGTCCAGCCGCCGCCCACCGCG
>ERZ773014.2593-NODE-2593-length-10336-cov-16.180235_pt1 | contig 10336 bp, 10 predicted proteins | sample MGYA00580841_ERZ773014 | MGnify/ENA primary metagenome ERZ773014 (study PRJEB29015, sample SAMEA2737989) | human oral metagenome | biome: human oral; feature: human-associated habitat; material: dental | place: China | collected 2067 ...
GTCCTACGAGTGTCGGATGTCTAGCTTTAGTGATAGCCTTGGGAGTCAGGTTAGTGGGGATCTCTTTCTTTGTTGTGCTTGTCTTCTTCTTTGCGAATGGAGGGGCATGAAGACTAAAGGTAAAGCTTAGACTGCTTTTGTGATAAACATTGCGTATCTTTGTTCGCAAATTAGACTAATTTAGAAGCAATTATATCCACTTCAACTATGACGCTACATAAAGAAGGGCATGGCCCTCTTATCGGTTTTGCGATCACCCTAATAGGGATCAATGCCTTCATCTACCTATTTGCGGGGGCTTTTGTTCTTATTCCCGTAGTGCTGTCCGTGGCTTTCTATGCCTTGGTGATTAACTTCTTCCGCTATGAGGCACGCAAGCATACCGATGGTCCTTTAGAGATTGTTTGCCCTGCAGATGGTCGTGTAGTCGTCGTCGAGGAGACAGATGAAGTGCAGCTACTCGGTGAGCGTTGCCTGCAGGTGTCGGTCTTTATGAGCGTTTTCGATATGCACGTGAACTGGATCCCTTGTAATGGGGTCGTCGAGCATGTCTCCCATACGCCTGGTCGTTTCCTCTCTGCTCATCTACCCAAGAGTAGCACGGATAATGAGCGCTCTGCAGTCATCATACGTACGGATGGTGGTGATCGAGTCTTGGTGCGTCAGGTAGCCGGTGCTATCGCTCGTCGTATCGTGACCTATCCACAGGTCGGTGAGCGTGTGAATATCAACCAGAACCTAGGCTTCATCAAGTTCGGCTCACGTGTCGACCTCTACCTCCCTCTAGGGACGAAGGTGCATGTGAAGGTCGGGCAAACCGTGCGAGGTAATATCACTGACATCGCTACACTTCCTCGCTAAGTCTCCTGATTAACCATCTTCTGATGAAGAAGCATATCCCCAATCTCCTTACTTGTGGTAATCTGCTCGCCGGCTCGCTGGCAGTGGTCTTTACTCTCTATCATCATCGTCCAGATATAGCTATGGCACTGATTGTGCTAGCAGCTGTTTTTGACTTCTTTGATGGACTTGTGGCGCGTGCGCTTGGTGTTAGTTCGCCGATAGGGAAGGATCTTGATTCGCTCGCTGATGTCGTCAGCTTTGGTCTGGCACCTGCTACGCTGGTCTGGTACACACTTCAGGGACTAGGTATTACGTCTGTCTGGAGCTATGGCGTCTTCCTATTGGTGGCTTTTGCAGCCTTGCGCCTAGCGAAGTTCAATAATGATACGCGTCAGTCGACGTCTTTCCTTGGACTACCAGTGCCTTCTAATGCGCTATTCTTCTTAGGCTATACGTCTTCGCTTTCCATGGTAGTGTTTCTCCTTGGCTCGGTAGGTGCGCTGGTAGTGACACTCGTGCTTACTCTCCTCTTTGGGAGTTTGATGCTCGGAGAGCTACCGATGTTCTCCTTCAAGCTGACTAAGGCTCCTCTTCGTGCGCTATGGAAGCAGATTGCATTCGACGATAAAGAGGATATGCTCATCTTTCTCGGTGACTACGTCGATCGCGGCGATGCGCCCGTCGAGGTGCTGCGCTTCGTGCGTGCGCAGGTGGAGCGTTATGAGAATGTCCACGCACTCTGCGGCAATCACGAGGCAATGATGCTCGGCTATCTCAGGACGCATGGACTCGATGATTTCGACCCCATGGATCTCTGGCTGATGAACGGCGGCGATGTGACGCTGGATCAGCTCATGGAGCTCTCTGCGGAAGATGCCGAGGGATTGATTGCGTTCGTCAAGGCGTGTCCTCTTTACGATCGTATCCGGTACGGCGGGCAACCGATCCTATTTGTTCATGCGGGGATCAATCCGCGGCAGACAAAACAGAAAGCGCGGGATTTGCTATGGATTCGTGAGGATTTCTACGATAACTATAGGGGAACAGAACTTGTCGTCGTTGGGCATACGCCGACGCAGTCGATTGGTGGGCGTGATATGAGTCGCAATGTGCCGCTCTTTTTGAAGAACAACATCATTGCCTGCGATACAGGCAGTTTTCTCCCCGGTGGGCGCATTAGCTGCGTGGATGTCGCGCGCTATCTCGATCTGCGTGCCGAGGGGCGGGAAATGACGGCAGAGGCGCTTGCCTCCTGCTACGAGCAGAGTGGCTGAGCCGACAATGAAAAATGGATGATTCGCACACACGGGGGCACGGATCAAATGCGGCAAGATAGCCGGGATGCGTTGATCCGAGATTCCCAAGGTTTCATGATGAGGTGTGATGGTTATAGACGAGGAAATGTGAAGGAATGGAAAATAAAGCGAAGATCAATCGACGGACATTTATTAAGGCGGTGACTGCGGCAGGGGTGGCTGCGGCGGGCGGTGCGGCACTCTGGCAGTTCGGCGGACTGCGCGGTCTTCGGGATACGGCACTGCGGCAGTTCCCGGGCGTGCTCTATGTCGAGCGGCTGCGGCAGGTGGCGGCAGAGACGGGACGGGCACGCGTTATTATGTGGGAGCTGCTGTCCCCCGCAGAGAATCAGATCCTCGAACTGCGCGTGCAGGATACGGGAGATACGCGCCGCTTTGCGGTGTCGGATGACCGCTTTACGGATGATGGTATTGAGGTCTATCAGTATACGGCGGAGCTGGATCTGATGCCCGGCACGCATTATCAGTACCGCATCACGGCGGGGGATATGGCAACGGATTGGCAGGAACTCTACGCGCCGGCGGCAAACGAGCCTTACAAGATGTTGCTCTTTCCCGACTCCCAGTCCTCGGACTATGCGGACTGGAAGGAACTGGCGCATCTGGCATGGGCACGTAATACGGACGCGCAGCTCTTTGCCTGCATGGGCGACCTCGTGGACAATGGAGAGGATCGCCTGCAGTGGACGGAGTTCTTTGTCGGAGTGAAGGAAATGCAGCGTTCGATTCCGATTGCACCCGTCATGGGCAACCACGAGACTTACAACCGCGACTGGAAAACCCGTCTGCCTGCGGCGTATCTGCATTATTTCAAAACGCCGAGGAACGGGAGCAAGGAGTTCGAGCGTTACTACTATTCCTTTGACTATGGCGATGCCCACTATGTCGTACTGTGTACGCAGCAAAAGGAAATCGGTGATTTTAAGCACGGGCTGATGGAAGAACAGCGCGCGTGGCTGCGCCGCGACCTGAAGGCGCATCGGAAGCGTTGGAACATCGTCCTCATGCACAAGGATGTGCTGCAATACCGCATCAACGGACATCCCGAGCGCCCCGAGGGCATTGATGAGGACAATGGGCGCGTGTGGATGCCGATGTTCGACGAACTTGCGATTGACGTCGTCTTTACGGCACATCTGCACACGTATCGGAATCGCGGACATATCTACGGATTTGAGAAGACAGCGGCGGGGAAGGGACCTCTCTACATCCTTACGGGGGTTGCAGGCAATGTACGCTATCCGAATCTTTGGATCGACCACGCCTTTGACGAGGTGACACTGCCGCAGCCCGAGACGGATAACTATCTCACGATGGAGGTTACGCGGGACGCGCTTGAGATTGCGTGCTTCCTGCCCGATGGGACGGAGATGGATCGCGTGCGCGTGACGAAGCGATAGGGCTTGAAAAGATTTGTGTTCTGTTGTATAATACGCATAGAAAAGTTGCTGTCGTGTAAACGGTCAGCCCTCTCATATTGGGATATGTAACCCGCTTAAGCTCACTGCTTGGGGCGGGTTACTTTTTTGTTAGAAGCAACACTAGAACGATGAAAAGCAACAAAGTTACATTCGTTTCGTTCATAGACAACCACCGCCCTTCTGGGCTTGGAGAGACAGTCTGCGTGCTGTCTTTTTTTGTGCACATTTTGTAAACCGGAATAAAATAAATCGGTTGACAGTAAAATGCGAAACGTGTATGATAAAGCAGGTTTATTTTGATGATAAATACGCTTGGAGGTATCTGAACATTATGAAGCTACGAGAAATAATTCTTTGCGGACTCTTTATTGCACTCGTTGCCGTCGGGGCGTTCGTCCGCATTCCGGTCGGGACGGATGTGTATACGCTCCAGTTCCTCTTTACGCTGCTCGCGGGGCTGATGCTCGGCGCGCGCCTTGGGGCGCTCGCGGTGGGGACGTATGTACTGATGGGACTCGTCGGCATCCCTGTTTTTGCCTCGGGCGGCGGTCCCTCGTATGTGCTGCAGCCGACGTTCGGCTACCTCGTGGGCTTCATCGTGCAGGGCTGGGTGACGGGCGCATTTGTCCGCACGGGTGCGCCGACGTTTCGCCGTGCACTCACTGCGTGCCTTTTGGGCATGGTGGTGGTCTACGTCTTCGGTATCTCGTATTTCTATTTTGCGTCGAACTACATCATCGACGCGCCGATCGGCTTCTGGGTGGCGATCTGGTACTGCGGCGTGCTGCAGGTGCTACCGGACTTCCTGCTCTGCGTCGCGGCGGCGTACATCGGCGTGCGGACGCAGCGGGCGGGGCTTTGGCTGTAAAAGGAGAGCATAGCATGGGCAAGGCATTATTTATCACGGGGACGGGCACGGACATCGGCAAGACGTATGTCACAGGGCTGATCGTGAAAAAGCTGCGCGATGCGGGACTTCGGGCGGGCTACTACAAGGCAGCACTCTCAGGTGCGGAGGTCGCCGCTGACGGGACACTCCTGCCGGGGGATGCGCTCCATGTGGCGCACGCTGCGGGTCTTGCGCCGGAGGATGCCACCGTCTCCTACATCTATCGCGATGCCGTATCGCCCCATCTCGCCGCAAAGATCGAAAACCGTCCGATCGACTTCGACGTGGTGGAGCGGGACTACCGCGCGGCGAAGGCGCGGACGGACTATTTGACGGTGGAGGGGAGTGGCGGCATCATCTGCCCTCTGCACTGGGACAATGAGGAGCACGTCATTCTGGACGATCTCGTCCTGCGTCTCGGGCTTTCCGCGCTCGTCGTCGCGGACGCGGGGCTCGGCACGATCAATGCGGCTGTGCTCACGGCAGAGCATTTGAAGATGCGCGGCATTGCGCTCAAGGGCTTTATCTTCAACAACTGGACGGGCGGCACGATGCAAGAGGACAACATGACGATGGTCGAGGCGCTGACGGGCGCGCCCGTGCTCGCGCGCGTCCCTCACGGTGCAGAGGAACTGCCGATGGCGGCGGAGGAACTTGCCGCACTTTACGCTTGAGAGGAGAGCTTTTATGCCGACAATTGAGGAGCGGGATCTTCGCCATATCTGGCATCCATGCGCGCAGATGAAGGACTATGAGGAGCTGCCGCCGATGGTGATCGACCACGCAAAGGGGGCGTGGCTCTACGATGTGCACGGGCATGCGTATCTCGACATCGTGAGTTCGTGGTGGGCGAACCTCCTCGGGCATGCGAACGAGAGGATCAACGCGCGCATCAAGCAGCAGCTTGACCGCCTCGAGCACGTCATCTTTGCAAATTTCTCACACCGTTCCGCGATTGAGCTTGCCGAGCGGCTGGCGAACCTCGTGCCCGCAGGGCTGACAAAGTTCCACTTCAATGACAACGGTTCGTCGGCGGTCGAGGCGGCGCTCAAGATGGCGTTCCAATACTGCCAGCAGACGGGGCGCACGGAGAAGACACGCTTCATGTGCCTCACGGAGGGCTACCACGGCGAGACCATCGGCGCGCTCTCGGTTGGGAGCATGGATCTCTTCGCCGAGATGTATCAGCCCATGATGATGGACAACATTCACGTCGAGGCGCCCGACTGCTATCGTTGTCCGTTTGGAGCAACGCGTGAGGACTGTGCATGCGAATGCTTCATCCATGCGGAGCGTGCGTTTGCAGAACACGGGCACGAAACGGTGGCGATGATCGTCGAGCCGCTCCTGCAGGGGAGCGCGGGCATGCGCATCTATCCCGAGGAATACCTGCGAAAATTGCGTGCTCTCTGCGATGCGCATGACGTGCTCCTCATCGCGGACGAGATTGCGACGGGCTTCGGGCGCACGGGGCGACTCTTTGCGTGCGAGCGCGCTGGGATCACGCCCGACATCATGTGTCTGTCGAAGGGGCTGACGGGCGGCTATCTGCCGATGTCGATCACCATTGTGAAAGAAAAAATTTACGAGGCATTCTACGCTGACTGGAGCGAGGGCAAGGCGTTTATGCACTCGCACACCTACGCGGGCAACCCGCTCGGCTGCGCCGCGGCGCTCGCCGTGCTCGACATTCTTGATGAGGAGAATATATTGGAGCGTGCCGCAGAGACCGCGCGATGGCTGACGGAACGAATGACGGAGGTGTTCGGCACACATCCGAATGTCGGCGAGATCCGCCACATCGGGCTGATTCACGCCGTGGAACTGGTTGAGGACAGGGGAGAGAAGCGCCCCTTTGACGGCAAGCGCCGGCTCGGCTACGCGATCTACCGCCGCGCGCTGAAACACGGGCTGCTCTTGCGCCCGCTCGGCGATGTCCTCTACTTCAATCCGCCGCTGAATATTGGAAAGCCCGAGCTCGAAATCGCCATTGAGCGTATGAAGCTCTCGATGGACGAAGTGCTCGGGGCATAAATATCGCATGAAAAGAGACGTCCGATGGGCGTCTTTTTGGTATTTGTCCTATTCTTGGAAAGACGCATGGCAGATGATTGAACGAAATGCCGTTCAATGCTATAATATCATCGTTTACATTTGTGCGAAGGGAGGTGCGGCAGTGTCGGTGGATCAGTTTGCGTGGCGGGTGCGATTGGCACGCCGTCGCAAGGCGCACAAGCGGAGGTTTGTGCTTGCGGCGAGCCTGATCGTCGTCACGATTTTGGCGATCGCGTGGTACCTTGCCTACTACATCCAGCGTCCGGAATATGCGCTCGCGCGCGCAGCTGCTGCAATCGAGGCGCATGATTTGGAGGGATTTCAGCGGCGTGTCAATGTTGCGGCGGTTGCCGATGCGGGCTATGATGATCTCACCTATGTCCTCTTTGCGCGTGATACGAGTCTGGGGGAGTCCGAACGCACTGCCTCCGGCAAGTTCTATCAGAACATCAAGGGGAGTGTTGCAGGGGGGCTCGTGCGCACGATTGAAAACGCCGTTCAAAACTCTGTGTGGGCGGAGCCCGAGGGCGTTGATGAACTCAAGGGACGGCAGCTCGGCATCGATTACGAGTATCTGATGGAGTGCAGTCATCTGCGCGACACGGAACTGGTCGCCATCGGCGCTGTTGAGCGTGACGGCGGCGGTGCCGTGGCGCACATCACCGTGCGCGACGGCGGGACGGGGCTGGAGTTTCCTCTGGAACTGCGCATGGAGAAGTCTGAGATGGGGTGGCAGATCGTGCGCGTAGCGAACTACCGTGCCTATCTTGAGGCGGTTCAGAGGGCGTCAGGGAAGGATCTCACGCACTACATCGAGGCAACGCGCCCGATCGTCGACCGCTACAACGGTGTGTTCCGCTCGTCGCAGAACGAGTTCCGCTACCTGACGGAGACGGAGCGCAGCACCTATACGATCGATCACCGCAAGGCACTCATCCGTCTTCTGCAGGAAGATATGATCCCCGCGCTGAAAAAATATCAGCATGAGTTGGATGATGTCGAGATTCCGCGCGGCGCAGCGTATCTCGCCGCGCAGCGCAAGGCAGCGACGGAGGCATCCATCGCCTCGTATGAGAGCTTCATAGAGGGGCTTGATTCGGGGCTGCCCGAGGACTTTGCACGCGCCGAGACACTGCACAAGCAGGCGCTCACCTATGACCTGCGCGTCGGCGACATGATCCGGCGCAGTGCCGTGAATGCGGAGACGCCTGCGACGCCGTGACAGCTGTATACGAAAGACGGTCTTACCATACGCGCGTGTGCGTGTGATAAGACCGTTTTCTATGGAATCACTGATAAAATGAAGTCCGTCAGATTGGCGCAGATTTTTTCGTCCGATTGAGGCAGCAAACCGGACGCATAGCCAAAGCTATGTGGAGGATTTGCTAACGAAAAGCGGGCGAAAAAGATGCGCTAAGATGGCGCGGCTGAATTTATCAGTGCTTCCCTATGCGTCGTTGTTCTGCGGCATCCGGTGCAGTGCTCTCCGGCAGCCCATCCAGAGGAGCATTCCCATGACGAGGAAGCTCACGTTATATGCGCTGTAGACAACGTGCATGGAGTGGATGCCGACGAGGTCCCATCCATAGCACCACGCAACGCGGAGTACGCAGTAGGCGGCGAGTGCGGTCAGCATCGGATAGAGTGTGTCACCGAGACCTCGGATCGCTCCGATGTAGATCTGATTGATGCCGTAGAGAAAGTAAAATGGGAAGGTACAGTAGACGGCGTCAAGCGCGTTCTCTGTGACGGCAGGATCGCTCGTAAACAGGGAAACAAACGTGGGAGCGGCGAGCCCTGTGACGAGTGCCATTCCCATTGTGCCGAATCCCGCAAGTTTCAGACTCACATGCAGACCCTCCCGTACGCGCATGAGGTCATGTGCGCCGATGTTCTGTCCGATGAAGCTCGTGAGTGCAATGCCGAATGCGAAGAGCGGATAGTAGAGAAAGCCCTCGATGCGCGCATAGACGGTCATGCCCGCCATCGCCGCGTAGCCGAAGGAGTTGATATAGAGCTGAATGACGAGCGAGGAGATGCTCATAAAGACCGCCTGCAGCCCTGCGGGGATGCTCGTGCCGAGGATGGGTAGGAGGTGCGCGGGCGCAAAGATGGGGTGCGTGAGGCGTGGCTGCCATGCACCGTGGAGATGGCGGAATTTGCGCAGGGCGAGCAGTGCCGCCGCATACTGGGCGATCACGGTGGCGGCTGCCGCACCTGCGATGCCGCACGGAATGATGATCAGGAGCAGGACATCGAGTGCGATGTTAAGGACGACGGCAACGGCGAGGTAGTGCAGCACACTCGTTGTGTTGCCGAGTGCACGCAGGATGGCGGCTGCTGTGTTATAGAGGAGCTGCGCGAGCATACCGAGAAGGGCAACGCGCAGATAGAGACTCGCCATCGGGATAAGTTCATCGGGGGTGGAGAGCGCGGTGAGGAGGGTAGGTGTCAGCAGAATGCCCGCCGCCGTAAAGAGAACGGCAAAGACGAATACGGTGACGAAGATACTCTGCACGAGCCCACTCAGACGCACATATTCCTTTTCCCCATAGAGATGGGAGATGAGGACGCTGAGTCCCGCCGAAAAGCCGATGAAGAAGTTGACAATGACGGAGAGAATGAGCCCTGCCGTGCCGACCGCCGCGAGTGCCTCTGCGCCGAGCACCTGCCCGATGAGTGCGGTGTCTGCGATGGTGTAGAACTGTTGGAGCAGTTGTGAGAGCAGGATGGGCAGCATGAAGATGAGCAGCTGCCGCACGATCGCGCCGCGCGTAAAGTCCTGCTGATCGGCACTGTGGAACAGCAGGACGTGAAGGTGGTGCAGATTGTGATGGAGGAAATCATAGGTGAGCGGGTTGCGTATGCCGTAGATCCGCTCGCGGCGTTTGAGTGCGTGGAGTTTGTTGAGGATTTTGTTCATAAAGAATAAATTTTATGCAGTTGTCGATATAGTGCAGGAATATCACTGATGATCGTCTCCCACAGCAGTTCCTTGTCTACGGATTCGTATTCATGTGCAAAGAGATTTCGCATGCCGCGCATTTCAGACCACGGCAGATCTGCGTGAATGCTTTTGAACTCCTCCGATATGCGTTTGGAAAGTTCACCAATCTGAAAGAGCGACATGCAGCACGCATTGTAAAAGACATGATCGTGCTTGAAAATTTCTTTTGAAGTGCGGACCCTCTCTACGGTGTTCATTAGCTCAGCACAATGTCACAGGATGTGTTTTGCAATCTGTCTGTCTCTATCGTTCATAGAGCAGCACCTCGTCTTTTCTCAGATTCGCCTGAAATGTTTCGGAATCAGGGAGCTTGCTTAACAGATCGAGTTCTGTACCGAGTGCATCCGAAAGATCGGAATAGATGCCTCCCAGCATGAAAAAACTCTTAATATCTCCTTCGATACGTAAGTCGACATCGCTTGCTTCGGTTGCATTGCCGCGTGCATACGATCCAAAAAGATAGGCTTTTCGTATGGGGTACTTTTTGCATACAGGAACAATGCGTTCCTTGATGGCTGCGATTGATAGCATGGCAATATCCCCTCCTAATATCTATATTTTATCATATATAGAGGAGGGATGGAAACAAAAACAGGAGAGCCGTATGGCTCTCCTGTGCAACATGCAATCCATCCTCAGAATGCGGGGATGATTGCGCCCTTGTATTTCTCGTTGATGAAGTTCTTGACTGCCTCGGAGTGGAGCGCCTTCATGAGCGCCTGAATCTCGGGGCGGTTCTCATCGCCCTGACGGACGACGAGGATGTTGACGTACGGGGAGGTCTTGTCCTCCATGAAGAGGGCGT
>ERZ773014.2595-NODE-2595-length-10318-cov-4.171782_pt1 | contig 10318 bp, 7 predicted proteins | sample MGYA00580841_ERZ773014 | MGnify/ENA primary metagenome ERZ773014 (study PRJEB29015, sample SAMEA2737989) | human oral metagenome | biome: human oral; feature: human-associated habitat; material: dental | place: China | collected 2067 ...
CAGGTGGGTGGTGGAGGTCACGTCCTCAGGGTCGTGGGGGTCCACCAGCTCCAGGTCGGGTAGGCGCAGCGCCATGGCATTAACGGTGAAGTCGCGGCGAGTTAGGTCACCTTCGAGGTTGTCACCGTAAGCTACGGCCGGTTTGCGCGAGCCGATTTCGTACTCTTCAGTGCGGTAAGTGGTTACTTCAACGACGACGTCGCCCTTTTTAGCGGCAATCGTGCCAAAGTTACGTCCCACATCCCAACAGGCATCGCCCCACTGACGCAGCAAACGCTCGGTTTCTTCTGGGCGCGCGGAGGTGGTTAGGTCAAAATCGTGTGGCTCAATACCCAAACAGGCGTCTCGCACCGGCCCCCCCACTAGGGAAATTTCATACCCGGAGCGAACAAAAGCATGCCCTAATGCAGCCAATGAAATTGGCAGATTGGCTAGAGCTTGGTCGGCGATTGGCGGCAGAACGTTTTGCATCCCTACTAGATTGCCATGTCTACGCCACACGCGCAGTTATCCACCTGTGTTTTAGAATCTTGTATATGTCTGCTAACCGCCCGTTCCCATACCCTGGCCCAGCTCTGCGCCGGGTCAGTTCGCGTGCGCTGCCGGTAGTAGACGAAACCAGCGCTGGTGGGCTGGTAGTAGACGTCCAAAACGGGCAGGCCATGGCCGCAGTAATTGCCCGCCGCAATCGCGGCTCTCGCCTGGAATGGTGTCTACCTAAGGGTCATTTAGAAGGCAGTGAAACTCCCCCAGAAGCTGCCGTCCGTGAAATATCGGAAGAAACCGGTATTGAGGGGCGCGTGCTGCGCCACTTGGCCTCAATCGACTATTGGTTTACCGGGGATCAGCATCGCGTACATAAGGTAGTTCATCACTATTTGTTGGAAGCTATCGGCGGCGAGCTGACCATTGAAAACGACCCTGATCATGAGGCCGAGGACGTAGCTTGGGTGCCACTAAGTGAAGTGTCACGCCGTTTGGCTTATCCAAACGAGCGTCGCATTGTCGCTGCCGCCCGCAGAATTCTAGTAGGTGACGGGTGAAACGATTTAAAAAAGCTTTACGCTATAGCGCCATTGCCTCAGCAATGGCGCTGCTCGCTATCTTCCCTTCAGCATCAGCTGGGGCGAGCGCTACAGCAGTAAGTTACGGTGAAAACGTGGCTGCGTCGTCGTCGCAAGCTGCGCACTACGCCACCTTGAAAACAGCCCAGGCTGGCGGTGTCGCTAAAAACAATGCGGCCACCAAAACCAGCGCAACCGTTAAAAGCACTGGTCACCGCCGAGGTACCCCCACTGGTTCAGCCGCAGACATTAGCCAATCTGCAGCTGACGGGCTCACTGTAGAAGTTGACCAAATCAACCCTGAGGTAATTAGCCCCGGCAGTGATATCACTGTGGAGGGGACTATCACCAATACCTCCACTGAGACGCTATCTGGCTTTGATGTGCGCGTATCGCTGCAGTCACGCTCACAAAGTTCAGTGGAGCTACTTAAAGACTGGCTGGTGTTTGACGATAGCTCCTACAGCTATGTAGCCCACACTGAGCAGCTAAACCACTCCCTGGCAGCGGGCGCCTCTATGCATTTTTCGCTGAACATTCGCGCCTCGCAGCTTCCCAGCGCTGCCGGCAACAACTGGGGCGCGCGCGGCATGGAAGTGACCGTAACTTCCGGTGAGCTAGTTAGTAGCGACCGCGCCATTGCGGTGTGGTCACCCAACACCCAGGTGCAGCCCACCAAAATCACTGCGGTAATCCCCCTCACCGCCTCAGCTATGCAGATGCGTGAGCTACTGGCCTTGCAGTCAGGGGCAGCCTTTACCCCCAGCCAAAGTGATGGTTTTAGCCCCAACGCCTGCATCACCGGTGACAAGGTAGATCTCAAACTTGCCACCACCCAGATGCGTACACGCACTATCGAAATACTTAACGCTGCTAATAGTCAGACAATTGTGGCTGTAGACCCCTACCTGCTTTCTGCCCTAGGCGCCACTGCCGCAGCGGTTAACCAAAAAACCGCAGACGCTACCCCTAGCGCTACGGCCAGCCCAACTGCTAGTGCCCCGGCCACTGCCTCTGCAAACACTGACAATTCCACGCCTAGTGCCACCGCTAGTGCCACGCCTAGCGCCTCAGCTACCCCTACCCCCACTCAAAGCTCCACCCAAAATGCAAAAGCAGTTGAGGCCCAGCAAGTCGAGGCCCTTAACCGGGCCCTAGCTGGCGCTCTCAAACGCGGGGGTATCATTGCCCTGCCGCCTATGGACGCCGACCTGGTTGCCCTTAGCCATGTCAGCACTGGAGCCAGCCAAATCAGGGAAGCTATCAACCAATCTAAAGCCATGGTTGGTAAGGACCAGCTACTAAGCGGGGCCCGTGCAGACGTAGCTATCTCCTCGTCGCTAGAGCTAGACCAAACCTACCTGGACGCAGTAAAAGGCCAAGTAAACACAGTTATCTCGCCACCTGCTGCACTATATCCAGCTGAGGATTTGGACTACATTCCTGACTCCACAGCTTTCCTCAACAACCAGCGCGTACTGATCCCTGATCAGACCCTGTCAGAGTCTGTTTCTGGGGTGCTAACCACCTATGAGGGCTTTTTAGGTAACCTAACCGACTTTGACGCGCGTCAGCTGGCTCGCGGCACTACGGCTGTTATCACCCGTCAACGCCCGGATCAGGTGCGCCACATTTTGCTGCTGGTAGAGCGTAACTCCGCCTCCAATATGGATGTTAAGGACCTAAACGACCGGCTTTCGGCCATAAACAACAGCTGGTCCACCCCGGCCCCACTAACTGAACTGGAACAGTTAGCTAGCACTAAAGCTAGCGACGGCACTGAGATTGAACGCGAACCTCTGCCCGTCAGCTCCACTGACCCCTACCGCATCAGCGAGCAAGAACTAGCCACCGCCTCCAAAACTGTTAGCACCACCCAAAACATGGTGTCTATCTACAATGAGCCCGCAAAAATCGCTGGCTCTACCCTGCGTCTAACTGAGGTGGCTACTTCCTCAGCTTGGCGTCAAGGTAAGTTCATGGTGGTTATCGACGACGTCGGCTGCCGCAATAAGATCATCGGCAATATGCTGCGCACCCTGCCCAGCTCCACCATTAACCTCATTGACTCCTCCGCGCATCTGCCTGTGCGCGTCTCTAACGACACTTCACAGCCCGCCAAGGTCACTATCCATTTACGCCCTTCGCGTTCGCTACTGCGTTCCAAGGGTGACACCACTGCAGTTATTCCGGCTAACTCCCAAACCACTGTGATGGTGCCGGTAAATGCTGTGGGTAGCGGTGATATTGACGTCAAGGTTTCTATGAAGAACGCCTTGGGGCAGCCGGTAGGTTCCAGTTCCACTGTGCATATGCGTGTGCGCGCCAACTGGGAAAGCTGGTTTACCTGGGGCTTAGGCAGTGTATTTAGCGTGCTTATGGTGGCCGGTATCGTCAGGACGATACACCGTGGTCGCCGTGTGGTGATCTCAGAAGGGTAAGTAATGGCAAAAGCACCAACACTGGCGCGTTCTAGCGCAGTCATGTTTATGGGTACGCTAGCTTCCCGCATGTTGGGGCTGGTGCGTAACGCCATGCTGGTGGCCGCGCTGGGTGCTACCGGATCGGGCGCCGCTGACGCCTTCACGGTGGCCAATAACGCGCCCACCATGATCTATAACCTGCTGGCTGCCGGCGTACTAAACGCTATTTTGGTTCCGCAAATTGTGCGGGCGCTACGTCAAAAAGCCGGTGAGGAATTCATTAACCGGTTAATTACCACCGCTGGCGCCCTGCTGGCGGTGGTTACCGGCGTATTGACGGTAGCTGCCACCATAGTGGTAACTATTTATGGTTCCCAATTAGGTCAATGGCATGGTTTGGCTACCGCGTTTGCCTACTGGTGTTTGCCACAGATTTTCTTCTATGGACTTTATGCCCTATGGGGCCAGGTCCTAAACGCTAAAAATAATTTCGGCCCCTACATGTGGGCACCGGTATTAAATAACATTATTTCGATTGTTTCCCTGGCTGCCTACCTGTTTATTTATGGCGAATACTCCGGCGGCGGTAGCCCAGCTGACTGGGATTTCACCCGCACTGCTGTAATTGCGGGTACCTCCACCCTGGGTATCGCCATCCAGGCTTTGGTCCTGTACATCCCGCTGGTACGCACTGGTTTTAAGCCTCGCCTGGTGTGGGGTCTGCGCGGTTCTGGCTTGGGTCAGGTATCCAAGGTGGCCCTGTGGGCAGTGTTTGGCCTGATTGTGGTGGAGCTAAGCACCCTGGTGGTCTATAACCTAGGTACTGCGGCTTTAAGCGCTAGCGAATTACCCGAATATGCCCACACGGTGGTGCCTTCTACGGTTATTTACACCAATGCGCAAATGATTTTCATGCTGCCGCAATCATTGGTGACTACCTCAATTATTGTGGCGCTATTTACTCGCATGAGTGAAAAAGCGGCTGCGGGAGATGCTGAAGGTGTTAAGGATGATTTGTCTTTAGGCCTGCGCACTATCGCTATTTTCACTACCCTATTTAGTGCCGGTATTTTTGTACTGGCCGGGCCGGCCATGCAGGTGTTTGTACCCACTTTGCGCCCTGAAGAGGTTTCCGCTTCTGCCGCTGTGCTGATGATGCTGGCAATCGGTATTGTGCCTCAGGGTTTATGGGCCACTATGCAGCGTGTAATGCTGGCCTATAACGACACTAAACGTATGCTGTGGGCCGACGTGCCCGTGGGTCTTTCCCAGATTATTATTTGCGCTGCGGCATATATGTTTGCTCCGGCCACCTGGTGGATGATTCTGGCGGCCCTGGGTTCAGCAGTAAGCCAGGCTACTGGCTCGGTAATTATTGTATTTTTGCTGCGTAAGCACCTGCCGCATATGGATGTGCGCCGGGTTAGCGGCACCTACGCGTTGCTGGGCCTGGCGGTGGCCCCCGCTGTGGTGGTTGGTTACCTGGTGCGTTACGGGCTCAACCTAATCCACATCAATAGTGGTTTTAGTGATTCTCTGGCGCAGATCCTTATTGTTGCCCCGCTTATGACCCTGGTGTATCTACTCACCGCCCGGGCTTTGCGCGTTGAGGAGCTAAACAATATTGCCCGCCCGGTTACCTCCGTGGTGCGTAAGGTGGCTTCCCTGCTGCCCGCCCCGATCGCCAAGGTGCTTAATAAGGGTGCCGCCGCCCTGGTTACCCCGCCCGCATATAAGAGTGTCCCGCTTAAGTACTCTGACGTGATCGCTGAGGGTGAGGTTATCCACGCGGCCAGCACCGACGTCGTCAGTGATCAGGCAACCAGTAAAGTTACGCTAGCTGAATCAGCCCCCGCCACCTTAGCTGCCGCCAAGGATGCCACTGCGGCTGCCCGTGACGCCGTCGACGACGCCGCCACTAAGGGCTCAGCTAAGGACTCCATTAAGGGTGCTACCTCTACCAGCGTAAGCGACACTTCAAAGACTTCTTCGTCTGCATCTAAGTCGCTAGGTACAATCGCTAACGCAGCTCCTGCTGCAGCTATTCCGCCAATTCCTCCGCCCCCGGCGTCGTCGGGCGCGGATACGCCAGCGCCTTCTATTCCTATGCAGCCAGAAGCAGAAAATCTAGTTCAATCTTTCCCGATCGGTTCGGGCCGCTATCACCTGTGTGGCAATCTGCCCACATCACTTCCACACGTGCGCCGCTACCACGGCATCGACACGATTTTGGACCAGCCGGTGGCCATTTATGTGCTCACCGAGGCTGTACGCAACCAGGTCGAGGTGCTTGAGTCCGCTCAGCGCGCCGCTCTGGCTACCGACCCGCGTCTGGTGCGGGTGCGCGACGTCGAATTAGAGCCGGCCTTCATTGTCACCGACCCGGTTGAGGGGGTCTCTTTTGACCGTCTCATTGAGGACGGCCTGGAGGTTGAGCAGGCCCGCTCCATTATTGGCGAGGTAGCTTCCGCTTTAGATAATGCCTCTCGTCGCGGCCTGCACCACCTGTGCCTAAGCACTGAAGACATCCGCGTGACTGTGGACGGTAAAGTGCGCGTATTTGGCTTGTCTTACGAGTCGGCGCTGCGTCACGTAAAGATTGACCGTGATGAGCATGGCCTATTGGCCTACGACATTACCGATGCTAAGGCGCTGCTGGATCTGCTCTATTACGGGCTGACTAAGCGCTGGCCGGGTAAGCGCACCGGGATTCCCAGTGCTCCCATGACCGGCGGCCACCCGGTTTCTCCGGCCACGATTAACCCGCAGGTTCCGGCTGACCTGGACGAGATTTTCGCCCAGCAGTATTCGGGTAGGCCTATCCGTAGCGCCGCCGCGCTGGTCACCGCCCTGGGCACATGGCAGCCAGTTAAAGGCTCCCAGCTGCCGGTAGCTCAGCCCACTGAGTTCACCACTAAGCAGCTCGAAGAGGGCGTTGAGGGCCTTGAAGCGGTTAAGGGCCTGATTAAGAACACCCGCATTAAGACCACCCAGTTGGCTTCGCGCGTGGGTAACAGCGTGCGTGAGGACATTAAGGCGGCCAGTGACGCCATTCCGGCTGCCCCTGGCCCGGGCCGTGAGGTTGATTTAAGCGATCTGAGCGACATCATCTCTATGCCCACCATGCCGGCCACAAAAGAGGCCCTAGACGCACCTCGCCACATGCCCAGCAAGGAAGAAAACGAGGCAGAGTACATCCAGTACAAGGAACGCAGCCGCACCTCCTGGGCGCTGCTGGCTGCCTTAGCGCTGGTAGTAATTCTGGCAGTGGTGTTTGCCTTCTCTAACCTGCTGGGTTTGTCTAACGTTTCCTTCGATGAGGATGATGGTCCTGCCGCTTCGACGGTGCCCACAGTCACCTCAACCCAGGGCCAATAGTTTCCTAGGCGCATAGCAAGGCAGACAGGCCAGTTAATGGCTGATAACAGCCGCGCTAGTTAAGTTAGCTGCCCCTACTTGATAGGGTGCAGCTAACATTTTTATTGGGAACATTCGAACCTAGGTCTCGGTTGTACCTGCCAACAAGCATTGAAGAACAGGAGCAGCATGGTTCACGACGTCGTTATCGTAGGTTCCGGACCTGCCGGTTACACCGCCGCTATCTACACGGCCCGAGCCCAGCTCAAGCCGGTGCTGGTAGCAGGCGCCGTGACTGCCGGTGGCGCCCTAATGAACACCACTGAGGTGGAAAACTTCCCTGGTTTCCCTGAGGGTATTCAGGGTCCTGACCTAATGAACAACATGATGGAGCAGGCTGAGAAGTTTGGCACCGACATCCGCTATGAGGATGTGGTCAAGCTGGAGCTGGCTGGCGAGGTAAAGCGCGTGCATCTAGAAGATGAGGTGCTTGAGGCCCGCACCGTCATCTTCTCTACCGGGTCGGCTTACCGCAAGCTGGGCCTGGAGGAAGAGGACAAGTACTCCGGTCATGGCGTTTCTTTCTGCGCGACCTGTGACGGTTTCTTCTTCCGCGACCAGGACATCATTGTGGTAGGTGGTGGCGACTCCGCCATGGAGAAGGCAAACTTCCTAACCACTTTCGCTAAGTCTGTGACTGTGGTGCACCGCCGTGACGAGCTACGCGCCTCGGCTGCTATGGCTAAGCGCGCCCTGAAGAACCCCAAGATTAACTTCGCTTGGAACTCGCGCGTATCGGCACTGCATGGTGAGGGGGCGCTAGAGAGCGTAACCCTGACCGACACGGTTACCGGTCAAACTCGCGAGCTGGAGGCTACCGGCCTGTTTGTGGCCATTGGTTCCACTCCGCGCAGCGAGTTGGTACGTGACCAGCTGGAGCTGGATGCGGCCGGCTATGTGGTGGTGGACCACCCCTCCACCCGCACTAACATCCCCGGTGTCTTTGCTTGCGGCGACGTCGCAGACCCCACCTACCGTCAAGCCATCACTGCTGCCGCCTCGGGCACCCGCGCTGCCCTAGACGCCCAGCACTACCTGGCTGAACTGAACTAACTACCCGCCTGATAACTAGCGTGGGTTTTGCGCCCACAATCCTTTCAATCTCTACTAGCCTAGAAACAGCTCTTAAATACAAGGAGAACAACATGTCGAACGCTCTCGCAGTTACTGACGCTACCTTCCAGGATGAGGTCATCAACTCTGACAAGCCCGTAGTGGTGGACTTCTGGGCCACCTGGTGCCCGCCTTGCCGTCAGATGGCTCCGGTGGTTGACGAGGCCGCTAAGCAGCTTGAGGACGTCAAGTTTGTGAAGGTGGACGTGGATGCCAACCCGCTAAGCGCCGCCAAGTACGGCGTGCGTTCCATCCCGGCCTTCCTGGTGTTCCGTGACGGCGAAGTCCGCCACGAGTTCGTGGGCTCTCGTCCCAAGGCTAACTTCGTGGAAGAGGTCCAGAAGGCCGCCTTCCCCAACGCCTGATCTGCAAACACAAACAAATACAGGCAATTTCATCCCTTCCCTATAAAAATTCCATGGGGTTTTATAGGGAAGGGATGATTTGTCAGTTTTTGTACCCAGCTCCTACGCCTGTCCCCTTAAGTCACTAAATATCGACGACGACGTCGCCCGCCAGCCCCACTTTTACCTTGCGTCCCAGCCCTAGAGCACCACACCCCGGCTGGCTCGCCAGTCCTGTTATTACCATTCCTCTACGTCGCACCAGTCACATCATAAACGTGTGTTTCACGTGAAACACTCGCGCAGCCCACACTAGGTAGCTACCACCTGACGCCGACGCAACTAGACACCCCACGTACGCCAACGTCGTCCTCTATACCGCTGAGCCCTACGTAAGCCCGCGCCCCAACGCCATCACCCCAACACTGTTCCCCCGCATCCGCGCCCCAACGCCGTCGGCCCAGCACCCCACCCCCAGCGCCCCCAGCACCCCAAGCACCCAACCGCAGCGCCGTCGCCCCCACACCCAACACTTACGCCCTCAGTAGCTTTCAGGCATTAGACGCCATCAACGTGGCAGAATTGGAGCTACGCGCGCCTGGGTGCAACCAGCCCACCAGCGCTTACGAAAGGAACCACCGTGACTGAGAATCAAAGAGGTAACCGACTCGACCCCTGGCTAGACTCCTACGCAGAGCGAGCCGCAGGGCTGCGCGAGTCAGAAGTGCGTTCCTTATTCTCGGTGGCATCGCGCCCGGAGGTAGTTTCACTGGCCGGCGGGATGCCTAATCTCAAAGACCTGCCCATGGCCGACATCGCTGAAGCCACCAAGCAGATGCTGCTGCGTGACGGTTACAAAGCCCTGCAATACGGCAACGGTAAGGGCCTGCCGCAGCTGGCGGAGCAGCTCACTGAAGTAATGGCTTATGAGGGCATCAAGGCTGACAGTGCCAACATCCTCATCACTACCGGCTCCCAGCAGGCTGTTGACCTAATTACCGAAATCATGATTAACCCGGGTGACGTAGTGGTCTGTGAGGCCCCCTCATACCTGGGTAGCCTGGGTATTTTCCGTGCCTATGAGGCTGAGGTGGTACAAAGCCCTATCGACGCCGACGGCGTCATTCCCCAGGCCCTGGAAGAAACCTTCACTCGCCTGGAGCGCGAGGGTCGCAAGGTTAAGTTCTTCTACACCATTCCCAACTACCACAATCCTGCCGGGGTGTGTATCAGTGAGGAGCGCCGTCCGCAGATCGTGGAGATTTGCAAGCGCCACCATGTGCTGATTGTGGAGGACAACCCCTACGGCCTATTGGGTTTTGACGGGCGCACCTACACTTCGTTTAAGAGCTTGGCTCCCGATCATGTGCTGTATCTGGGGTCTGTCTCTAAGATTTTTGCTCCCGGTTACCGCGTGGGTTGGGCCTGTGCGCCGTCGGCAATGTGCGAAAAGCTGAAGCTAGCCTCTGAGTCTGCGATCCTGTGCCCCACCTCTATGGGCCAATACTCAATCTCCATGTACCTAAGCGAGTTTGACTGGCGCAACCAGATTTCCACTTTCCGAGGCATGTACCGCTCGCGACGCGATGCCATGATTCAGGCGCTTAACGACTACCTGCCCATGTGCCAGTGGAATGTTCCCGAGGGTGGTTTTTACACCTGGGTTAAGTTGCCGCATGGTCTGGATGCCAAGGACATGCTGCCGCGCGCGGTAACTAACTTGGTGGCTTATGTTTCGGGTACTGCCTTCTACGCCAACGGCGAGGGCCGTGACCATATGCGTCTGTCTTACTGCTACCCCAATGAGCAGGATATTCGCGAAGGCGTGCGCCGCATCTCTGAGGTGGTTAACCGTGACTTGGAGCTGGTTTCGCTGTTTGGTACGGCCAAGCGCCCCGCTCCCGGGCAGTACTAATCCGCCGGGCACCCGGGTCAGCGGGTTACCCCGCCCGTCCCG
>ERZ773014.2598-NODE-2598-length-10312-cov-9.903383_pt1 | contig 10312 bp, 8 predicted proteins | sample MGYA00580841_ERZ773014 | MGnify/ENA primary metagenome ERZ773014 (study PRJEB29015, sample SAMEA2737989) | human oral metagenome | biome: human oral; feature: human-associated habitat; material: dental | place: China | collected 2067 ...
CCGAATCCTCCACCACCGTGCGTGCAGAATGGGATGATCGTCTTCCCGCTCAAGTCCACCGATCTCAAAAATGAAAGAACGGGAGGCGCAAAAGTCCTAAGCCAATTAGGGGAACCTATGAAGATCGTCTCCGCGTCGCCGACGCTCTCCACCCCTCGACGTAGCGGTGGGCAGTATCCCTTTTCAATCTGAGCCCTGACTTCCTTCACCGCCGTGTTGTACGAAAAGGAGTACGGCTTTTCGGGTTCGATCTCTCTCAAGTCCCCGTCCGTAATGAGCGCGATGTCCTCGGCCAGTCCCTTCGTTATGCCCGAATACGAGTAATACACGATCAGAGGATTCATGCGGGGAGTCTCCTATCGGTCGGTTAGCGCTATGTCGTGCCCACCTGCCTCTTGTACCCTAGGCTCCCGAGTGGAATGATCACTCGAGTGGAATCCCCACATACGGGGGTGCCTTGAGGTGATAGGGGCTCTCCGACACGGATGATGGCAGGGCGAGACATCCAAGACAAGGCGTTTCGTTGCGTCTGGATGCGAGGCCGCCCCGGAAAGCTGACGTCAGCTCCGGATGGGGTAGACTCGTATGTTGCATGATCCATGAGACGTCTCCGTCACGTGTGCCGGAGATGAAAACAGCTCTCCCGTTGGGTGCTCGTGGAGCGCGCTTGCACGCTGTGGCGTCAGTAACCTGCCTCCTGGGTTGTCCCTTCTCCTCACGATGCGCACGCAAAGAAGGGGGAGGCCATGCAAGGATCCCATGTGTCTGTTACCCTTACCGTCTGCCATGATGGGCAGTTCTGAGTGGGGGCGTCCACCAAGGCCCAGCAAGCACTGTCTTGTCAGCTCGAGGCCATGAAGGAGGACCGCAAGGCATCGGCAAGAGAGACGCGAGGAGGACAGGCGGGGATGGCTTGGGCGGCGGACCCAAAAGCGCAAGCGAAGGTATCGCGGACACCGAGCGACTCCGAAGGCTCCCAAGCGAGCGCCCCACCCATGGGGCAGAGCGCCCCACCCACGGGGCGCTGACCGAGGCCCCATGCCTCATGCCCTATGGCTGCAACGTTTTCTGTAGCAGTGCCTCTGACCTGCGGGGTGCAACCATTGGGCGCATTGCAAGTTCCGCAAAATGCAGCCGTGGATTGGTGGGATTTTGCTCCTCGCTACCGTAATGTAGTCATTGCCGGGGTACGCAAGACAGCCCCATTCGCACCAGTCTCTGACGATGAAAGGACACAGGATGAGCTTTCGTGACAACCTCCAACACCTGCGTGCCACGCGCAACATGACCCAAGAACAGCTCGCCATGCTCATGGGTGTGAGCCGCCAATCCGTGACAAAGTGGGAGGCCGAAAAGGCCTATCCCGAGATGGACAAGCTACTCAAGCTGCGTGACATCTTTGGGTGCACGCTTGACGAGCTCGTGCAAGGCGACCTTACCACCCGACCGAAGGAGCCCGGCTTGGGTATTGCGGAGGGACCCGCCCAGGACGTGTGCGGCTATGATGAGCACATGCGCCAGCACGCACGGAACATGGCCGTGGGCATTCCGCTCATCATCCTGGGGATGGCCGGGGCTGCCTTCTTCGGGGAACTGGGTCCCAACATGCTCCCTATCGACAACGACGCGCTCTCCGGCCTGGTATTCCTTGCCTTCACCCTCGTCGGGCTCTGCTTCATCATCCCCGCGGGCCTCAGGCACGACGCGTTCGCCAAGGCGCACCCGTACGTAGAGGACTTCTACACCGCAACCCAGAGGGAGGCAGCCAACCGACTCTTTTCCCGCGGCATCGTTGGGGGCATCGTGGCCATCTTCGTGGGTGTCATGCTTTCTATCGGCCTCGACGACAGGGTCTTCTGGACTGGAAGCGCCTTTCTCGCCTGCGTGGCGGTGGGCGTCGCGTTGCTCGTCTACGCGTCACTCATGCATGACCGCATCAACGTGGACGAGTACAACAACGCCGCTTTGGAGAACCTCTCCGATGACGAGATTCGCGAGCTGGGCGCGGGTGACGCCGACGCGCTCGTGATACAAAAGCATCGTAGCGCCCGACTTGGGGCCACCTGTGGCATCATCATGCTCGTCGTCACGGCGATTGCCCTGTCGCTCCTGTTCCTCTCTCCCTACCTTGGGACGGCCAGCGCCGCAGCGTCGTCGTTCTTCTGGCTCCCATGGCTCATCGGTGGCCTGGCCTGTGGCATTGTCAGCCTCATCTACAACATGAGGGGTTAGGCCTGCGCTTGGCCCCGCAAGCGGACGGTCCTCTCGTTGGACCGTCCGGAGAGCCTCGGGCGGCGTCTCGGTGCACTCGGCCGTCTCGCCGTCCTGAGCCCCTCGCTCTGCCCCCGTCCTACGAGAAGATACCGTGCATGAACTGGCGCACCGTCGCCTTGGCCTGCTCGTCGTCCAGTCGTCCTCTGCCCTGGTGCCAGAACGCGACGTCGGCGTTGAGCATCGCGACGAAGTGGGCCGCACAGGAAAGCTCTCGGCCACGAACGCCCCCGTGGTATGTGGCGATGCCGTGAAACAAGCGAGTGACGATGGCGTACTGTTCGTGTGCGTACGGCTTTGCCATCCTGGCTACCGCAGAGTCGGGCGGCGCAAAGGACAAAGACAGCCTGAGGAGGTAGAACTCGGTGTCCTCCTGCGCGGCGGAGTAGTAGAGGCGTGCCACGCGCAGCAGGGCAGGCCGCACGTCGCGCCCGTACTCATGCGGGTGCGGCTCGTAGGCGCAGGCCGCACCCAGGGCGCGGTTGAACGCGGCATAGCGCTCCTCAAGCACGGCCGAGAGCAGCCCCTCCTTGCTGTGGAAGAAGTAGTACAGCGTTGGCTTGGTGACGCCTGCCGCCTCGGCGACCTGGGCGACGCCGACGCCATCATAGCCCCGTCGCGAGAACAGCCCTAGGGCGCAACGTAGGATGGCATCTCTGCTGTTGGTTTCATTTCCCATGGGAGCAGTATATATCGAGAGGGACGTCGATATATCGAGAGGGGCGTTGCTCGCGTCGTGTCAGCGACCGACCGGTCGGCGAAAGCCTGCGGCGGCACCAACCCCGAACCTTGACTCCTATATACCGTGCGGTATACTATCTACCGAACGGTATAGATCGAAGTCTGGGAGGCTGTTATGGACAATGGCGTCGACACGGGCGTCGTCTGGTGGCAGGTGTACCCGCTGGGATTCTGCGGCGCACCCGTGCGTCCCACCTCGGAGGGGGAGCGCGCGCTGATACCCCGGCTCGACCGGCTGGGTGCATGGCTGGACTACGCCGTCGACATGGGTGTAGGTGGGCTGATGCTCAACCCGCTGTTCGCCTCTGAGACCCATGGGTATGATACGACCGACTATTTTCGCATCGACCCCCGCCTCGGTGACGACGCAAGCTTCGACCGCCTCATCTCAGGCTGCCATGAGCGGGGGTTGCGCGTGATGCTCGACGGCGTGTTCAATCACGTGGGACGCAGTCACCCGCTGTTCCAGGACGCCCTCGCCGGACAGGGGAACGAGGACCTGTTCTCCATTACGCGCCGACCCGACGGGTCTGCCGACTATGCGACGTTCGAGGGCTTCCAAGAGCTCCCGGCGCTCAACCACGACTCTGGGCGGGTCGCTGACCTCGTGCGAGACGTCATGCTCCATTGGATGCGACGCGGCGTCTCGGCGTGGCGCCTCGACGCGGCGTACGCCGTGCCGCCCGCCTTCTGGACGTGCGTCCTGCCCGAGCTGCGGAACACCTTTCCCGATGCCTGGTTCGTGGGGGAGGTGATCCACGGCGACTACGCACGTATCGTGCGGCAGTCCGGGATGGATGCGGTGACGCAGTACGAGCTGTGGAAGGCTGTCTGGAGCTCGCTCAAGGACGGCAACTTCTTTGAGCTCGACTGGTGCCTCAAGCGACACAACGGCCTCATGAGGACCTTCGTGCCGCTCACCTTCATAGGCAACCATGACGTCACGCGCATAGCCAGCATGGTCGGCAGTGAGCTGGCCGCCTTGGGGGCGACCATCCTGCTCACCGTGGGCGGCGTCCCGTCCGTCTACTATGGCGACGAGCAGGCGTTGCGCGGCACCAAAAGGAAGGGGCTGGGCGGCGACGATGCGGTGCGTCCCACCTTCCCGGCCGTCCCAGCTTGGATGACGGCGGAGGGGGAGCGGACATACCGCCTATATCATGACCTCATCGACCTGCGTAGGAAAAATCCCTGGCTCGCCCGCGCTACCACACGTCCCACCCACCTTGCAAATCGCAGCTACTCTTACGATTCGAGAGGCCGTGGGGGAGAGGCCCTGCAGGTGGACCTGCGCCTTGACCCGACGCCGCATGCGACGATCAGCTTGGGCGGCAAGGTCGTCCTCGAGGTGGGCCACTGAGGCGGGCGGCAGGCAGCCTTCTGGGGATGCCCTAAAGCGCCGTGCCCCTCTTCGGGCGCCTGAACGTGTTCCTCATGGCTCCCTCATGCTCCAGCAGCCTTACCTTCGTTTCGATGCCACCTGCGAAGCCGGTGAGGCTGCCGTTCGACCCTATCACGCGGTGGCATGGCACAATGAGGCAGAGCGGGTTGTGGCCGACTGCTCCGCCCACGGCCCGTGCCGACTGCCGCCTGCCAGTCTCGGTCTCAAGGCGCTTGGCGATTGCTCCGTAGGTGGTCGTCTGCCCGTAGGGTATATCAAGCATAGCCTCACGTACACGCATCTGAAACTCGGTGGCACGTGCTGTGAGGGCCAGCTCGCGCGGATCAGGTGCTTTACCCGCGAAGTAGCGATCGAGCCATTGCCGTGCCCGGTCGAACACAGCCAGGCTGTCGTTGCGCTCCATGCTCTCGTCTACCCCGTAGCCGAAGTAACGGTCATTGCAGAACCAGCAGCCCGTGACGCCCGTGCCGTCGCTTGCGAGTGTGAGCGTGCCTATGATGGGCGTGCGATATTCCGTGAAGTACATCGCCGGTTCCCTTCTTTGGTGTCGTCTGTGCTCTACGGAAGCCCAGGGGCGAGAAGCGCGATGTCTTAGCGCTCAAAGGAGTGCTCAGGGCCACATGCGGCAGGGGGCCAGCAGTCGTGTGTCGCGCCATCTTTGGCTCGCCTACAGCCCGCGCGCCTTCAGGTCGGCGATGAGCTGCACGTAGAACTCGCGCACGTCGAACCCCGGGATGTTCTCCCTGTTGAGGTCAACCACGTCGCCGTGACTGATGCCCCGCCTTCCATCGGTTGTCAGGAAGCGGTACGAGTTGCCCCAGGCAAACGATCTCTCGCCCACGAGCCCGTCGTTCGGGCCGTCGAAGCGTCTGGCTAAAAGATAGGTGAAGTTGAGCGGAAACGTGCCCGAGGCAGCTCCGTTCAGCCTCGAGCCGACGCTCGCGCACCACACCCCTTCGATCGTCTGAGGCAGTCCCCTGTTCAGGAGGGCCGTGCCTGATGCGGTGAGGTCACCCACCGCTGCGATGAAGTTGGGAGCCGGATCTCCCAGGGCGTGGGCTGCGGCATTGTAGCTTCGTGCGATTGCTTGCTGCTGCTCGTTTGACATGACGTTAAGCAGGTAGTCCGCGAACTCGCAGCCCCTGTGGGGCGTGTTGATGGTGGTGAGGGACGCTACGTGGGCCTTTACCTGCGGGTCGGCGAGCGCGGCACGACAGTCCAGGCCTCCCTTGGAGTGCCCTATGAGGTTGACCTTCTCGGCGCCCGTCCGCTCGCAGACCTCGCGAATGCGCAGCGAGAGCTCCCGTGCGCTCTCGTGGACGGGAAGCGCGGAGGAATGCTCGCCGTAGAAGAGACGCGCGCCGTTGCGCTCGAGTTCGGCGGGGATGCGACCCCAGTAGTTCACGAGCTTAAAGTCGCGGAAGAACACGCCATGCACGAGCAGGATGGGGTATCTCGTGGCGCACACGCGTTGCTGGCAGCGACTCTCGTTGAGACGCTCCCTCTCGTACTCGAAGCGTGCCTCCGCGTCGAGCGTCGAGATGATCTTCAGGAGGAAGTACAGGTGCACGAGGGGCACCATCCCAAATATGCCACCAAGGACGCGCAGGCGCAGGCCGAGCTGGACGCTTCTTGCATAGGCTCGGACCATGCCGCACCAGAACACGAGCGTCTCGGTCGCAAGGGCGACGCCGAGGCCCGGCGCCCAGGAGACGGTCTCCCAAAACGTACCCGGCACACCGCCGGGCGCAGGCCAGCACAGGGCGAGGAGACACGCCATGGTGAGGAGCGCGGTGGAGGCGAGAAAGACGATGAGCAGCTCGCAGGCATTGCGGCAGGACCTGATGCGGGGCTGTCGCGTCCTCTCCCCATAGGGCGCGGGACGTATGCAGATGGCCAACACCCAGCATCCCAAGACGGCGAGGGCAGGTGCGGGTGCAATCGTCGGTACGCAGACGCAGGCTACCAGCGCACATACGACGAGCGCGTTGGCAACGCAGAATATCCATGCAACGGTCCTGTTCATGCCCCCATTATACGACCCTTCGCGCTTTCTGGCTGACGGTACGGGCTCGCAAGATCATGCCGTCAGCCGCATCCCGCACGACTCTTGTTAGACTTCCCGCAGCGGGTTTCGGCGTACGCTCGGCGCGGTGGCCTGCCGGTTGAAGATGGGTTCCGAGAGCCTCTCGAAGATAGCCTTCTCTATCTTGTTCTTCATCGTTCTCATGTTGTCGTAGCGTGAGGCGTGCGCGACGAACCACGAGAGTATGCCGCTGTTCTCGATGAGCGAGCGGTCCTCGCCGTCGAGCCTGTCGACCACCCTCTGGTAGTGACGTGTTGCGATAGTTGCCTTGTTCTCGTCTGACAGATCGGAGAAGGCGACGCAGGCGCTGATGCGCGAGAACATGGCGGAGCCCATCGCGCGGTGGGCGTCGCGCTCGGACTTGAAGTTGGTGGTGAGCAGGAACAGGCTGCCCCTCATGTCGACGTCGTAGTTGGTGTCTATGTACCTGCCCTCGTCGAACAGCTGATAGAACATGTTGTAGAGGGTTGGGCTGACCTTGTCGAACTCGTCGATGAGCACGACGTTCGACTCCCGGCCGAGCAGGTCACGCGCGAGGCTCGCCTTGGAGTGCTCGGCGCCGAAGAGGTACTCGTACGCCTCTTGCGTCTGCATCATGGAGAACTGGATCCTCATGAGCTTTCCGCCAAGTGCCTTGCTAAGGCAGCGGGCCGTCTCGGTCTTGCCGACGCCGGAAGGTCCGTACAGCAGGATGACGGACGGCCTCCCATTACCCATGACGGACAGCCTGTACAGGGACGCCACAAGGACCCGCTTGCTCTCCTCCTGTCCGAGCACCTCCTCGCAAACGCTATCGTAGATGGCCTCGAGGGCGCCCTTCTCGACCTGCTCGTATCGGTATGAGATCTGCTCGACGCTGTCCTCGCCTTGGGCCGAGACAAGGGATTCCAAGGCCCTCCTCGGCGGGTTCTGGACGAAGAGCGTCCCAACCTCGTATGTCTCCTCGAGTATGGTGGCGAAGTTCGCGATGACGTGGCTCAGGACGGAGCCGAAGTCATCGGCGTGGACGACGCAGTTGTCCACGTAGTCTGGGACACTGATCCTCGGTTCATGGGAGGCCAAGTCACTCGCCCTGATCTTGGCGTTGTAGCTCCTGATGGCGTCGAGATATCCGACCGTGCGGTCTCCCTCCCTGACGCGCGAGCCTACCAGCTCGTCGAAGCCCGTCCGTGGCCCAAAGTAGACGATTGCCCTATCTGCCATGTGCCTCTACCTCCGCGAGCTTGATCCCGGGCATGTCCATCAGCCCTCTTTCCGCCCTGTTCCGGCCATGAGGGTGGGGGGATGCGTCCAAGCGGACCTTGGCCCGTCTCCCGTCGGACCTCTATCGCCCCTTCGCCGGACCCGTTGTCGGTGCAGACGCCTTCGACGCTATCGGCATCCGAGCCGCAACTCCCCATTCCTGCCATTGCCTGCATTGTAGCGTGTTGCTAGCCAAGAGGCCCGTCACGTGCGTCTCCTGAGGGGGTGGTGCAGGCAATTCCCCTCTCGAAGTGTAACGTGCGCACCCTCCGTCGACCCCGCCCGCGCGAAGTGAGTGAATCACTCACTTCATATACCTGAAGTGAGTGGATTACACACTTCGATATTTTATTCAGTAAGTCTTCTACCTGCGTATATGTAAATTCGACCGTATGAGCATGCGCAGGTTTTGGCCCAAAAATCACTCACTTCGTGATGACGATGTGAGTGAACCACTCACATCACGATCCGTGCGAGGGGCGATCCGTGCGAGGGGCGAGGCGGGCGCCGGGGCGAGATGAGCGCCGGCTTCCGCCCGGTCTTCAGCTCCCACCCAGGCTACGGCTCCGAGGGTCGTTGCGCGCGGGAATGGGTCACTTTGAGGGTGGGAGAGGGACCCGTATCCCGTATCATAGGTATCTGTGTTTCTCCGCGTCGCCGGCAGGCGCCTTCCTGTCGGCCCACCAAGAAAGGACAGTCATGCAATACAACATTATCGGAGGGTCATTTCCTGTCGTGACCTGTAGTCTCGCTGACGGAGAGTCCATGGTCACCGAGAAGGGATCTATGGTGTGGATGACCCCGAACATGCAGATGGCGACCTCGGGCGGCGGCCTGGGCAAGATGTTCTCCAAGGCGTTTTCCGGGGAGAGCATGTTCCAGAACGTCTACACCGCTCGAGGGGCCGGCATGATCGCGTTCGGCTCGAGCTTCCCCGGCAAGATCGTCGCGGTCCAGATTCAGCCTGGCCGCAGCTGGGTCCTGCAGAAGAGCGCCTTCCTCGCCTCGGAGATGGGTGTCGAGCTGAGCATCTTCTTCAACAAGAAACTGGGCGCCGGCTTCTTTGGGGGCGAGGGCTTCATCATGCAGAGACTGAGCGGCAGCGGCGTTGCCTTCGCCGAGATAGACGGTGACCTCGCGGAGTACGTGCTCGAGGCGGGTCAGCAGATGATAGTCGATACGGGCTACGTGGCAGGCTTCGAGGAGAGCGTCTCCATCGATATCCAATCGGTCCGGGGCGTGAAGAACGTGGTCTTCGGCGGCGAAGGGCTCTTCAACACCGTGCTCTCGGGTCCTGGGCGCATCTGGCTGCAGACCATGCCCATCTCCGGCGTCGCGGGCGCCATCATCCCGTACCTGCCCGCGAAGGGTTAGGGAAGCACTGACTTGCGGCTTGGGACTGCGCAAGCGGACCGATCCCAGTCAGTCAGAATCAACCAGCCGCTCGTGGCGCGGGGTCATCGCGCCTGCCGCTCGCCCCTACACTGGTAGCGTGTCGATGTACCGGTGTCAGGAGGACGCATGAGATGAGAGGCGGGCGCGATGATCTGCAGAGGGTCATGGACGAGACCCGTAAGGGCATGGCCCGGAAAGCTAGGCGTCCGCTCGACCTCGAGCACCCCAGCCTTGCGGAGTTCTGCCGAAGGACGGGGTCAGCCCGCCAGAGGGTGAGGACAATCAAGCGCAGCGGATCCGGGCGAAGCCTCACGGGCTTTGCGGCCGGAGTCCGGCGACTACCGTGCCCGGCGGCCACACCGGCTTTGTTGATGATCAGCCCGGGAGGGGCTCGCCAACTCGCAGGTCGTGTTTGACAGGCTGGTCACCCAGGGTCGCGCGAGCGGGCTGGCTACGGCCAAGGCGCGCATCTCACGCCACAGGGATCTCGTTCCCGCCAAAAGGAGGGCAGTCGGAGGGCAGGCGAGTCCCGGGGCGGCCGCAGGTAGCGCTCCCGGGCGCTCCCAGCGAGGCGTACCAGACGAGCCGGGGGCTGCCTGTGGCCCTCGACCCCGACGGTACCGAGGGCAGATGATCCCGGGTCTTCTGTTGTGGCCGGAGTAATGCTCGACGGTCTTGTGCCTCTGCTTCCCCGAGAACCTTGACTCTCGGATCGTCCTCGCAACGGGAGCTTCGCAGGTAGACTCATGCTCTCCTCGCCACTTGTCCAGGGTATGTCCGTCAGGGCAGCTCAGGAATTGTAAAGAAGCGCTCCCCAGCGTGCCTCATGGGCGCAGGATGCCAGCCCCGCTCTCGCGCCTAGGCCGCCCTTAGGCCGACGTGGCGGGGGGCTGGGACCCCGCATGAAAAGGCGCGTACTCCCTAACAGCTCGAGAAGTGCGCCCCTGGCGGGTGGTCGTTTCCGGCGACCTGCGAAAACCCATGTGGGCACCCCGTCAGGGGCGCACTTTTCGCACCACCTGCAAGTATGGTAGCCGACCGGGGGGGCCGAGGCGGCGCCGGGGCGCAGGTTACGTGTACGCGGGCCCCCATGCGTGACAGGATGCGGTCGCGTGGGGCTGATATGTGTCAGGCGCCTGCGCCGCGTGACAGCCCTCTCGGCGGGCGCGGTCGCG
>ERZ773014.2599-NODE-2599-length-10299-cov-4.433034_pt1 | contig 10299 bp, 17 predicted proteins | sample MGYA00580841_ERZ773014 | MGnify/ENA primary metagenome ERZ773014 (study PRJEB29015, sample SAMEA2737989) | human oral metagenome | biome: human oral; feature: human-associated habitat; material: dental | place: China | collected 2067 ...
CACCCACCTCACCTGGGAAATGGGCAACGGCGACACCAAAACATGCGACAAAGGCATCGAACATCCCGAACACAACACCCGCAACGAAAAATCCCCCAGCTGCGGCTACATCTACCACCAAACCGGCAACTACACCATCACAGCCACCGCGCACTGGGCGATCGTCTGGACCGGTCTCGGACAACAAGGAACCATCGAAATGAACCTCACCATGAACCGTCCTGGGTTTGGTTCCGATCCAGTTGAAGGAGAATTGGAACATGCCCAAGAAGTACAGCCCAGAGTTGCGTGAGCGCGCGGTCCGATTGGTTCTGGAACGTCAAGCGGTCAAGGGAGGTCCGCGTTCGCGTTCGATCCGGGCTATCGCCCCGCAGGTCGGCGTTGGTGAGGAGACCTTGCGGTTGTGGTGCAACCGATACGGCCCCGAGGCAGAACCAAGGCCTGTGGCCGAGTCCTTGGAGGAACAGAACAAACGCCTCAAGCGCGAGCTTGCCGAAGCCCGCCGCGCCAATGAGATCCTCAAGGCTGCGTCGGCTTTTTTCGCCAGGGAACTCGACCGCCCCACGACGAGATGATCCGGTTCATCGACGAACACCGTGACCGTTTCGGGGTCGAGGCCATCTGCCGTACTCTGCGTGCGACTACGTGTGGGTTCATCACCTCCCGCGCCTATCGGGCCGCCAAGACCCGCCCCGCCTCGGCACGGGCCCTACGAGATGAGGTCCTGCTACCTGAGATCAAACGGATCCACCAGGAGAACTACAGCGTCTACGGGGTACGGAAGATGCATCACGCGATGCTGCGTTCCGGCTGGCAGATCGGTCGTGACCAGGTCGCCCGCCTGATGAGGATCGCCGGCCTCCAGGGCGTACGCCGCGGCCGGAAACCACGTACCACACGCCCTGCCGGACACCCCGATACCCGCCTCGATCTCGTCGAACGCCGGTTCACTGCCGAACGCCCGAACCAGTTGTGGGTTGCCGACATCACCTACGTGCGTGTCCTGACGGGATTGTGTTACGTCGCGTTCATCACCGACGTCTGCACCCGCCGCATCGTGGGCTGGGCCGTCTCGGCAAGCCTGCATACCACAGGACTACCACTGCTGGCTCTTGAGCACGCCCTGCTGAGCACAGGCACCAGCCGCGGCCATGAAGGCCTGATCCACCACAGCGACAAAGGCTCCCAGTATGTCAGCCTGGCATACTCGGAGGCACTCATCACCGCAGGGGTAACAGCCTCCGTGGGCACCGTGGGCGACTCCTACGACAACGCCCTGGCCGAAACCGTCAACGGGCTCTACAAGACCGAACTCATCCATTCCAAACACCTGTGGGAGTCCATCGAGGCCGTCGAACTGGCCACGATGGAGTGGGTCCACTGGTGGAACACAGCCCGCCTGCACGAGGCCCTGGACTACCACACCCCCACGGAAGTCGAAGTCGCCTACACTCACCACCAGGACCCAACACCCGTTGCGCCCTAACCCCGGAAAAAAACTCAGGACGCTTCAATCCGCAACATTGAGGACAAGAGGGCCCGTGAACGAGCCAAACAGGCCGGCAAACCCAGAGCCCAACGCACGACCCCCGGGAAACTGGTTGAGGGTTTCACCGTCCAGGGCTGGACCAGAGCCCTCAACGAACTCGCCATCCGCTACCCCGAACGATTCCCCCAAACCAACTAAACCCAACCATTTACACAAACAACTTGACAAGCTCGGAGACCGCCAAGGCCTTCCTCGACGACCACCGCAACACCGACGGCATCCTGTCGGCCGAAGACGACGCCACCTACGCCCGCATGGAAGCCGACATCGACGCCCTCACCAACGAGATCTCCCGCTCCGAGCGGGCCCAGCGCCGCGACACCGCCACCACGCTGGCATCCATACCCGGAGACACCGAACCCGAACCCGCACCGTCGAACCATCGCGCCACCGACACCTACAAGCAGGCGTTCTGGAACGCGATGCGACTCAACGCCTCCCCGCCCGAGGTCCGCAACGCCCTGTCCGAGGGCGTCGACGCTGAGGGCGGCTACCTCGTCCCCGACGAGTTCGAGCGCACCCTCGTGCAGTCCATGGCCGACCAGAACATCATCCGCCCACTGGCCCGCGTCATCCAGACCACTTCCGAGTACCGCAAGATCCCCATCGTCGCCACACACGGCACCGCGACCTGGCTCGACGAAGGCAGCGCCTACACCGAGCCCGACGCGAAGTTCATCCAGCTGTCCCTGTCGGCCCACAAGCTCGGCACCTTCCTCAAGATCAGCGAGGAACTCCTCAACGATGCCGCCTTCGACGTCGAGGCCTACCTGACCGCCGAATTCGCCCGTCGCATCGGTGCCGCCGAAGAGGAAGCCTTCATCGCCGGTGACGGCAAGGGCAAGCCCACCGGCATCTTCGACGCCACCGCCGCCACGGCCGCAGACATCACCGCCGACGAACTCATCGACCTGCACTACGCGCCCCTTACCGCAAGAACGCCGTCTGGCTGATGAGCGACTCCACCGTCAAGACCGTCCGCAAGCTCAAGGACGGCAACGGCCATTACCTTTGGCAGCCCGCCCTCACCGCCGGATCCCCCAGCCTGATCCTGGGACGCCCCGTCTACACCTCCACCTTCGTGCCCGAAATCAAGGCCGGAGCCCGCAGCGTCGCCTTCGGTGACCTGGGCTACCACTGGATCGCCGACCGTCAGGGCCGCTCCTTCAAGCGCCTCAACGAGCTGTTCGCCGACACCGGCCAGGTCGGATTCCCCGCCACCCAGCGCCTCGACGGCAAGCTCATCCTCCCCGAAGCCGTCAAGGTCCTCCCCCACAAGTCCGGCACCACCGGCGCATAACTCCCCACACTGGCGAAAGGAGGTGGCGGAAGTGCCTGACCTGATCGACCAAGTCAAGACCAACCTCGTCTTGACCCACGACCTCGACGACACACTGATCGCCCACCTGATCGGTGCCGCCACTTCCTGCGCCACCGCCTACCAGCACCTGCCCGACGCCCACTACGACACCCACCCCATGAGCGGCACCACCAGGCAAGCCATCATCATACTCGCCAGCCACTTCTACGAATTCCGCGGCGGTGCCACCGCCGGATACTGGGCCGACAAACCCGACACAACCGACGCGGTCTGGAACGCGGTCAACACCCTGCCGCGGCTCGACCGCGACTGGAAAATCTAGACAGGACACCCTCACATGGGACTAGGCCAAATGCGCATCCTGATCGACCTCATCGCACCCATCACCACCACCGACCCGGCCGGATTCGAAACCCGCCACGCCACCGCCGCTTGGGTCAACCGGTCCGCCTACACCCACACCACCGACTGCTTCCACATCCGGGTAATCCCCGGCCTGAAGGTCGATCCATCCATGGAACTGACCTGCGACCGCGGACGCTTCATCATCGACACCGTCGAGAACATCGGCGGACGCTACCTGGAGATCCTCGCCCACCAGTGCGCTCCGGAGCATGCCAGCTAGCTTGCCTCGTCGAAGATGCGCCTCTGCTCAGCTAGGTACTCCTCCAGACTTACGACCTGCGCCATCTCCGACTTCGGCAACTGGGCAGGTTCATTTTTCTGAATGAACCCGCGACTGTAACTGATCAGAGACTCGAGGACCTCACCGTCGATCATATCGCTCGTGGCCATTCCCGTGATGCTTCTGAGTTCGGCCAAGGCGAGGTCGAGTCCATCGATGACGACGAGATTCATCTTCTGGGAGACGATCGCTCTCATGTATGCCGACAAGGCGGTTTGGAGCCGCAGTTCCGCCTTCTTGACCTTCTTGCGCTTCACCGCGAAGACAGCAACTGCGGTCCCGCCCAAGGCCGCGGCCGCTACCGTCCCCGCCACGAGCGCCACCTTGTTCGCCTCGGCAAACTTCCGAGCTACGCCGATGGCCTTGTCCAGTTTTGGAGTGGGTACTTCCTTGAGATGCGTCACGATGTGACCTGCGCCGTCGCGGACAACGCCGCCGTATCGAACGAATTCACCGGTGGCCAAGCCCGCCTCAATGCGTGGAGGGATCACGAAGGCAATCTGCTCAATGGACATGGCCACCATCCTTACTGCGACCGCAGCCGCATCATCCCAGCTCGTACTGCAAACTCTACTTCTACGCGATCAGGAGGCCAGCGTGGCAAAAGCCCAAATCACCCTGACCACTCGGTTCATCGACAGCCTCCAAACGATCAGCTCTGCTATCGATGCCTGCGCCGACGATGTCTTGCACGCCGGAGCCAGCATCGTCGAAGCCCGGATGCGCTCCAACCTCCAACAGGCCATCAGGCAAGGACAGCACCCGTCGCGCTCTACCGGGCAACTTCTGTCCGCGCTCGGCACAACCTTGGTCAAGGTCAACTCCCGTGGAGACCACAACATCAAGGTCGGGTTCGTCGAGAACCGCACCGACGGACGTAGCAACGCGCTCATCGCCAACGTCCTCGAACACGGCCGCTTTAACCAGCCAGCCCACCCCTTCCTGGCACCCACCCGATCCCAGACACGAGCCCCGGCCGTCGCCGCCATGAAGCAAGCTCTCGCCTCCCGAATCAGTCAGGTACAGCCATGAGCCTGCTTGAAACCCTCAACCAGCTCGCCCAACAGCTGGGCTGCCGTCGGCCGTCGCGCTGTACACGAAGATACCGGCCCCAGACACCTACCTGGTGATCACACCACTGGTCGACACGCTCGAGGCGTTCGCCGACAACGTCCCCGGCGTCCAGACCGAAGAAGCCCGCATCGCACTGTTCACCCGCGGCAACTATCTACCCCTGCGCGACCGTCTCACCACGGCTCTGCTGGACACCGGTCTCGCCATCACCGGCAGGCAGTACATCGGCTACGAGGCCGACACCAAATTCCACCACTACGCCATCGACATCGCTGGGTGGGCGGCTACCGGCCTGCCTGCATGAACTTCGCGGAGAAGATCGGTCCTGGCCGCAACGTGACTGTTCCGTCCTCGGGCCAGTCAACCTGAGCCCCCGCGCGAGTGGCCTCGTCCATCGTTTCGCGGAAGTTCCCCATCTGCGGCTCGATGGTCCCATCGGGCGCCCAGTAGTAGATGTTGCGGCTCAGTACGCATCCGGGGTTCTCGTATCCAGCCTCTGGGGACAGCGAACGCAGCAACTGTGAAATCCCAATCAGGTCAGCTACTCCGGATCCTGGGGTGGGAACTCGATACATGAACGTCGCTCGGTCCGGGACAGCGAACAAGAGACCATCTTGCGCGTTGACACCAAGCTGCTGCACGAGAGTGGACATGTCGGCTGCTTTGGAAGCAATGAACATCGAGTCGCCCGTAATGAAGCGAACATCTTCCTCGTTGAACATCTCATCAATGGGCTCAGAGTTGGTGTTCTTCTGCCCTTGGGCAAAGAGGTCTTCCGTTGCTATACCCAGTTCAGCGAGTGCATCATCGGTGAGTTTCGCCACGTGGGTGGGGAAATCAAGGCACAATATCAGCGACAAGTCGTCGCTGAAGCGCCGCGCGTAGCCATAGCCTTGGATCTCGGCAAAGGGGACCAGTCGGGTGCGAATCATGGTCATGATCTCTTCTCGAATGGGAGCAGGCCCTGTTTCGGACTCGACCGTGGACACCACCACCTCGAGCCAACGCTGAAGGCGTGGCTCCCACTCGGCCACCGAACCCACCATGAGATCGTCGGCGACGTTCTCCATCGATAACATGCCCTGCCCCGCGATCCTCAAAGCCTTGCCGGAGTCGGTCAGCACAGGATCGGCCGAGATACCCCGGCGCTGGAGCTCTTCCATCAGGTAGCCCTCAGCACCATTGAGGATCGAGTCCCGGTCCATGCTCGGAGTGTTCGTCATCTGCGTTCCTTGCCTAAGCCAACTCCGTGTCGAAGTAGTCCTCGTCGATCTCGAATAAGGCCAACTCGCGGGTCTCGTGGACCGCGACGCCATAGCGCAGCATCAGCGAGGTCAACTCGAGCCCGTCGATCAGCACGATCTTGCCGGGGCGGTAGTTCCGAGCGGTCTCGACCGCGGCCGGGACAAACGTGGGGGCAGTGATGAACACGCCTTGGGATGCGCCGCGGGTATCCATAGCTCCCATGAAGTCACGAATGTCACCGCTGCCAACCGAGCCGCTGGTGTACCGCTTGGCCTGGAAGTAGATGTTGCTCAACCCGAGAGCGTCTTGGCGGATGATGCCATCCACGCCGCCGTCTCCGGTGCGGCCGACGTGCTGCTTCTCGCCGTAGTCACCACCGTATCCCATGGCCCACAGCACGTCGATTACGGCCTTCTCGAAGAACTCCGGCGATGAACTCTTAAGGTTCGCCAACAGTTCGGTCTCGACCTGCGCGTTGAAGTCCCGTTCCGCATCGCCCATCACCTCAATGGGGTCGACCTGGCCGGACTCGGTCACCACCGGCACCGGAACACTGTCTGACTTGCGGGCGGCAAGTTCTGCTTGGTAGTCGCGCCAGATCGGCCACTCCAGCATGTCCTGTTCGGAGTAGCTGGTCAGCGACCGCGCATCCACGGTTCGGCCGTCGTCGGTGATGCGGTAGTTGCTGCGCGCCGGGCGGTCCAACACCCCCGCGTGGGTCAGTGCGGAGTCGGCCCAGTTGATCCGGTTCACATACCTCAACTGCCCCGAGGCGATCATCTCGGCCCGGACCTCTGCGGTCAGGCCCATGTGATCGGTGACGAGTTCGCACACGTCCCGAACCCGGAGGGTCTGCCCGTCGGCCAAGACCCGTGGCACCACGGGGCGGAACTCGTCGATCGTCGGGGTCAGATCTGCCTGCATTGTCAGCCTCCTCGAAAACGCCTGGTCTCAGCCTATTGCCCCACACCGCCCATAGCCGAGGGCACACGTCCCCGGATTCCCTCCCCGTTTGCTTATCGAAAGGACACCACCATGGCCACCATCGGCTTAGACAAGCTCTGCTGCACCACGATCACTGAGGACCCGGCCACCGGAGCCGAAACCTACGGCAAGCTGGTACAGCTGGCGAAGGCGATCTCTGCCGAGCTCGAGGTGGAGGTTGTCGAAGCCACCTTAGTATGCCGATGACGGCGCCTCAGAGGTGGTCAAGGAGTTTGCCTCTGGCACCCTCACCATGGGCTGGGCGTCGATGATCTGGGGCCGACGGCGGCCGCGGCGTTGATCGGTACCCGGGTCTACAGCAACAGGGTGCTGGTGTCTGCCTCCGAGGATGGCGGCGCCCCGGTCGCGATCGGGTTCCGTGCCGCCCGCTCCAGCGGTAAGTACCAGTACTTCTGGCTGTACCGGGTCAAGTTCACGGTCCCGAAGATGTCGCTGTCGACCAAGGCCGACAAGATCGAGTTCGCTACCCCCGAGATCGAGGGCACCATCTCGCGCCGCAACAAGCCAGACACGGCAGGAAAGCACCCTGGAAGGCCGAAGTCACCGAGGGCGGCACCGGCGTCAAGGCCGAGGTGATCACCGCATGGTACGAGCAGGTCTACGAGCCCGCCACCGCGACCACCACACCCCAGCAGTAAGGACCCCCTCGATGAGCAAGCGCACTGTTGAACCGGATCATTCCGCGATCGTCACGATCGGCGGCACCGACTATGAGCTGGTGCCGCCGACCCGCGCCACCCGCGAGATCGGCGCCCGCTACGGCGGACTGGAACACCTCGGGGGAGCCCTCGAAACCAGCAACGACCTCGCCCACACTCTCGGTGAGATCGTGTGGCTGATCTGTCTGCTGGCCAACCAGTCCGTCGCGATTCACAACCTAACACACCCCAGTGATCCCCACCAGGAGTTGACCGAGGAGCAGCTGGAACTGTTGACCGTGCCTGCGGATTTGGCCGACTACCGCACCGCGATCTCGAAGGCCATGGCCCGGGAACCCGCCGCGACATCGTCGTAGTCAGAGACCCAAAAGATCATCCGGCGGGCGAGTAGCCGATACCGATTCGACCGCGGCCACGTTCTGCCACCTGACCTACATCGGACTGGCCCACCTGTATTTGAATCCTGAGCAGGTGGACCTGATGGTGTTCGGCCAGCTGCTGGACTTGGTCGACTTCTGGCGGATCGAAACCGGCCGGGCAGAACCAGCCCGGGTCTGGTTCATCGACGATGTGATCCCAACCGGCTTGTAGCCAGTTCGGCGATCAACTCCCACGGCAGGTTCTTGCGCACGAAACCGCTGCGGCTACGACGTGGCACCTGCAACGCCGCCTGGGCAACCTCGCTGACCATCTCCGGATTCGCGCCGAGGGCCTCGGCGATCCACACCAGCCCTTCAGGGCATTGGAGCCGGTTGTAGGTGATTTTCGCTGACCGGTTCGGTTCGGCCCGGGTGAACGCTCCCGCACCGGTGGTGGTCTGCGCCCGGAACCAGCCCACCATGTGCTCGCGCTGGGAGGTCCACCAGCGGCCCGTCTTTTGTGAGTCGGCCTGCTCCATCGCATCTGAGATCGGCAGATGGGCGGGCAACCGGTTCAGCAGATCGGCGAACCGCATCACGTCGAGGTCGCCCGGCGACTCAGCGGCGGGCTTGTTGTTTCTCACCGTTCCAGTGTCCCCGAAAAAGGTGACCTCGCTGTGGCTGACTCGTCGTTTGGTTTGAAGCTGGGGCTCGAAGGTGAGCGGGAATCCAAGAAGGCGCTGACCGACATCAACCGGGAGATCAAGGTCTTGGGGTCGGAGATGACGCTGGTGGCCTACCAGTTCGACAAGTCCGACACCTCGATCGCCGCCTACGCCTCCCGCAGCGAGGTGTTGAACAAGCAGATCGATGCCCAAAAGCAGAAGATCGACACGCTACGGCAGGTCCTGCCGAATGCCGCCTCGTCGTTCGGGGAATCGGATGCGCGCACCAAGAACTGGCAGATCCAGCTCAACAACGCCGAAGCCACCCTCAACGGGCTGGAAGGCGAACTGAAGGACAACAATACGGCCATCACCAAGATGGGGGCCAGCGCTGATTCTTCCGGTGCGCAGGTAGACGATGCCGCCAAGGACGCCGACAAGCTCGGTGGCGTTGTCGATGATCTCGGCGATGACCTCGACGACACCTACGGCAAGACCCACATCTTCGGGGACATGCTCAAGGCCAACCTGACCTCCGGGGCGATCATGGCCGGAATCCGGGGCATCGGTTCGGCCATCAATTCGATCGCGGGCGGTTTCACCACAGCGATGAAGGACGGCGTGTCCTACAACGCGCAGATGGAGCGGTACACCACCAGCTTCACCACCATGCTCGGCGACCAGGCCAAGGCCCAACAGCTGGTCAACGACCTGAAGACCCAGGCTGCGAAGACCCCCTTCGGGGTTGGTGATCTGGCCAAGAACACCCAAACGTTGATGGCGTTCGGGATGAGCGCCGATGAGGCCAAACTGCGTCTGGGAAAACTCGGCGACATCTCCCAAGGCGACGCCCAAAAGATGGAATCGCTCACGTTGGCGTTCGCGCAGGTCTCCTCGGCCGGGAAACTGTCCGGTCAAGACCTACTGCAGATGATCAACGCCGGGTTCAACCCATTGGAGGAGATCAGCCGCAAGACCGGCAAGTCCATCTCCCACCTCAAAGACGAGATGGCCAAGGGCGCGATCAGCGCCGACATGGTGGCCGACGCGTTCGCCTCCGCCACCGGGGAGGGCGGCCGTTTCTACGGGGCGATGGATGCCCAATCCAAAACGTTCTCCGGACGGCTGTCCACAGTGCAGGATGGGGTCGCCAACCTCACGGGCGTGGTCGCTGGCGGGCTGTCGACGATGCTGGCAGGCACCGTCATGCCGATGGTCAACGGTTGGGTCGACGAACTGACCACCGCCTTCCAAACCGGCGGCGCACCGGCCATGATCGAGACCTTAGGCACGATCCTGCAAGAGGCCCTGACTTCATCAGCGCCCAACTGCCGACCGTCATTGACACCGGCATGAAGATCCTCACCGCACTGCTGGACGGGATCATCGCTGTTCTGCCTCAACTGGCCCACACCGCGACCACCCTGATCACCTCGCTGGTGCAAGCCATCATCATGGCGCTGCCATCGCTGTTGTCGGCTTCGGTCCAGGTCGTCACCACGCTGGTGTCGGGGATCGGCCAGGCGTTGCCGACTCTCAGTCCCCGCGGCGGTGCAAATGATCGCCACACTGGTGCTGTGATGTCTCAGGAGATTGGTATGGCCTGAACCTCCGTTTTGGAGGTTCAGGTTTTTTCTTTGGGTCGATGGCGAACTCGCGCTCAAACCCACGACACGGTGAACCCGTTGCGTGGGTTCGCTTGTTTCCGGTTCCTTGGCCACGCTCAAGAACTCGGCG
>ERZ773014.2600-NODE-2600-length-10296-cov-2.798067_pt1 | contig 10296 bp, 8 predicted proteins | sample MGYA00580841_ERZ773014 | MGnify/ENA primary metagenome ERZ773014 (study PRJEB29015, sample SAMEA2737989) | human oral metagenome | biome: human oral; feature: human-associated habitat; material: dental | place: China | collected 2067 ...
AGGCACAGTAGGCATCATCGCTTTTGTATTAGGAAGCGTTCTTGGTCGATTCTCTATAAGTCATTCGAAATTCAAAAAACAACTCATCCCTATAACCTCTGTACAACTAATACTACCGAATACTGTGTATGTGTACCTTATCAAAACCTACCATCCGACTTTATCACTATCAATGCCTTTATTTTTATCAGCCAGATAAGTTATGGTTTTGGTTTTACCGCTTATACTTTTTACCTGATGCATTACGAGCAAGATAATATCAGTTCATATCGTCAAACGTTTTTTACTTCATTCTTATTACTTTCGATTATGTTGCCAAGTATGTTTTCAGGAGTTATTCAGGAATTAACAGATTATAAAACATTCTTTCTCATTACATTGTACTGTTGTCCACTACCACTTATCATCGCATTCCTACTCAAAAAATACATTTTTCATTTTCTCAACAATCCGTAATTCCGCATCTTTTCAACTTATTCTAACAGTGGAATTAATCTATTCTTCCGTCTGTTTTGTAGACTCAACTACCTCCGATTGCTGAACAGTTTCATTGGTATAATTTTCTAATGCGTCAGCAACAACCGACGATTGGCAGTTCATCATATGGGCAACCTGTCGACGAGTTTTCATAATTTTAATCGTATCAATACATTCAACAACACCGTATAAGATCATACTCCACCCGAGAATAAGTAGCGGAGCAGAAGCAACCCACATTGGTTTGATAATAGAAACTACGCCTATGAGTAATATTACAGACGACATGATCCAGAAGAAAATATTGATACGTACCAATTTTACAATAGAAGCCAACAAAACATACTGGCCTATAGCACCAAGAATCAGAAGCGCACCAAGAATATAAACCATCCAATTGACAAACGAATTAGGCATTAGAGCAAGAATAAGTCCCAACAAAAGGCTCCCCATACCAACAAGTGGGAATGACGGAGTAAAAGTCGGTGTCGATTTTGCGCTATCTAAATTCATTTCAGATGACCCAGTATTTCGCGTCACAAAATAGATAATACAAGTGATTAGCCCCGAAAGGAAAAACAATATACCGATACCAATCGTAAGCCATGTAATGGTTTCTTCACGATACGTAATTAATAACACACCTACGATGACAGCCGTAATAGCGCGAAAAAAGGAGGTTTTGATTAATTTCATACTTATTGCTTCTGAAAGATATATAGCAAAAATACAAATATCTTTTATTACTGCAATTATTTTGACTAAATTTTGCACCTAAATGACACATAAGTACATTTTGAGCAAAGCACTCCATTTTATACTTCGTGTAATATGGCGAACCTATTGAGAATACAAACTAGATTTTACAAGCAAAGATATCTGAAAACAATCCGAAAAGTATTCAACAAGCTCTAAAAGTTATATTTTTACAATTTAAAGATGTACCCTTTTATATACTTTTAGTAAGTTGAAACATACCCTCGACATTTAGCAAATCACCATTTTCCTACACATAAAAGTCTGCAACCGCACCTCACTGTTAGGCAAAAGCAAATCCGAACACCTATATCTGGTGCACCTTTTATTCCTACAAATCTATTCTAACCGGAAACCGATAGAGAAATTAGTCATGCTAATAGTTTATCTTCGCCCACCAAAGTGTCCACCACCACGAGAACCTGCATCAAACAAACGAGGGAAAGACGAGCTGTTACTTTGCAAATAACTAGGACTGAATGTACTATTTGGTAGGTTAGGATCTAAAAATGATGAGGCTACTCGTGCTCCCCAAAAATGACCATCATCCAGATTTTCCGTTTCTGAGTCAATATCACCAATTACTGTTATTCGAGTACTACTTGGACGATCGCTCATGTTGTTGCGCGAGCCATCAAAATGAGCACCAACGCTACCATACTTACATCCACCAAATCTCGAGTTGGAAAATGAATTTGTTTCGTCAAAACGACTTCCGTTAGTACTCATTCTGCTTTCTAAAACTCCGAAACGATTTTCCTGCCCTCTGTCACTATCATATCGGGTATAAGACCGCTTTTGGATACCGCTTCCAAATTGTTCGAGTGATGTACTCTCTATTGGAAAGGCGGCAAATCTCATACCATTACTATAGCCAACACGCTGATAGCAATCACGCATACCGAAATTGTTTCTGCGTCCAAATTGTCGCCCATTATACCAACTTCTATTACCATTCATTTGCCAACTATGAGCACCGCAATAGTTCTTATAAAATGAGGGTTGACCAAAATAATAATAATCTCTGTGCGGATACCTTGCATATACTCTAAATCGCCAACAACCCATTTCGTAACATAAGGGCCAATAGAAGTAATCCGTGATACAATAGGTACGGTATTGCCAATCAAAGAGGACAAAACGAAGATCAGTATTCCTTCTGCGCCAGTAGATACCGTAAAGATCGGCATAATGGTCTATACTGATCAGATAATCAAGATTGATTTCATAAGCAGCCTCATACTGATCTTCGGTAAGATTAAGTTCATAGGCCATCTTGTCTGTAAGAAAGAGTGCTTGTCGACGTGCCTGTTCATAGCTCATCGCATTAAGAGAGAGTGCACACTTTAGCAACATCACTAAGATAACAATTACCTTCTTCATAATCGTACACTTTAAATCGTTAAATATTTCATTTCTTATTTTCCTGTTCTTAATCTTTTCAAAGTAAAGGCTGCATATAGCTTTTATAGCATCTTTCTTCAGATGTCATTGAAAAGGCTTCAAGTTGATGTTGCAAAAATAACTTTGGCACAAAGCTAAAAGAAAGGATTTTCCCTAAAATCATTATGGAAAATCCCTATAAAATGTTTGGATACGTTCTATACAAGCAATTTATCGATCGGGATGATGGTCGGGTAGATGGAACTGATAATTGCTGTTAAGTGCTTTTTCTACCTTGTTGATTTCTACGAAGGTAGTTCCACCACCTTCGCCGAAACTTCCACTCAAATAGGCTATTTTATCATCAAGTGAGATGTATCCTTTTTGTCGCAACATTCTTAGCGCGGCGAAAAACATATACTGTGCAGGTACATGCTCTTTCTGATAGATCGGAATAACACCGTAACTAAGATTGAGCCAGCGTTGCGTTTTTTCTTTATAGCAGATAGCAAGCACAGGGGTTGCCCCACGAAAAGAAGCAAGGATACGGGCCGTTTCTCCGGTTTCGCTATCAGTGATAATGCCTGCCACGCCCAATTTGCAAGTAGACTCAATGGCCGAATAAGCCAAAAACTCTTTTTGACTACAAGTGTCTGAGAGCGATATTTTAAGACCTTTTAGCCGTAGGCGATCTTTTTCAGCTTGTTCAGCAATGGTTGCCATCGTTTGCACCGCTTCAACAGGATACTTGCCCGATGCAGTTTCACCACTGAGCATAAGGGCGTCGGTCCGATAATAAATAGCATTGGCGATATCGGTAACTTCGGCACGGGTAGGACGCGGGTTATTAATCATCGTGTGCAACATCTGGGTTGCAACGATAACAGGTTTCTTCTTAAGAATACATTTATGTATAATCTCACGTTGCAACCCAGGAATACATTCGATAGGGACCTCGATTCCCAAATCACCACGTGCAATCATGATACCATATGACGCATTAATAATTTCATCAATATGGTCTATACCCTCCTGATTTTCTATCTTCGAAATAATCTTGATATCGCTATTATGTTCGTAGAGAATTTTCTGAACAGCTTGCACATCTTCTGCCGAACGTACAAAAGAATGCGCAATGAAGTCCACATCTTGTTCAATAGCAAGAAGGATATTACGGTAGTCTTTCTTAGTGATGGCAGGCAAATCAATGTGTTCACCAGGCACATTAACACTTTTGTGAGCTCCTAGCTGTCCGTCATTCTGCACCTGCGTAATCAGCATCGGACCGTCTACTTCAAGCACTTTCATATTCAATTCACCATCATCAAAAAGGATTTCGTCACCCACTTTCACGTCATTGGCAATATCGGGATACGACACATTGAGGATATCGTGAGTGGTATCCATATCGGGTCGGCCAAAAATTTTCACAATCTCGCCACTTTTATAGTTGATGGGTTCTAATACGTTGGTTGTTCTTATTTCAGGACCTTTCGTATCAATCATCAACGCGATGTGAGACGAGACAGCCCTCACATTTTTTATAATCTTTTTGATACCCTCTTCTGAAGCATGGGCAGTATTTATGCGCACTACATTCATTCCTGCGAAAAACAGTTTGCGAATAAAATCCTGATCACATCTACGATCACTGATAGAGGCAACAATTTTTGTTTGTTTCATATATTTATGTACTATTGTTGTAATATTTACTGTATGCGTGCAAAGATAACGAAAAAAGGAATAACAAAAAGTACTTGAAAGACTTTTTTAGTGTAACCAAGGGGTTGCCTGATGTTTCAAACCTAAAACCCCATACCAACGATTAAGAAGAGAGAAAATATTAAGAAGAGATCTATAACCGCTATCACTTAATAATGATAAAATTTCCCTGCATACCTCCATAATCGATAAAGATAAGCACATTAAAGGATAAGAAGATTCTTTTTTGAGCGTTACGGAGGAAGCATATTCCAATCGGTATCACTAGCTTCAATCTTTATAACATACTTTAATTATTAATACAACTACCGAAGAGTCTACCACCCAACCAACGTAAAGAGAAATATATTTCTTCTTGCAACCGAAAAAGAAACCAAGAGAAACATAAGGGCATATAACCAAACTTTAAACGATTACGATGCTTCAGCAATTGAGGTTCAACAACTTGCCATGCACGTTTAATTTCTGCAACCGCATAAAATCGATCAACAATCGACAATCCACTACGATGTCGGAAATAAAACTGATAAAGGTCTATCACCGTGAGCCAGTAAATGTTCTCGTAATAGTGCACCAAGTATTGAGTAGATTGCTGTCCACGTAGAAAAGCACGCAGGCTCTCGGCAGCTCGCAAACGGTCGAACCGTCTAACACTTATCTTATTCGTAGACGAAACAGCGTACTGTCGGTAATAATATATTCCCCTACAGGACCTTACCTCACGAGAAGCCCAATAATGTATTCGAGCAGTGTTTTCATCGCTGTAATATCGACAGGTTTCATCATAAGGATATTGTCGATGGATGGAAGCACGTACCATATAAATGCCGTGTATCTGCCACGTAAGACTGAGCTCACAAGCTATAATTCCACTTAAAACTTCAAATGATAGCGTTTCAAATGGATACATTCCGTTAGGAAAGACCTTCACAAATTGAAAAAGAACACTATCGGTGCGGGGATGCTGCAGAAAAATGTTGTAGGCTTGCATTAAGGCATCGACTGAAAGCCAGTCATCGGCATCGAGCATACAGATGTAATCGCTCGCAACGTGCTTCAAAGCCTCGTTGCGGGCATGTGCAATTCCACCATTCGTTTCGAGCGCAATCACCTCTATCCGCTTGTCTTGTTCGGCATATCGATGCAATAAATCAAGCGAGTCGTCGGTTGATGCATCGTCTACACAGATAATCTGAATGTCCTGTAAAGTTTGCTGCAAAAGCGAGTTCAAGCATTCTTCAAGAAAAGGTGCAGCATTGTATACTGCAACAAGAACAGCAACTTTACTCATGGTAGAATTTCTCTTTCATTTTATTAACCAATGTAGACCAAAGATGTGTTTTCTTTCGCAGAATATTGACCGATACAAGCATACTTATAATAGAAAGCAAAAAGCCACCAATCCAATAGATCCAACAAACCGTCGTAAAGGTGAGTACATAGGCCATAACACAAAGTGGAAACTGCCACAAAAAATATTTGCAAACAGTAAACGAGAGACGATAGGCATACTTTAAATGAGCATAGACTAAAACTAAGATAAAATCAAGGATTCCTACAGCAAATATGGCAATACCAATACCGGTTAAGCCCTTCCATTGAAACCCAATAATGACAAAGATAACTAAAAATACATCATATACGGCTTCAAGAAAGAGGTAAGAACGGGAGTGACCTTTGGCTAGGGGAAGATACTCAATAGGTAAGCGCAAGGCACGAAGATACATTGCAAACACCATGACCTGCATCATTCCCAAAACGGGAAGGAACTTGCCGCTATATAGTAAAGGTAACAAGACCGGCAGTGATACGACAAAAAAAATAAAGATGGGGGCAAGTAGAAGAAACGATACTTCAATCTGCCTGTTAACAGTCTGGTTCATCGTAAATTGCTGATGGATAACAGCCGAAAGTCGCGGAAAATAATCTGTTTCCATCGCAGTAAGAACGGTCGAAGCGTAAGTTATCGTCATCATATAGCCAGCATTATACAATCCCACTGTATCCAACGACGATTCTGTATTGAGGTAAGTACGTATAAGAAAGTCGGCACCGCTTCCCAAGATACCTGCCAAGACATAAGCTATCCCCAATCTTATCATGCCCAACCCCTCGCGATAATTTTCTTTCCTATAAGATATATACAACGGATAGCAACGATAAGAATAGCCTATGGTCAGAATCATTTGCACCAATGCCATAATGAGCAGTGAAGGAACAATAGCCGCTTCACCAAAGAAATAAAATAAAGGTATTGATAGCAATAAAGACAAAAAAACATTATAGATAGAGAGCTGTGCCAAAAAGCGAAGATTTCGGGTACCTTTTAGTATGGCAGTTTCGCTCGCTGTGATAGCCATCATGCCTACAATCGGCGACAACAAAACAAAATGAAGCGTATGATCTCCCCACGTAAAAGTAAAATCACTAAGTAGTGGACTTAATATCAGACATAGAAAGCTACCCAACAGTGCTGTGAGCAGAGTGCAAGTTCGTAAAACAACAATTGCCCTCCTTAATTTTACCTGATCATCTACCTCGTATGCTTCGGATATATTGCGTATGGCACTAATGGATAAACCAAAATTAGTAGAATCAGAGACTAATTTAAGAGTTGAATTAAAAAGCGAAATCAGTCCCATGCCTTCTGGTCCGAGAATCATTGCAACAAACTTATTACGAATCATCCCCACAAGGATATTAAGTCCTTGAACACCACTAAAAAGCCCCGTGTATTTCAGGATGTGGGAGTAGCCTGTTACTTTCACCGTCTTTCTCATTCATAAATAAAAACGAAGAACAATATTCTTTATTACTTTTTTGACGTAACTTTGCCAAAAGTCAAATATGAAATTGAGTATCATCATCCCTGTATACAAAGTAGAACATACACTGAGTCAATGTATTGAGAGCGTATTGGCACAGTCGTTTACAGATTACGAGATACTTCTTATAGACGATGGGTCACCAGACAATTGTCCACAAATCTGCGACCAATGGACAGAGCAAGACAACAGACTAAAAGTCGTACACAAACCCAATGGGGGACTAAGTGATGCAAGAAACGTGGGCATTGACAGAGCACAAGGCGAATACATAACTTTCATTGACTCAGACGACACGATAGAGAAAGATACACTCAGCGAAATAATGAATGCTTTTACACTACATCCTGTGTATCAAATCATTGAATATCCAGTCTCTGTTCACCACCATTCTGATAGGGCATACATTTTACATTTTGAAGAAAAGGGATATATCAACCTCCACGATTATTGGATAATTCACAAGGGATATACACATGCTTATGCCTGGAACAAAGTATATCACAGAAAATTATTTACCGACATCCGTTTTCCTGTCGGTAAACTGTTCGAAGACATTATTACAGTGGCAAAACTCCTGAAGCTATCAGGAAACATCCTGACCATTTCGCGAGGACGATACAATTATTGCGAGAACAAGGATGGACTAACAGCACTTGCCGGAAAAGATGATTTAAAACAACTGCTATTGTGGCATCTGCAAATACGTAGAGAATACATTCAACCACAAAACGAATCTACCAAAAACAACATCCGAGCTACTCATGACCGTGCTCGATACGAGCTATACTTGGTAAACATCCAACTGGACATTTACCGAATGGGCAATACAACCCTATATTTTACCGATTACCATATCCCCCTTGGATTCCTTTTTACACAAAACCTCTCTATCATTATGCGAGGTAAAGCACTCATCATTCAATTATTCGGAATTAAAGCACTATGTCGTATTCATCTATTCGCACACAAATTGATAAAGAAAATACTTTAAGCTTCATCATACCCTATTATAATGTGCCTATTGACATGCTTAAGACGTGTATTGATAGTATTCTCTACCTGTCACTCAATCCACAAAAACGTGAAATCATCCTCATAGACGACGGATCGGATACGTCTCCCCTACCTCACCTGCAAGCCTATGCCGACAAGCTTATCTACATCCGACTGCCCCATACGGGACTCAGCAATGCCCGAAACACCGGTATAAGAATCAGTACTGGAAAGTATATTCAATTTATCGATGCCGACGACTTTCTTCTCCAAACACCTTACGAACATTGCCTGGACATAATGAGATATCATCATCCCGACATCGTTTTCTTCGACTTTACCAAAACCTACACTACAAATCTGCCCCTCAACTTTGAAGGCCCTATCGACGGAACACAGTATATGCGTCAAAACAACCTCAAAGCATCGGCGTGCGGCTATCTGTTTAATAGAAAAATTTTGGGCGATTTGCGGTTCAGACCTAAAATCTACCATGAAGACGAAGAGTTTACACCTCAGTTACTGTTGCGTGCTGAGCGAGTCTTCACCACCAATGCTAAAGCGTACTACTATCGACTTCGCAACGAGTCGATTACACGCAAGAAAGATCTTAAAAATACCATCAAAAGACTTACCGATATGGAGAGTATCATCAAGAATCTACGGAGAATGGCTGATATCGCAACGCAGGAAAACCGCGAGGCATTGCAACGCAGGGTGGCACAACTCACTATGGATTACCTTTACAACGTCATTCTACAAACCCATTCGTTACATTACCTCGAAAAATGTGTAAATCGGCTGTACATGCAGGGATTCTTCCCTTTGCCCGACAAACCTTATACCCGAAAATATAAATGGTTCAGGCGTCTAATAGCTCATAAATGGGGACGAAAGCTACTGTGCAAATTATTGCCCGCACTACCCAAATAAATAACACACCAAACCTACAAAACAATGAAGATATTACTAATCGGAGAATACAGCAATGTACACTGGACACTGGCTGAAGGCCTGCGGCAGCTAGGACATCGAGTAACCGTACTGTCCAATGGCGATTTCTGGAAAAACTATTCTCGTGACATCGATCTCACACGCCATAAAGGCAAACTCGGAGGCATCTTCTACCTCCTCAGACTGTTTTTCCTACTCCCAAAATTGCGACATTACGATGTAGTACAACTCATCAACCCCATGTTTCTCGAGCTCAAAGCCCGACACATCTTTCCCATTTACAAATATCTCCGCCGTTACAATACAAAAATCTTTCTCGGTGCATTCGGTATGGATTATTACTGGGTAAGCGAGTGTCACAACAACCAACCTCTTCGGTACAGCGACTTCAATATTGGAGGCCAAAAGCGGCACAATCCCGAAGCACTCAAAGAGATAGCAGACTGGATGGGAACATCCAAAGAACTTCTCAACAAGTTCATTGCCAAAGATTGCAACGGTATTATCGCCGGACTCTACGAGTATCACGTATGCTACCAACCCAACTTCCCTTCGAAAACCGTCTTCATTCCCTACCCCATCAAGTGCCTCCCCATCTCCGAAACGTTTACTCCACCTCAAAAAGTAAAAATCTTTATCGGCATCAATAAAACCCGCAATGCCTACAAAGGAACCGATATTATGCTCTCTGCTGCACAGCGAATTGTTTATCGTTATCCCGACAAAGCCGAACTGTTAACTGCCGAATCGGTGCCTTTTACCCAATACTGCCAATTAATGAATCACAGTCATCTCATTCTCGACCAGCTGTACAGTTATACTCCCTCGATGAATGCTCTGCTAGCAATGTCTAAAGGTATTGTCTGCGTAGGTGGCGGTGAACCCGAAAACTACCAAATCATTAATGAAACGTATTTGCGCCCCATCATCAACGTGCTTCCCACAGAAGAAAATGTCTATCAGGCACTCGAAAACATTGTTTTACATCCTGAAAACCTTCCACTTTTGCAGGCACAAAGTGTAGAATACGTCAGAAAGCATCACGAATATATCTATGTAGCCCGTCAGTACCTCGAGTTTTGGGAAAAAGGAACAATAAAACCTTATTCCATCCCTTCTCCAATGGGGATGCTAGAATAATTACTCATCTGCACTTTTGTTTGACAACGTACATTTGTTTCAG
>ERZ773014.2601-NODE-2601-length-10294-cov-8.390858_pt1 | contig 10294 bp, 4 predicted proteins | sample MGYA00580841_ERZ773014 | MGnify/ENA primary metagenome ERZ773014 (study PRJEB29015, sample SAMEA2737989) | human oral metagenome | biome: human oral; feature: human-associated habitat; material: dental | place: China | collected 2067 ...
TGAGGCTCGTCAATAAAAAGATAAAATTTATCTGCTTAAGCTGGAATTTATTAAAGTATACTTGGAAGGAGTACGAAACGATTGAGAAAATATACGCATAAATGGCGTAAAGATACGGTAATTAAATAGCGCCGAATTAGTTGGTTTTAAATTTAAATAATCAAGCAGCATGGCAACACGATGTGCGTGCAACTTAGAGGCAGAAAAAGATATGTAGCAGATAAATGAGGGGCGAGGAATTTTCCTCGCCTAATTTACTTAATTACTCCAGCCGCTTGCGTAAATCTGTGCGATCTGCTCATTAGAGCGAAATTTATCCTCACCGAAATTTACAAATCCTTTATCGCTCGCATAAGAATTTAGATCCTCGATGATCTTTGAAATTTTATCGCTAGTGATGTAATCTCCATCGCCAAGCTCTATTCTCTCTACCGCAGATTTAGAGCTGAACTGGTTTTCTATGGTTAGGCTTTTGCCTGCGTAACGCAATACTAAATCCTTGCCGAAAACCCCGCTTCTGCTAAATGAAATTTCATCCTTGCGAGCACCTTGTAGTTTTAGTACATCTCTGCCGCCGTCTTTTAAGCTTAAATACTCTTTATCTCTAATCACGACGCCGTCTAAACTCGCAGATACGATGTATGTATCATCGCCGTCCGAACCGATAAGCGTAGCGCGATTTGCAGTGGCTATCAGCGTATCGTTTCCTTTCTCACCGTTTGCTATATCGCCCTCCGCCGCAAAGATTACATCGTCACCCTTACCTGCATTGATATGGTTAAATTTACCAAGGCTAATGATGGTATCGTTTTGCTTCGAGCCGTTTAGGATGTTTTTATCACCGGATGAGACGATGGTGCCTGCCGTTTTCAAAGTAGCCGTCTTTTTGAACTGATACCATTTCTTGCTTGGAAGCGTCAGGTTAGAATTTGAGATATTTATCTCAGTGCCGCCGTCAAGAAGAATTTTGCTAAGTTTCATATCTTTTGAGACGAAATAATCCTTAAGCGTCGTATTTGATCTATCGCCATTAATGATCAGATCATTACCCGATCTTGCAAATTTAAGATCCGCCGCCCTGCTTGTAGTCAAATTTAGTGTGTCGCTCGTCTTACCGTCGATTACGATATTTCCACTTCCGTCATTTACGTAGCCAAGGTTTTTAAATTTAAGCGTTTTGGTAACCGAGATACCACCATCGCTAACTTCGATTTTAAATTCCTCTTCGCCTGCGGATTTTGAATTATAAAGATAACTTCCGTCGGAATTTAGCTTTAAATTTTTACCGCCGCTAATAAGCTTAAATCGAAGCACATCGCCGTCTACGTCGCTAGCTGCTATCTTACCCGCGTAGCTGAAAGTATTTTTAAGAGTGACGGTTTCATTAGGATCTTCTACGATCGGCGCATCATTTACCGGATTGATTTTTAGAGTAATCTCCTTTTCGCAACTTAGTCCAAATTCGTTCGTAACTCTGATTTTAAGACTTTGCTCGCCGTTAAAATTTAGCGCAGGTTTTACGTGTAGCATTCCATCATCCCCCAGCTCGGTGCTCAAATTCTCATTTGTAGTTAAAATTTCAAATTTTAACGCGCCGCCTATTTTGTTTTCCACTTCGAGCGCCTCAGTTAGGCTCGTATCCTCATCGAAGATAAATTTTTCGCTTTTTATGTCGGGAGCCGAAACTTTTACGTTAAATTTAATCTCACTTTCATCAAAGCCACCCCGACCGTCGCTCACTTTAATTTTGACACTATCCTCGCCGATAAATTTATCGTTCGGGATGTATTCGTAGCTTCCGTATTCATTTATGCGGAATTTTCCATTTTCTGCGTCTTTTAAAATTTCATAGCTAAGCTTATCGCCGTCAGGATCAATGGCTTCTAAAGCGGATACAAACTGTCTAACGTCGTTTAACTCGGCATTTACGAGCTTATCTTTAAATTTTACAGGATTATTTTGCGGAGGTTCCGCTTCAGATATCTCTTTAATAAACTCATCAAAATCATAAACCTTGCCGTCAAAATAAAATTTTTCTATTTTGCCTTCGGTATAGCCTTTTTTGATGGTTATGCCGCCTATAATTTCGGTTTTATTATATGGATTATAGACCGAAATTTTCATATCGTCGCCCTCGCGCCTAAACTTTAGATCCTCAGGGCTTAAAAAGGCAAATCTTAACGCATCCGCTCCGCCGTCGTCATAGATGATATCCTCGCCATCGCCTAGATAGTATTCGTAAATATTCCTATCCTTCGATCCGATTAGCAGATCGTTACCGGCTCCGCCGTTAAGAATATCTATACCGTTGCCGCTCATTAAGATGTCATTTCCTGCGCCGCCATAAATCTCGTCGTTAAAATCCGAACCCGCTACGAGGTCGTTGCCCTCTTTTGACGAGATGATAACGCCCGAACGCTCTTTGCTATAATCAAAGGTCTCGCTAGTTTTATCGCCAAATACATGCTTGCCGATAACGCCCGTGATCTCGTTTCCTGAAAGACTAAATTTTATACCGGTTTTAGCCAGAAGTGACGAAATTTTATCATCGCTTAAATAACTCTTATTGAGCTTAAAAAGCGCGTAATTATAGTCTCTTTTTAACACCGATGCTAGCAGGTTGATCGCTAGAGCTGTTTCGCTTGCATTCGCTTCACCGCTAATTATGCGAGCCAGTTTTAAATTTAGAGCATTAAACATAAGTGCGCAGCTTTTCGCATCCTCGCCGAAAAGTTTATTTGCTAAAATTTTACTGATAGAATCAAATTTTATATTCTCGTATTCTTTAAGCACCGCGGTAATTATATATGGATTCGCTCTTTGTTCCGCGCTAAGTCTTGCGCCTCGGAAAGCCTCCACGACGGAGATTTTCTTTTCGGTTTCGTCATCCAGATCACTAAGAGCGATGCTCTGCTTTTTGCTCGTCTCAAACCACACGTCGCGTACTATGCCGCTACTGCCGTCGGTTCTTCTAAATTCCCCGCTTGCGGTTATTTTATTGCCGTTTTCGGTTTGAGTATCCTCCGTAGATTTTAAAGATATCGATGAAATTCCAAGCTCTTTTATACCTTTTACTTCATCTTTCTCGCATTTGCCGTCTCCGTTGTCCTGCCAAAGAAGCAATTCGCCAAATCTCTCGTCTCTTTCGTCGATCACGCCGTTATTATCGCTATCGAAATCCTTTAGAGCCTGCACGCCGTCCTTTGCATAGGTGCCATTTTTAAGCTTGGAATTTGATCCGAAAAGCTCGAAAGAATTATTGATAATTCCGTCTTTGTTGATATCTACGGCTAAAATTCCATCACCCTTTTCTATCCATGCGGTTTTATTTCTTCTGCCGTCATTTATATAATCAAAATATGCCTGCGAATTATCTAGCGGCGTAGATGTGATTCCATTGCCGTTAAGATCAAGCACAACCGGCGGCAGCGATAAGTCCTGCGAGCCGAAATTATCGTTTAAAGCCCATTTGTCTAAAATTTTATCCATATCCGAACTTAGCTCATCAAACGCTTTATCTACCGCACCCGCTCTGTACTCTTGCACGCTTTGTTTCAAACCATCATCGCCCGCCATAGCGTCGTTTAGCGATCTGACTTTACCGCTTCCCGCGAGGCTTGAAAGATCTCCCCCTTGCTCTGCGTCTTTTCTTTCGTAGATCGTATCCAAAGTATCCGATTTAAACCATCTGTTTTCAAAGCTAAGCTCCCCGTCGTTGGCGCCTATTTTAGCTCCTCCAGAGCCTGTATAGCCGCTACGTATATCGATGCGCTTGATGCCTGCATTAGATAGTGACTTTATGCCGTTTTTAGGGGTTGGGTTAGGAACGACCGGACCCGAATGATCTTTGTTGCCATGATCCGGTAAAATTTCGTCTTCTCCTATTTGCCTAAAGCATAGTCTTTTGAATCCTTTAGTTGTTCCATCTTGAGAAAATGGGATATCGTTACCAATGATCATATTATCATTTTCATGCCATATATCCCCTTTAGGACCTTCTACAGATATAATAATAATACTGTCTATACCTAATTCTTTTAATGTTTTTAATTCACTTCTTTGACTTATTCCGTCGCCGTTATCCTGCCAAACTAAAATCTCATTAAATTTATCGTCCTTTTCGTCTAAAATTCCGTTATTATCGCTATCGAATTTCTTTAACGCCGCAAGACCTCTATTTATATAATCATTATTTTCCCATCCTTCAAATTTTTCGCCTATTAGTTCAGTGGCAGGATCGATATATCCATCTCTATTTATATCCATAGCAAGTAGCCCGTCACCTTGCTCTATCCAACCGCTTCTTTTAATCTTGCCGTTTATATTAAATTTAGGTGAGGAATCGTCGCTTGGCGAAATAGAAGTGATACCGTTATTATTTAGATCAAGCACAAAGGCGTTTAAGGAATTATCAATTATCTTATTTTCTTGGGCGCGATTATATATTTCTTCGTCATCCCAACGGGTACCATCTTGGAATATAAGTGATTGTAATCTTGAATCTCCTTTGATATATATCTTATCGCTTAGCTCATCGAAACTCTTGCCTTCTTCCTTTAACGCCACCTCATATGATATACCGTCGAACAAATCATAATTCTTTCTGATAATAATGTCATCAGCAGTAATGCCTTCTTTAAATTCTATATACGCATAGGGAGGATCGTAATAACGCGAATAATTCCCCTCCGAACCGTCTATGGTGTCTTTCCCGTCTCCTCTTCCAAATTTGAAAGTATTCCAACTCTCAAGGCGCCTTTCTAAATACATAGTAATCGTATCGTCTCCTTTACCTGCGTCTATGATGTTATGCCCGCTACCTATGAATATCATATCATCGCCATCGCCGGCTTTAATTTCATAATCATCGTCTCCGCAAACTATCAGATCGCTTTTATCGGTACCGTTGTATAAAAAATCGAGATTTAATCTATTGCCGTCCGATAAAACAATATTTTCTATAACTCCGGTAGTTCTTCTTGGTGCATCAACAGCTCGCTTGTGTCTAGAACGGGTATCTGCGGATGGATAAGCCACCTTATTCGCAATATTGTTTTCCAAGGCAGCCGCCTCTGGTGTCGCTACCGATGCATCGCCAGCAATAGCATAATCTACTCCAAAGTTTATAGTAATTACGTCCGTTATTTTGCTTAAATCCTCATCCTTGGTAGCGATACCGTTTTTGACGTAAATTTTAATACATCCATTTGCCTTTTCGATGATTAAATTCTCCTTACTAATCCCCTCGTCAAGTTTTAAGGTATCTATACCGTTCCAATCATCTATATTGACCTTGCCGCTTCCTCTTTCATAGGTATAAAGAGTGTTGCCTGGGGTATAGTATTCGCTCTCTTTTAGATTTACCTCGCTCGAATATCTTATTTCATTCAAATCCCAAGGTGCAGCATCGGAAACCAAATGAATCGACCTAGGATCGCTATATTCAGGCTTTTGCTTATCTAAATTTAGCTCCTTTATATCCTTATAAAAGATAACCTCTTTTACTCTTTTTAGCCCTTGGTTTGTTTGCAGAGTAAGGTCTTTTGTTTTATCTCCCAAGAATGCTCTTGCCCTGTCGTCTCCATAGATATATAAATTTATAGAGTTATCGTCATTATTTTTAACGTAGATGTAATCATAAATTTTGTCACTTTTATCGATCTTCATATCATGATTTCTATCATATCCGCTAAGAAGGGTGTCGAGATAATTAAGAGATATGGATTTGATCGGGGAGTTGGCGTCGTTTATAGAGATCAGCTCGCCCTCATCTGTTTTAGCATTACGATTTTTATCTATCCAGATGCTTAGGCTGGAGTTGTCCTTGCTATCTATCACTCCATCTTTATTAGTATCAAAATCTCTAAGCAGAGATAAAGTATCCAGGGTGGTTTCCCCTTTGGAGTTTAAATATCTGTTGCCTATGATCTCACTGCCGTTATCAACTATGCCGTTACGATTTGTATCGTTTACCAGCACCCCCTCGTCTTGCCCGAACCAATCAAGCATCCTCTCTTTAAATCCGTCGGAATTCATATCGAAATAGAGTTTATTGCCGGATTTATCAGTATCGGTAGTACCCGATAAATTTAACGCAGCTCCGCTCTGCTTGGAATTTGCATTATTCGCATTTGAAGCAAAGCCCGCCTTATCTTTATTACCGGAGCCAGGATTCTGCTCGGAGCGGTTAGGTACACACATACCGTCGGAGCAAGAGTCTGAATTGTCGTTTTCGTTCGCGGCTTGGGAATTTAATGGGTTAGAATTTGCGGGAGCGGTATTATTTACCGCCTGCGGTATCTTTGCTGTCAGCATAGAGTTAAACTCAGGCTCGTCAGGGCATTCTACGTAAGGAATATCCGGAGTTGGTTGCTTAGAAAGAATCGAGATACTAGGAGTTGATCCTATGCCCCAAGACGCAGAGCCACCAGCTCCTCCGCCACTTCCGCCTGCTCCTGCACCTACACCGTATGAGGTAGAACTAGGCAAATTAAAGCTTAAATCAAAATTCTTGTGGGTCGGTTGAGGACATCTATCTTCTGGGAAGTCGATAATGGTGCCTAGGCCGGCAGCGAATTTTTCAATGGTTTTACCTGTTGATAAGGAATAAATTTTATACTTTCCAACCAATAGGAATTCTTCCTTGCCTTCGGTTTTGCCGTCTCTTACAATTTGAATAGATTGACTATAATTTGTTGTACCGGCAGGAATAGTTATAGTAAAATGTGAATTTTGCTTAATCCCTTTGTAGTCTTCTCCCTCTAAAGCACTACCCTCAACTGTAAATAAATCAACTTTCATATCATAAGATAGAGCCTTATTGAGGTGAATCGTAAAGACGCACTTGCCGTCATTCTCTATTATTTTTGGATTGGAGATTGTTATATTTATAAAGTCTTTTTCTTGCATATATTCTTGAGCTTCGTCAGAAGCGAGGTAAGATGCAAACTTCAAAAAGTTTTCTCTCCTTTTTTCTTTTTCAGATTCTCTCCAACCAAGATATGTATAAGCAATCCCAGCTATAGCCATCGGGACAGATATTACGGGTACGGCTAGGGCTACTGCAAAAGTGGCATCAGAGAGAAGACTTAAGACTGTGGAACCACGTAAATGCCCAACTTCATCAATATCTTTAAAGGCCTGATTCCCGTCAACTATAATATTGGCAGCCAATCCACCTATTTTTAATTTCTTAACTAATTTTTCATTTTTTTTAAGCATATCGGAAACCTGGCTTGTCAGCGACAATGCGCCTGACGCTGCTTTTTCGTAGTTTCCATCAAACGAATTTTGAAGCACATCGCTTGCACCCGTTAGTGCTCCAAAAAAATCTGCCACTGGCTTCATAGGATCTTCCATGGTTTCTCCTTTTACATCTTTTAATTTTAATTTCTACTTATGCAACCAATGCGTTTATTATATCGGATTTGCACTTCATCTGTATTTAAAATATAAATTAATAAATAGCATATTAGAATAATCCCTATACAACAAAGTATTATTTTTATATATTTTTGCGTCTCTTTTTCATCAAATTTAATAATAACGTCACCATTAATGTCATCAACCCATAATTGGTAAATTATGATATTACCAACAGACAACAAATCTTTTTTATACCATATCCTTATATCTGGTTGACCAATTACATAACGTTCTAATATCGGTCTACAAGTGCTAGATTTAATCTTCTTTAATTCATTATTAGGTAACTTTAAGACGAATTCACAATAGCTAGATTTATATCTGTGAAAATAATCATAGCTTAATAATTTACCATATATTAAAGTGGAATTTTCAATCCTATTATCATATGGCAAATTTACGTATTTTATAACAAACAATGCTATAAAACATACAGCAAATAAAATAATGACTTGTAATATTCCTATGCTTATTAATGGTGCTTTGCTAAACGGCACAAACATCCTACGAACTATATACTTGCATCTCATTATTGTTATTCCTTAGTTTTGTTTTATAACTAGGCCTTTAGATTTTGTTATAATGCCTTTAAATCGGCATTTTACTATTGCTTGACTTAAATTTAGATATAATCTAAAAGTAAACTTATAGATTAGCTCACTCTCAAATCTGATATCAAAATTTGCAGTAAACAGCTATATGTATTGTCTGCTTTCTGCGGTATTTTTGCTATCAGCATAGAGTTAAACTCAGGCTCGTCAGGGCATTCTACGTAAGGAATATCCGGAGTTGGTTGCTTAGAAAGAATCGAGATACTAGGAGTTGATCCTATGCCCCAAGACGCAGAGCCACCAGCTCCTCCGCCACTTCCGCCTGCTCCTGCACCTACACCGTATGAGGTAGAACTAGGCAAATTAAAGCTTAAATCAAAATTCTTGTGGGTCGGTTGAGGACATCTATCTTCTGGGAAGTCGATAATGGTGCCTAGGCCGGCAGCTATTTTAGTTACGCTTTCTACATCATATCCATTATAATGCGAACTTTCTGCTACTAATAAAAATACTTCTTTGCCTTCAACTTTATCGTCTCTTACTATTTTTACTTTTTGAGTGATAGAGGTAGTTCCTGCGGGAATTTTTGTAAAGACATAATTTTTCTTTTCCTCGCCTATTCTACCATAGTCTTTTACTTCTAACGCACTGCCTTCTACAGTAAATATTCTTAAATGCAAATCCTTTTCTAATGCCTTGTCTATACTGACGGTAAAAGTGGCCTCTCCATCATTTTCTATAATACGCAAATTTGAAACGGTAAGATTTACCTTGTTAGGATCTTGTAAATAAGTTTGGACTTCATAGGAATGCAAATATTTAGCGTATTCAAGAAATTGAGCTTCTCTTACTTTCTGTTTATAGTCTTCATATTTTTCCATTCTGTCCAATTTCCAAGCTATAAGCGTTAAGATCATCCCTCCTATCGCGCAACCTACTCCCAAAGGAGTTGGAAGCACCCCTATTGCCAGTAATGCATCTGCGGCAGTAGCTGCCATAGATGAGGGGCGAACTGAACCATACTTTTTTATATCATCCTGCATTGTTTTGACATCCAGATCAAAACTAGCTGGGAGCGTAGCTAAACCGGCTCCCTTTACCTTTAATCCAGTAAAAAACGAAGTAATATCAATAACGGCCTTCTCTGCATTTGATTTGCTCCCATTATTTTCATCAAAATATTTTTCAGCATTTTTTACTGCGTCATAAAGAGTGCTTCCACTACCAACATATGAACCTACAGCGGGAGTATTCAAAATATCCTTTATTATATCTAATCCCGCTGATGGATTAATGCTTGCCATAATTTTCTCCTTTAAATTTTGATATGGTATCTAGAATTATAAAAATTAAAACCATATGAGACATTGCTAGCATAAACCATTTCTTCGGTGTAATATAATATCCTCTATCCGCAAATCTCATAAAATATCTATGCCCTTTTATGCTTTCTCGTTCGCCTAAATTATCGTCTAAAATAAGAATTTGATAAGCCGTTTTCGTTTTAAACGGAAAGGGGAATTTAGAATACCAAATCCTAACTTTGCGATCTTGCAAAAGATCAAAACGTAGTATATCTCTTTGTTTATCATATATATAAAATTCATCTATCCCTTTATAATTTAGTCCCAAGGAAACCTTCTCTACGGCTTTTCTTTCGCTATTATAAAATTGCAATAACCACCAGCTTCCTCCCCTTAACGCGGAATCGCTAGTAAAACCTGTTACTATGCCATCTGTGATTTTGAGATCACTTAAATTTTTTGGATTAGACAAAGCGACTATATAATACCATGCGTAAGCGACAAACATTAGGCAAAAGTAAATTTTTATCTTATTCCAAATGCTTAGCCATTCGTAAAAATTTTTAATTGTCCTCACATTAGTCTCTTTGTTTAAATATTTTTTATTTTACCGCTATATGACTTAAAAAGCATACAAAAATAAATTTTATTTAAGCCATTTAATTCAACTTCCGCTAATTTATATTCTATACTCCAAAACACTATAAAAATTAATTCAAATTTACAATGATCCGTCGCTGCTACTTTCTCGGGGTTTAGGAAGCGGCGAAATTTTAGTGTAATACTCCTCCTTGCCGTTGTAAGAGCTGCTAAAGACGCCGTCCGGAACCGTGAAATTCCGTTTAGTTTGCGGATACTCTTTAAGGTAGTTTGCTAAAAAGCGCGCAAAGACAGGCGCTGCGGTACGACCGCCGCCCTCGACCTTTCGCATAGGTTTATAATCGTCGTTGCCATACCAGATTATGATCTGCAAATCCGGCGTAAAGCCGCAAAACCATGCATCTATGCTATCGT